>PJEL010001515.1_pt1 | contig 23245 bp, 22 predicted proteins | sample 1853271 | NCBI WGS metagenome assembly PJEL01 (sample SAMN08108733, study PRJNA415343) | Invertebrate metagenome, whole genome shotgun sequencing project. | host: Globobulimina | place: Sweden: Gullmar Fjord | collected 2015-08
TATATTATTATTATGTATATCATATTCTTCTTTTATTCTTTTAATTTCATCAGCTGTATTTATCATTTCAAAGTTATATTTGTTATCAAAAATATTTTTAAATCCTTCTGCAACATATAATCCACCTCTCATTAAAACTATTATTAAAAACATTTCTTTTGAATCTAAATCATAGCCAACTTTTTTACCCTGTACATGATCTATTTCAACTTCTTTTATTTTAAATTCTTCTAATAATTTATAGCTTAATAATTCACCTAGTTTTTTGTGAATGTTACTTAATTCAACTGTTGATAAAGTCGATATTCTTGACTTTGTATTTAATATTTTAAATATATTCTCATTTTCGTAATTATTTATCTTCAATTTAATTCCTCTTTTATTTTTTTAAAATTTGTTTCTTCTAAGTAGTCTATATTTAAAGAATTTATGGATAAATATTTAATGTGATTATGATTACACAATTCACTTATAACATCAACTCTAATTTTATTTCTTATTATAAAATATCCTTTATTTGAGTTAATCAACATATTCTTATCCAGCAAGCTATCTCCAAATGAAACTACATAATTATTATTGTTTTGCAAGTAATTAACAATTAACCCTTTTAGGTTATTATCAATAATATAATCATCAATATTTAAATTATTTCCACCAAAAACTTTTATATTTTCTAAATTATATTTTTTTAATACTTCTTTCCATAAAACTGTAAAACCAGCTGTTACAATACAAATATTATACTTCTTATTATACCTTTGCATTAAATCTAAGAATTCTTTTTCAATCTCTATTTTAGAAGCAATATTTTTCATTGTATTGGTAAATATACAATTATCAATTTTAGAATGTATTTTTGATAATTTAAAAAAACTACTAAAGCAGTAACCATCATCCGTGAAGCATGATTTAACATCTTTTATATCTATATTTAATTCTTTATACATATAATCTTTACCTGTATCAAAATCAACAATAGTATTATCTGCATCAAATAATAGATATTTATTTAAATTGTCATTGTTTACATATTGTTTTAAATCATTTAAAAGATTTTCTTTGTTTATTATTTCTTGAATATAGTCTGCTTTATTATTTAAATTATTACTAGTCAAGATATAAAAATTAATATCATTATTTTTACATATTTTTTGAAGTTCCAATTTTTCAAATTCTTTCCATTTTCTTATTTCTTCAATAGAAAAATCTCTTTTTTTTGATTTATCATTAACTTGTTGTTCTTTGATTATTTCATCTTTAATATCAAGATAAAATATATGAGTGAAAAATTCTATATCTGCTTTAGTAATTGCTATTTCAAAAATATCGTATTCTTTTATAAAACTATAATGTCCATCTATTATGTTATGCTTATCAATAACAGATTCTTTTTTAATAATTGAGATAACATCTTCTCTAATCTTGTATTTTTGAATATCATTTAAATATTTAAACTTTGATATATCTTCATTTAAAATATTTTCCATTATTTTAGAACCTTCAAAATATTTTAATTTTGATGATTGTTTATATAGATGTCTAATTAAAGTTGATTTTCCACTTCCACTTATTCCATATATACCTATATTGTAATTATTTTTCATATAAATTAATTTTTAGTTTATTTATAAATTCTTGTCGTGGTTCACAACTATAATTTTTTTCTTCATATTCAAGTAAACAATCTTTTACACACTCTTTAATAAGTGAACATTCTTGACAATCTTGTCTTTTTGGTATTTTTGAATACATACTATTTTGCAGTTGTTCTATATTATCTTTAAAACTACCTAACTTCCATCTATCCTTTCCAAACATTCTACCACATGGATAAACTTCTCTTGACATGTATATTAAAAAATTAATACCTGCTCCACAACTTGCACCAAACATAGTACATACTTTATCAGGACGACCTTCAAAGTTTTTCTTATAAGCTTCAATATTACCTATTTCAATATTTTTAAGATTTAACTCTTCTTTTGTTTTGTAAGCATTTAATAAAAATTCATAAAACTCGGAATATGTCATTTCTTCAAAATTGGATGGGGTATCTACTAATCTATCAAATATAACTTTATCTATTTTATTCTTATCTAAGAATTGAAAAAAATAATCTATATTTTTTACTAATGTTTTTGTAACTGTTGTGTTAATTGCTATTCTAAAATCATTATTTTTTAAAAGATTAATACCTCTCATCGTCTTCTCAAATGAACCACTACCATTATGAGTTACCCTATTTTCATCATGTAGTTCTTTGTACCCATCTAAAGATACACTAGGGAATAAATTAAGTTGTTTCATCTCTTTGGCTATTTTATCAGTTATAAGAGTTGCATTAGTTACTAAATAAAATTCAACTTTTTCATTTACTTTAATTTCATTAAACTTTTCAATAGATAACTTAATATTATCCCAATTTATTAATGGTTCACCACTTCCAACAAAATTAACTTTTATAGCTTTTTTAACATATTCATTTTTACTATATTCATTTATATTTTTTAATATCGTAAAAATTTCATCTACACTTAAAACACTTTCTTTTAAAACTCTATTTTCAGGATTAAAAAAATAACAATATTTACAACCTAAATTACATTCTGTATTTACAGATATACAAATTCTTTCTACTTGTTCTTTCATTATTTTACACCACCTAAAAGTTTTAATATATCTAAATTATTTTGTTCTTTTGCCCAATCTTTTGCATTTTTACCATCTCTATCACATATATTCAAATCAATTTTATTAAATGTTAATAAATATTTTACAATTTCTATCCTATTTTTTATTGAAGCTTTTATCAGTGGGGTAAATCCATTATTATCAGATTGATTAATACTAATATTAAATGATTTATTCTCAAGTAAATATTTAACAATATTAATTCTATTATCCCAAATAGCAATCAATAACGCACTATTACCTTTATTTTTTCCTTTTGATAAAAGTTTTAGATTTATACCTTTATTTATTAATATTTTTAAAGTATCAAGTTGATTTCGTTGAACTGCATGTATGTATGGGGGCATTGGAAATTTTCCATTATCATATTTATTGTAATCAACATCATTTAAATTTATCCAAAATTTCAACTCTTCTTTTTTTTTATTTCTAATAAAATAGATAAGAGGCGTTAAATTATCTTTTGTGATAAAATTATAATTTAACTTTTTATTTATTTTAAATTGTTCTGCTTTTTGAAACTCTTGTTCTTTTACTAAATTAAAAAATATCAAATCATTTGAAGTTGGTTTATCTTCATTTGATAAAATAAAATTATTAAACTCTTGCAAGTTTATAGATTTTATATTATTCTCTTTTGCTCTTATATGAATAGCTTCATCTTCACTAACTAAAATTATCTGTTGTTTATCTAATAGAATTTCTTTAATAATTTTTTCATCATTTTTTAAATCTCTTTTCTTTTCTAATTTAGGTAAAAATCTTAGATTATTATTTTTAATATGTTTTATTGATAACTGGGCATTTTCCTGATGCTCTTTAAATTTCTTTCTATAATCCAATTCATTAAATACTGTATTTGAAATTATTATTTGATTTGAGTAATCACGAAGGAGTGCAGGAACTTGTAATAAAATATTTGTATCGAATGTAAATGTCATAATTCTCCTTGTATATAAACTTAATTATTTATTGAAATAACATTTTACCCAAATAAAATTATATATTAATTATTAATAGACATATTAAGTGTTATTTTAATAATTTAAAATGCTAAAATATCCCTTTATAAAGGAGTTTATTTTACTTAATAAAAATAGCTATAAGTTATCTTTACCTAAAAATTCCGCCAAGATACATCCAAATACTCAGATTTAATATCATCTTTATTTATATGACTTTGTTCATAGATATCGCCAATATTTGTAGGTGTTTGCAAGAAGTTTTGCAAGTAGTATGTTTTTTTGTAGCCTAAGTTTTCTAGGACTTTTATCATTTTGTTTATATCATTTGCAGTTAAGAGTTCTGAGTGAACTGTAGTTCTGATTTCAAAATTAAAGTTTATTTCAATAAGATATTTGATTGTTTGAATATATTCATCATATTTTGTACTTTTAGTAATACTTTCAAATTTTTCTTTTGTAGCTTTGAAGTCAATAGCCATATAATCAATAAGATTTAATTTGATTAGTTCTTTTATTTGTTTGGGATTAGTTGCGTTTGTATCAAGTTTGATTTTAAAACCTAACTTTTTTATTTCTTTACAAAATGGTACAAGATTATGTACAGTTGCTTCTCCACCTGATAAGACAACAGAATCCAATAGTCCTACTCTTGTTTTTAAGAATTTTAAAACATCATTTTGTGATTGATTTGCAGTTTTTGAATTAACTAAATCATCGTTATAACAATATAAACATCTAAAATTACACTTTATAAACCAAACTACGCAAGACAAGTGTCCTACGTAATCAGTTGTAGTGAATTTTGTAGTGTTATATACAATCTTTTGATTCAACAAATTTAACTCTTTGTTTGTGTTCAGCTTTTTTTCCTATATTGAAACTCTCAACTGGTCTGTGGTATCCCATAACTCTTGTATAAACCATACATCTTGTTCTTCTTGATTCATTTTTCTCAAGCAGTTCTTGTTTTTTCATCATTTTCTAATTCCTTTTTTAAAATTTCTTCATCACATTTTGGACAAAATTCGTGTTCACCATCAATATAACCGTGTATTTCACATACAGAAAATAATGGAGTCACTGTAATATATGGCAATCTAAAGTTTGTAATTGTATTTTTTACAAATTTTCTACAAGCATCAATTGAAGATAATCTTTCATTCATATATAAGTGTAAAACTGTACCACCTGTATATTTACATTGAAGGTCATCTTGAAGTGTTAAAGCTTCAAATGGATCATCTGTAAAATCAACTGGAAGCTGAGAAGAGTTTGTATAATAAATATTGTCATCTTCTCCTGCTTGAATAATATCTTCGTATCTTTTTTTATCTTCTTTTGCGAATCTATATGTTGTACCTTCTGCAGGAGTTGCTTCAAGGTTATATAAATTTCCTGTTTCTTCTTGGAATTCAACCATTTTCTTTCTCATGAATTCTAGAACTTCATTACAAAATTCATTTCCAAGTTCACTTGATAAATCTACGTTTTCATTAAAATAGTTTTTTACCATTTCATTCATACCATTTACGCCAATAGTTGAGAAATGATTATTAAAGCCTGTTAAATATCTTTGAGTATAAGGGAATAATCCTCTATCATACATGTCTTGTACAAAAACTCTTTTTTTCTCTAATGTAGATTTTGCAAGTTCCATTAATTCTTCAAGTCTTAATAATAAAGCATTTATATTGTATTTATATAAGTACCCTAATCTTGCCATATTGATAGTAACAACACCAATACTTCCAGTCATTTCAGCACTTCCAAATAATCCACCACCACGTTTTAGTAGTTCTCTTAAATCAAGTTGCAATCTGCAACACATAGATCTTACATGACCTGGTTTGTATGCTTTATCATTTTCAATTAAATTTCCATTTTCATCTTTTTTGTATTGACTACCGATAAAATTTTGGAAATAAGAAGAACCTATTTTTGCCGTATTCTCAAATAAAATATCAGTATTTTCTCCATACCAATCAAAATCTTCTGTAATATTTACAGTTGGAATTGGGAATGTAAAAGGTTGACCTGTTTTATCACCTTGTGTCATTACTTCATAATATGCTTTGTTTATTAGATTCATTTCTTTTTGGAAATCTTTATAAGTTAATTGCTCAAGACTAGTATAACCCTTGGCTTTAATCACTTCTAATAATTCTTCATCTTCTATATCTTTAAATAAATGTGTTTGATTTTTTGTAGGAATTTGATCTTTTAAATCATCTGGAACTGTCCAATCAATAGTAACATTTGTAAAAGGGCTTTGTCCCCAACGTGCAGGAACATTTAAATTATAAATAAAAGATCTAACTGCTTTTTTGATTTCTTTGTAAGAAAGTTTGTCTTTAAATACATAAGGTGCTAAATACGTATCAAATGATGAAAATGCTTGAGCTCCTGCCCATTCACTTTGTAGAATTCCTAAGAAGTTTGCCATTTGTCCAAGTGCTTCTCTAAAATGACTCGGAGCAACACTTTCAACTCTTCCTCTTACTCCATTAAAACCTTCATCTAATAAAACTCTTAATGACCAACCAGCACAATATCCACTTAAACAATCTAAATCATGAATATGATAATCAGCATTTCTATGAGAATAACCCTCTTCTTTTGAATAAACTTTATCTAACCAATAGTTTGCTATTACTTTTCCTGCTGTATTATTAATAAGTCCAGCATGAGAATATCCAGTATTAGAATTGGCTTTGATTCGCCAATCACTACCATTTATATATTCTTGAATAGTTTGTGTTGAATTTACGTATGTTGTATCTGTATCAATATTTGCATTGTGTTCTCTTTGCATTTTATGTAAATGTCTATAAATCATAAAAGATTTCATAACATGAAAATATTTTGCTTTATACAATTCTTTTTCAATAATATCTTGAATATCTTCTACAACAATAACTTTTTTTTCTGCAATTAATCCTAATACATTAGAACATATTGTTTCATCATATTGTGTATCTACACTTTTGAAAGCTTTTTTAATCGCATCTTTTATTTTATAAGATTCAAATTCTTGTTTTGAACCATCTCTTTTTAAAATTTCTATTATCATTTCGGGTCCTTAAAAATATCTGTGATTATAGAAGATAAAATCTTAATAGTTAATAATGAATTTTGTCACTAAAGTGTCATTATTTGGGCGTTTGTAGAGATATTTTAGTGAAAAATAGTGATTTAAAATTGTTTAGAAACTTAAGATAAAAGTAGAATTTAAGTATAAAATAATACTAAATCCTATAGAATAACTGCTTTTATTAATTACAGAGGAAATTATGATGAGACATTTCTTAACATTAGCAGACTATACAAAAGAAGAGATTCTTGAGATATTAGATTTAGCTAGACAAATCAAAGAAGAGACAAAAAATAAAGAGTTTAAAAAATACATGCCTAATCAAACATTAGGAATGATTTTTGAAAAGAGTTCAACAAGAACTAGAGTCTCTTTTGAAACAGGTATTTACCAACTAGGTGGAGTAGGATTATTCCTTTCATCTAATGATATTCAACTTGGACGTGGTGAGCCAATGAGCGATACTTCTAGGGTTATATCAAGAATGGTAGATATGGTTATGATTAGAACATTTGGACACGAAAAAATTGAAGAATTTGCAAAGTATTCAAAAGTTCCTGTAATAAACGGTTTAACAACTGAATATCATCCAGTACAATTAATGGCAGACTTACTTACAATTCAAGAAGCAAACTTAGATAAAGATTTAGTTGTTGCATATATTGGTGATGGTAATAATATGGCACATTCATGGCTTAATATGGCAGCAAAATTAGGTTTTGAACTTAGAATTGCAACACCAAAAGGTTATGAAGTAAACGCTGATATCTTAGAAAAAGCTCTTGAAATGGCAAAAGAATCAGGTGCTAAAATCACAATTACAAATGATCCTAAAGTTGCAGTAGAAGGTACAACAGTTGTTACAACTGATACTTGGGTTTCTATGGGACAAGAAGATGAAAAAGAACAAAGAGTAAAAGACTTTAGCGGGTATATTGTTGATGCTAAAATGATGAGTTTAGCTCAAGATAAAGCTATTTTCTTACATTGTTTACCAGCTTATAGAGGTTATGAAGTAAGTGAAGACGTATTAGAAGGCCCTCAAAGTTTAATCTTTGATGAAGCAGAAAACAGATTACACGCTCAAAAAGGTGTAATGGTTTGGTTAGATAGAAAGAGAAATTCATAATGATTGATTTTAAAAAATTCGAAAAATATTCAAGACCAGGTCCACGATATACTTCATATCCTACAGCACCAGAGTTTTCTGAAGAATTTACACAAGATGATTTAAAAGAATACTACAAAAGTCAAAGTGATGATAGAGCAATATCTATTTATATTCACATGCCATTTTGTAGAAGTGCCTGTTATTTCTGTGGTTGTAATACTATCTTTACTTCAAAAGAAGAAAAGAAAGTTGAATATATTACTTACTTAAAAAAAGAATTAAATATATTAAAAAATCATTTGAATACTAATAGAGAAGTTACTCAAATGCACTTTGGTGGAGGAACTCCAACATTCTTCTCACCAGAACAACTTGAAGATGTAATTAACTCTGTTAAAGAAGTATTTCCTAATTTTAGAGATGATGCTGAAGTTTCATGTGAAGTAGATCCAAGATTTTTCACAAAAGAACATATGGATGTATTAAAAGCTGGTGGTTGTAATAGATTAAGTTTTGGTGTTCAAGATTTAGATGAAAAGGTTCAAAAAACTATTCATAGAATTCAACCTTTTGAATTAACTCAAAATGTAATTAAAATTGCACGTGATGCTGGAATTCATTCTGTTAATACAGATTTAATTTATGGTCTTCCTCATCAAACAAGAGAAAGTTTCAAAAAAACTTTAGAAAAAATGATCACATTAGATACTGATAGATTTGCAGTATTTAATTATGCTCATGTTCCTTGGCTTATGAAAACTATGAGAAAGTTTGATGAATCTACTTTCCCTAAGCCTGAAGAAAAACTAGAAATGCTTAAAGATACTATTGATTTCTTTACATCAAATGGTTATAAAATGGTTGGTATGGATCACTTTGCTAAACCTGAAGATGAGTTATTTAAAGCAATTGAAAAAGGTGAACTTCATAGAAACTTCCAAGGTTACACTACTAAAGGTGGAGCTGACTTAATTGGTATTGGATTAACATCTATTGGAAATGGAGTTGATTATTATGCTCAAAACTTTAAAGATATTCCAACTTATGAACAAGCTTTAGATAATGGTGATTTACCAACATTTAAAGGTTATAGATTATCTGATGATGACCAATTAAGACAATTTGTTATTATGGAACTTATGTCTAACTTCTCTTTAAATATTACAAGAGTTGAAGAAGAATTTAAAATTAACTTCAAAGAATATTTCTCTGATGCAATCGAAGCACTTGCTGAATTTGTTGAAGCTGATCTTGTAGAAATTACAGAAGATAAAATACAAGTATCGCAAACAGGAACTATGTTAATTAGAAATATTTGTATGCCATTTGATGCGTATTTAAATAATATACCTGAAGATAAAAGAAGATTTTCTAAGACTATTTAGTCTTAGTAATCTCTTTTGTTATAAACTCCCTTTTTTTAGTACTCTTAAAACCTATTTATCAACTCTTAACCAATTTTTTAGTATATTAATTCTTTATAATAAATATTAAATTTTTTTAATTAAAAGGTTAGAAAGTGTCAATGAACAAATTTAATTATACAGCCATCTCTGATGACTGCGTTAAGTGTGGAAAATGTAAACCAGTATGTACAATCTTTAATATTAACCAAGATGAAGCAACAAGTCCTAGAGGATTTATTGATTTATTAGGGGCTTATGAGAGAGATGAATTAGAACTTGATCAAAATGCGAAAGATATATTTGAATCATGTTTCTTGTGTACAAACTGTGTTGAAGTTTGTCCAAATGATTTACCAACTGATATGATAATTGAGCAAGTTCGTTCAGATATCGCTAAAAAATATGGTATTGCATGGTATAAAAGATTATTCTTCTTTTTATTAAGACATAGAAAAACTATGGATATGTTATCAAGAATGGGTTGGATGTTCCAAACATGTGCCTTAAAAATTGATACAAAAAAACAATCTGGGCTTCCAAGGTTTTCCTTACCAATTGTTAAAAAAGATAGAGTTTTACCTTTTGCTGATATGAGAAGTTTTTTAAATAAATATCCTGAAAGAATATTTGCAAAACATAAAAAAGTAGAAGAAAACAAAAAAAATAAAGTTGCTATTTTTATTGGATGTATGAGTAATTATACTTATACAAATACGGGGGATTCACTTGTAAAAATCCTTAAAAAACTAGAACTTGATATTATGATTCCAAAAAAACAACTTTGTTGTGGAGCGCCTGCATATTTTACTGGTGCTTTTGATACAGTTGATTATCTTGTTAAAAATAATATCGAATATTTTGAAACTTGGATAGATGAAGTTGATGCTGTAATTATTCCAGAAGCCACATGTTCTGCAATGATTAACCAAGATTGGGAACATTATTTACATGATCAACCAGAATGGAAAGAAAGAGCTGCTAAATTATCTAAAAAAATATTTATGGCTACAAAATGGTTAGATGATAATACTCAATTAAGAGATTTATTAGCTAATTCTAAAAAAACAATTGATACAACAGTAACGTATCATGATCCATGTCATGCTAAAAAAATGCAAGGTGTATGGGAAGAACCAAGAAATCTATTAAAACAAAACTATGTTTTAACAGAAATGAGTGATTCAAATAGATGTTGTGGTTTTGGTGGTGTTACAATGCAAACTGAAAAGTATGAATTTTCAAAAGCAGCAGGTGCTCCAAAAGCAGCGATGATTAGAGAAACAAAGGCGCAAGTAGTAAGTGCTGAATGTTCAGCATGTAGAATGCAGATAACAAATTCATTACATCAAGCAGATGTAGATGTAGAATTTAAAAATCCAATTGAGTTAATTGCAGAGGCATTAGATTAAAATGATGGAATATTGGCAAAATATTTATTCAAATTTTGATCCAGTTGCAATAACTATAGGTTCTATTCCCGTACATTGGTACGGGATTATGTATGCATTGGCTTTGATATCTGCGATTATAGTTGCAAAATGGTTTATTAAACATGATAAATTAAATATTTCAAATGATTTATTTGATTCTTATATTTGGTGGGCTGAAATTGGTGTTATTTTAGGTGCTAGACTTGGATATGTATTATTTTACGATACTCAAACTATGTATTATCTAACACACCCTTGGCAAATATTTAACCCATATATTGATGGTGTTTATGTTGGAATTGCTGGAATGAGTTATCATGGAGCATTAATTGGTTTTATTATCTCATCATTTTTATTTTGTAAGAAAAATAAAGTATCATTTTGGTTCTTAGCTGATATTGCAGTATTAGGTATTTCAGCAGCTTATGTTTTTGGAAGAATTGGAAATTTCTTCAATCAAGAGTTAATAGGAAGAGTTACTGATGTTCCTTGGGGAATCTATGTAGGTGAAACACTAAGACACCCTTCTCAACTATATGAAGCATTCTTAGAGGGTATTGTTGTATTTATTATATTATTCTATCTTAGAACAAAAAAATCTTTTGATGGACAATTAGCACTAGCTTATGGATTTTTATATTCATTTATGAGAATTCTTGCAGAAACATTCAGACAACCAGATGTTCAATTAGGATTTATTTATAGTAATTGGCTTACAATGGGAATCTTACAATCAGCAGTAATATTATCTATTTGTGTAGTAATCTTTATAGTGATGAAACAAAAGAGTATAACTAAATAAAAAAAAGATAACAGTTATATTAACTGTTATCTTCAATAAAGCCAGCATCAATGGCTAGTTCATTAATCTTATTTTTTAATAAATCTAATCTCCAACCATGTCTATTAGCAAAATTTTCTATTTCGATATCTCTTTGTTCTTGTGTACAAAAAACAAATATTCTCTTTAAAAATGGCTTTGGTACTTGTATAGCTATTAATTGGAAATAGTTTTCTTTACAGCTTCTAGAGCAAAAAGCTTTACTCATAGCAATCTTTTTTTTGCAAAAAGGACAATGGGACATTATTCTCTACCTTTTAATTAATTTATAGAATTTAGCATTTGTTACATCTTGAAGAAATTTAGGGTCAACATCATGTAAAGCAATAATTTCTATTTCTTTATCATTCATCATCCATCCACGTCCAGTGTCTTGAATTTCTTCTTTTTCGAACATTTGAACTAATTCTTCTTTTGTAACGATCAATTCTTCCATATTATAACTTTTTTATTAATATTTTGCAATACTGCAATTAGATAATGTTAGTTATTTTTAACATTATCTATAGTATACCCTTTATTAGAGTGATTTCGTATTATTTCATAATAAGTTTTTTGTCTAATTTTATTTACAATGTTTCTCATTGTATAAATTGACATGTCTTTACCTTTCCAAACTACGTTTTTAATTATAGTATAGTCGATAATTTCATTTCTCTTATTAATTAGTAATTTTAAGAAAGATTTTTCTAATCTAGTTAAGTCGATTAAAACTCCTCCTGATTTAAAAAATTGATCTCTATATTCATCAAAGTAAATTCCTTCTTGGAATTCAATTTTATCACCTCTTTTTGTTTGATTAAGACACATAATAACAGATAATTTAATATCTTTTGCTCTTAATGGTTTAGTAAGACATGTATATGCACTAAAATTAATTGCTGTAACGATATTATCATTATCATCAGAATCAGTAATAATTATTTTTGGCAATGTTGGAGCTAGTTCGGCTAAATCAGAACAAAGTTCTGAAAAAGAAACACCTTTTACATCTGTATCAATAATTGCCATGTCGTAACTATTAGAACAAGCTAATTCTAGGGCTTCTTCTTTACTTGCTGCAATTTTTAATTCTTTAAAATAATCGTCAAACTCACTTTCGATTGTTTGACGTAAATTTTCATCACTACTTATAAATAGTAGTTTAGCATTGTATAATTTTCTTATATTTTTAACTGTTTTTAACATTTTATAACTCTTTAAATATTGATTTAAGCCATAATAATAACAAAAAAATCTTCATTTGTCAAAAAATAATAGTATAATTTACAACTTTAAGTCATATTTAAGATTATTTTAAGTCTTGCCAAGAGTCTCCAATACACTTAGAAACCTCTAAGGGAATTGATAATTTAAATATATTTTCCATTATTTCTGCTAAATTATTTGTTATTTTTTCTACTTCATTTTCTTTTATTTCAAAGATCAATTCATCGTGAATTTGTAATAACATTTTAATATCGTCATTATTTTTATATTTTTCATGGATTTTTATCATTGATAATTTTATTAAATCAGCTGCACTCCCTTGAAATAACGTATTTACAGATTCTCTTAAATATGCTGCTTTTTGCATTCCATTTGCTGAATCAAAATCAAATAATCTTTTTCTTTCAAGTAATGTTTTTACATAACCTTTTTCAAAAGCTGATTCTTCAATTGATTTTAAATAACTTTTTACACTAGAAAAAGCTTCTCCATAAGATTCAATATAAGTTTTTGCTTCTTTTGTAGGAATTCCTAAAGTTTCACCAAGTTTTTTACTTCCCATTCCATATAATAATCCAAAATTTATTGATTTTGCAATAGATCTTTTAGTTTTTGCTTCTTCTTCTCCAAAAATTTTAACTGCTGTTTGGTAGTGAATATCAAGATTATTATTGAATGCTTCTAATAATGATTCATCTTGACTAAAGTGAGCAAGAAGTCTTAGCTCTATTTGAGAGTAATCAATACCAACTAGTTTATATCCATCTCTTGGAATAAATGCTGATCTTATTTTAGCCCCTGCTTCACTTCTAACTGGAATATTTTGTAAGTTAGGATTTTTTGAACTTAATCTTCCTGTTGCTGTTCCTGTTTGTAAAAATGAAGTATGTATTCTATTATCATCATTTTTTAAACCAAGTTCTAATAGTGGTTTTATATATGTTGATTGTAATTTATAAGATTCTCTATATTGTAATAATAAAGGAATAATTTCATGATCATCATATAGTTTATGTAAAACAACTTCGTTTGTACTATATCCCGTTTTTGTTTTTTTAACAGATTTTAAATTTAATGTTTCAAATAATACAATACCAAGTTGTTTAGGTGAATTAATATTAAATTCTCCTCCTGCACTTTCATATATTTTTGCTGTTAACTCTTGAATATGTATAGCATTAGTTTTTTCTAATTCTTCTAATTGTTTAGTATCAACTTTGATACCATTTTCTTCCATATTAATAAGTACATAAATAAAATCAAATTCATAATCAAAAGCAAGTTGTAAAATATTCTCTATTTCTTCTTCTTTAAACTCTTTTAATTGTACGTTAAATAGTTTTAATGTCATTAATGCATCTTCTGCTGCATAATCACAAGCACTACTTATATCAACATTAGAAAAGTTCTCACCTTTTTTAACAACATCTTTAAATGCAATCATTTTATGATTAAAATATTTATCAACTTGGAAGTCTAAACCAACTTTTTGACTTGAATCTAAAAGCCATGACAAAATCATAGTATCAGCATAAAGTTTTAATTCTACACCAATATTTTCTTTTACGATTACATAATCATATTTAAAGTTCTGAAGAACAAGTTTATGAGTATTTAAAATGTCAATAGCTTGTTTCGCACAATTTATACTAACTTGTTCTGGTACTCCTAAATAAAAGTGATCAATTGGAGCATAATAAGCTTTATTTTCTTCCCATGCAAATGAGAACCCTACTATTTTTGCTTTTTTTGTATCAATATCAGTTGTTTCTGTATCAAAGGCAACTATTGAGTCTTTTGGAATTGAATTAACTACTTTGATTAATTCTTCTTCATTATTTAAAAGAATATAATCTTTTTTCTCTTCTACTACAACTTTTTCAACTGGTAAATCTATAGTTCCATCAGGAAGTGCAGTTCTATAATTTAAACCTTCTTTATTTACTCTATCAACAACTCTATTTAATCCATATTCAATTAAAGTATTAGAAATTTTTAAGATTGGGTTTTCAAAAGGTAAATGAAACTCTTCAATATCATCAATACAATGACAATCTTTTGATAAAGTTACTAATTGTTTTGAAATATAAGCTAATTCTTTACCTTCTGTTAATAAAGTTTGCCATCTTTTTTTCTCGATATTTTCAATATTTTCATAAATATTATCTAAATCGTTAAATTGTTCAATTAAAGCTTGAGCCGTTTTAGCCCCTACCCCTTTAACACCAGGAACATTATCCGCACTATCGCCTAATAGTGATTGATAGTCTGTAAATTGTTCTGGGTAAACACCATATTTATCAAAACAAGTATTTTTGTCTATAACAGATCTTTTTATTGGATCAAATAAGTAAATACCCTCTTCAATTAATTGATATAAATCTTTATCATGTGATACAACTCTAACTTCTAAACCTTTATCCTTTGCATCTTTTGCAATTGATGCGATAATATCATCAGCTTCAAAACCTGATTTAATAGCAGTTTTAAAATTCATTGCTTCAATCCATGCAATAGCGATTGGTAATTGTTTAATTAAATCTTCTGGTGCAGGTGGTCTATGTGATTTATATTCAGCATAAATATCACTTCTAAATGTAGGACCTTTTGAATCAAGAGCAAATACAATATAATCAGTTGTAAAGTCTTTCCCTATATTTGATATAAAGTTCATAAATCCAGTTAATAATCCTGTTGGAAATCCGTCTTTTGATTTAAGAGGTGGTAGTGCATAATAACTTCTAAATAAAAATCCAAAGGTATCAATAACAGTAATAGTTTTTTTCATTCATTTCTTCTTTCATGGGCTTATTAGTGATAATATATTATAATAATATCACTAAAAATAAGGTTTAAATTTAAGGAATAGAAATGATAATTATACCTGCAAGATTAAATTCAAGTAGATTTGCAAATAAAATACTAGTTGACATTTTGGGTTTACCAATGGTTATTAAAACTGCAAAACAAGTAAGTAGTTTAGATAAAGTAGTAATTGCTACAGATTCTCAAGAAGTAATTGATTTAGCAAAAGAACATGGCTTTGATGCAGTGTTAACTTCAAGTGAACACCAAAGTGGAACTGATAGAATAAATGAAGCTGTAAATATCTTAAATTTAGATGATAATGAAATAATTGTAAATGTACAAGCAGATGAACCATTTATCGAAACGCAAGTTGTACAAGCTGTTATAAATAGAGTACAAAGTGTAAAAGATAATAATGAAGAAGTAATGATTGTTTCTTGTCATAAGGAAATTTCTTCTGATTTAGCTGATGATCCTAATCATGTAAAAGTTATTTTAGATGAAAATTCTAATGCAATTTATTTTTCAAGAGCAAAAGTTCCATATCATAGAGATCACTATGATAATTCATCTTACAATGGACATTTAGGTATATATGGATTTACAAAAAAATCATTAAATAATTTTTGTTCATTAAATTCTTCTAAATTAGAAAATATTGAAAAACTAGAACAATTAAGAGCTATTGACAATGGACATACAGTAGCTATGGTAAAAGTTGAATCAAAATCTTTTGGTATTGATACTCAAGAAGATTTAGACAATGCATTAAAGATTTTCAAATAAAAATAATTATCCGTTATATAATTATTTTAAAGTGAAAATAAAGTTAAATTATGAGAAGATATCAACTTATAAAATATTAAATAATATTTAAAAAAGGCAATTTATTATAATGAAAAAAGAAATATTAGCTGGCATCTCTATATTATATGTAGAAGATGAAAATGATGTAAGAGAATTTACATCAAAACTTTTAAGTTCATTGGTTAAAAAAGTTTATACAGCTGAAAATGGTTTAGTTGGCCTTGAAACATTTATCGAAAATAAAAATGATATTGATTTAATTGTTACAGATATTAACATGCCTAAACTTGATGGTTTAGATATGTGTATAAAAATTAAAGAATATAATGATTCTATACCAATAGTTGTAACTAGTGCTCATAATGATCCTGATTTTCTTAAACGTGCAATTGATGTGGGTGTTAGTGCTTATGCTATGAAACCAATTGATTTATACCAATTAGTTGATAGTATTATTAAAGCAGTTGAACCTTTAGTTTTAAAAAGAGAATTAGAAGATTTAAATGTATCTTTAGAAACAAGAGTTGATCAAGAAATAAAAAAAATAAAGTCTATTTTAGATGCACAAGATAATATTGTAATTGTTGTAAACAAAGAAAAAATTACAAATGTTAATAAAAAGTTTTTCGAGTTTTTTGAAGTAAATAATTTGGAAGATTTTGTTTCTAAACATGAAATTTTTTATGATTGTTTTCAAGATCAATATGGATTTATTACAAAAGAAACTCTTATAAATGAAGATTCATGGATTGAGTATATTAAAGATTTACAAGAAATTGATAGAGTTGTAAAAATTAGAAATAAGTTTGGTGTAGAAAAGATTTTTGCAATAAATGTTGATAACTATGAAAATAAAATTGATTATTATGTATTATCTTTAACTGATATCACAGAATTAAAAGAAAAATCAAATTTATTAGAATATCAAGCATCTCATGACAGTTTAACAGGATTATTTAATAGAAATAAATTTAAAGATTTATTTGGTAAAGAATTAAGAAGAGGTATTCGTTATAATAGTGATTTATCATTAATTCTTTTTGATTTAGATAACTTCAAAAAAGTCAATGATACTCATGGTCATCAAGTTGGGGATGAAGTTCTTATTGAAATCTCAGCAATTATTACATCAGGAGTACGAGAACATGATACTGTTGTAAGATGGGGAGGAGAAGAATTTATTATTTTACTTCCTGAAACAGATATCGATGGTGCTGTTATGGTTGCTGATAAGTTAAGATTATTAATAAGTGAAGCAATAATTTCTTCTAAAGAATTAAGTATTACTGCAAGTTTTGGAATATCAAAAATGATAAAAGATGATACGGAAGATAGTCTTATTTTAAGAACGGATAATGCTTTATATAAAGCAAAACAAACAGGTAAGAATAAAATCGTAACTATGGAAATATAGTTACGATACTTTCATTAGAAACTAAAATCTTCACCTAAGTAATGTTCTCTAACTCTAGAGTCATTTCTAATTTCATCACTTGTACCACTTGCAAGTAAAGCCCCTGCTTTCATAACATATGCTCTATCACATATTTCTAATGTTTCCCTTACATTATGATCTGTGATTAAAACACCAATATTAATTTTTGTAAGTTGTGCAATAATTTCTTGAATATCTTTTACAGCAATAGGATCAACACCAGCAAATGGTTCATCTAGTAAAAGAAACTTTGGATGAGAAACTAAAGCTCGAGCAATTTCAGTTCTTCTTCTCTCTCCACCTGAAAGTGAAACACCTTTTCTTTGTCTAATTGGTTCAATATTAAAAACTTCTAATAACTCTTCAACACGTTTGTGTTGTTCAGCTTTATCTTTTGTAACAATTTGAGCAGCAAGCATTAAGTTGTCTTCAACTGATAAATCTTTGAAAATAGAAGATTCTTGAGGTAAATAACCAATACCTTTAAGAGCTCTTTTATGTAATGGTAAAGATGTAATATCCTTATCATCAAAATGAACTTCTCCTGATGTTGGTTTTACTAATCCACATACTGTGTAAAATGTTGTAGTTTTTCCTGCACCATTTGGTCCTAATAAACCAACTATTTCTCCTGAATTTACTTCTAAAGAAATTCCATGTAAAATTTGTGTTTTTTTAATAGCTTTTGTTATATCTTTTATTTGTAACTTATGCATGAATTTTGTATTGCCTTTTATTATCACTTTTTTGTATTTCTACTAATATTACGTTATAACCATAATCAATAAGTAAGTTTTGTAATTTTTCATCACCCCACTCTACAAAATGGGTACCTTCTTTTTCAAATTCTTCAAGCATTCCTAATGCAATAAATTCTTCTAAAGTTTTATTATATACATCATAATGATAAATATTATTTGAATAAATAGATTGTAAAGAAAAGGTTGGCGATGTTACTAAGTCATCATAACCTTTATATTTTACATAATTTTTAACTAGTGTAGTTTTTCCACTAGCTAAATCTCCTCTTAATATAACTATAGAATCTTCATTGTTAATAACTTCTATTAATTCTTTAACTAATAGGTTTATTTCATTTAATTCTAATAAAAACTCTTTTTGCAAGATAGACCTTATTTTATTTATTATAGTTTATTAGAAATATTTATTATTTCTTCTAATTTTGTTTTTGCTTTATTACTTAGTATAGCATCTCTTGCAATTTCAATTCCATCTTTTAAATCTCTTGCTTTTTCATTAACTATTAGAGCTGCTGCTGTATTTATTAATACAATATCTAATTGTGGTCCAGTAATATTATTTGATAAAATATTCTGTGTAATATTTGCATTAAATTTAGCATCTCCACCAACAATAGCTTCTTTTGGTGCAAATTTAATTCCATATGTTTCTGGATTAATTTCATAATCTTCAATTTTTCCATTAAATAATGAAGATGCGTATGAGATATCAGATATTGAAATCTCATCCATTCCATCTCTTGATGAAACGATTATTGATCTTTTTGTATCTAACATATCTAAAGCATATGCAATTTTATTTATATATGATTTATCGAACACACCAATTAACTGCTTTGATACAGTTGCTGGATTTGATAAAGGTCCTAATATATTAAAAATTGTTCTATGCGGAATACTTTTTCTAATTGGCATGATATATTTCATTGCTGGATGATGATTTTGTGCAAACATAAAAGTAAAACCAGATTCTTCAAGCATTTTTGCGCTTTGCTCTAAACCTAGATTTAAATTTATTCCAATTGCTTCAAGCATATCAGCACTTCCTGATTTACTCGTAATACTTCTATTCCCATGTTTTGCAACATAACAATCACAAGCACTTAAAAGTATTGATACCGTTGTAGAGATATTGAAAGAATTTGATTTATCTCCACCTGTTCCACAATTATCAATAATTTTTTCTTTTAAATCATAATGAACAGGAAGAGGAACTAAATGATCTCTCATAGCACTAGCAGCTCCTGCAATTTCAGCAGCTGTTTCGCCTCTTTCATAAAGTTCAATTAAATATTCTCTAACTTCTTCTTGACTTAATCTATTTTCAAAAATATCATCAAATTTTAATTTTGCAGAATTAAACATTTATTCTCCTTCTTTTTCTATATATAAGTTTGTATGTAAACCTTGCTATTATGCAAGTTTTTGTACATACTCTTCCATTTTTGATTTTGGAGTTGATTTTGTTTGAGGTACTTGTAATACTTTAAATTTATCACTTCTTTCTAAGTATCTGATTTCAATAATGTCTCCAATTTTAACCTCTTTAGCTTTTTTTACAGCAATGTCATTTATAAAAACAACTTTATGGCTAAGCATATCTTCGGCAACTGCTCTTCTTTTTGTAATATTTACGGCGTTTAAAAATTTATCTATTCTCATAATAATGATTATATCTAATTTTAGATGAAATAATGATAATTATAATGCCTCTATTTTGTTTCTTTTATTAGCAAAACTTGAATCAAAATATTTAAAATGCTTTTTACATAATAAAAATTATATATTATTTTGGATATAATACGAGCCTTAAAAATAATGATAATCATAGGATATATTATGAGTAAAAAAGATGTTAAAAAAGTAGTTCTTGCTTACAGTGGTGGGCTTGACACTTCAGTTATTTTAAAATGGCTTCAAGATGAATATAACGCAGAAGTTATTACATTTACTGCTGACTTAGGTCAAGGTGAAGAAGTTGAACCAGCAAGAGAAAAAGCACTTGCAATGGGAATTAAACCTGAAAATATTTTTATTTTAGATATTAGAGAAGAATTTGTAAAAGATTACGTTTTCCCAATGTTTAGAGCAAATGCAATTTATGAAGGTGAATACTTATTAGGTACTTCAATTGCAAGACCTTTAATTTCTAAAAAACAAATTGAAATTGCTCATAAAATGGGTGCTGATGCTGTATCACATGGTGCTACTGGTAAAGGTAATGATCAAGTTAGATTTGAGTTAGGTTATTTAGGTCTAGATTCAGAAATTACTGTTATTGCTCCATGGAGAGAATGGGATTTAAATTCGAGAGAAAAATTATTAGCATATGCAGCTGAACATGGTATTTCAATTGATAAAAAACATTTAGATGAGAATGGTAATCCAGCTGTTAGCCCATATTCAATGGATGCTAACCTTTTACATATTTCATATGAAGGTTTATCTTTAGAAGATCCAAATGCTGAACCTGAAGAAGCTATGTGGTTATGGTCAGTTTCTCCTGAAAATGCTCCTGATAAAGCTGAGTACATTACTATTGGATATAAAAATGGTGATCCAATTTCAATCAATGGTGAAGATATGTCACCGGCAACTATTTTAAAAACATTAAATGAATATGGTAATAAACATGGTATCGGAAGAATTGATATTGTTGAAAATAGATATGTTGGAATGAAAGCTAGAGGTTGTTATGAAACTCCAGGTGGAACTATCATGTTAAAAGGACATAGAGCTATTGAGTCTATTACTTTAGATAGAGAAGCTGCTCACTTAAAAGATGAGTTAATGCCTAAATATGCTAAGTTAATATACCAAGGTTACTGGTTCTCACCTGAAAGAGAAATGCTTCAAGCTTCAATTGATTCAACTCAAAAAAATGTTGAAGGTAATGTTAAACTTAAACTTTACAAAGGTAATGTAACTGTAGTTGGAAGAGAATCTGTAAAATCTTTATTCTCTGAAGCTCATTCTACTTTTGAAGAAGATGAAGTATATAATCAAAAAGATGCTGAAGGATTTATTAGATTAAATGCTTTAAGATTTATGATTGCTGGTCAAACTCAAAACAAATAGTACTATAAAAAACTATACAAAAAAGGTAATGATATTTTTATCATTACCTTTTTTTATTCCTCTAAATAAACAAAATTTCGTAGTTTAAAAATATAATCTATAGTAAATAATTAATTTACGACTTTGCTACTACTTAAACGCCTATTTAATTAATCATTAAAATATATTATAAACTTACTATTATTATCAAGTTTATATTTACTAATTATTTTTATAATGATTTAAAAATAATCACTTTTCATAATCTTTTTATAATTTCATTATGATACAATTTTATATGATAAATGACATATAAAATTATGACACTAAAATGAAACTAATTTTATGTAATATTTATGTATTAAATTATTATGTGGAATGAATATGAATTATCTTAAAGATTTAGAAAAAATTATAAATATTAACTCTTACACAAAAAATAAAATAGGTGTTGACAATGTTGGGGAACATATGTCAACTTGGCTTTTAGAACTTGGTTTAAAAAGGACTATTCATACACGAGAAAATATAGGTAATCATTTATTATTTACTTCTAAAAAAAAAGAAGGTGATAAAATTTTACTTTTAGGACATAACGATACAGTTTTCCCTCCTGATACTTTCGAAGGATTTTCACAAGATGAAACTTGGATTTATGGTCCAGGTGCTTGTGATATGAAAGGTGGAAATATTGTTGCATTAGAATCTTTACGAAATTTATATAAAAAAGATAATGCAATTTATAATATTGATTTTTTACTTGTATCTGATGAAGAAACAGGAAGTGACGATTCTAAGCATTTAACGACAAGTTTAGCATCAAATTATGATTATTGTTTTGTATTTGAAGCAGCAGGTGAGAATTTAGAAGTTGTTACAGGAAGAAAAGGTGTTGGTACTTTTACTATTTATATTGAAGGAATTCCTGCTCATGCAGGAACTTCATATATAAAAGGTGTTGATGCAAATCTTGAAGCTTCTTATAAATTGCAAAAACTATCAGCTCTTACAAATTTAGATATTGGAACAACTGTAAATGTTGGAAAAATTATAGGTGGAATTGGAGCAAATACTATTTCTCCTAAATGTGAAATGATAGTAGAACTAAGATATACGCAAAATGATGAAAAAGTAAGATTATTAAATGCTTTAGATGAAATAGTAAATACTTCATATGTAAAAAATACAAAATCATATCTTGAAGGCTCCATTCAACGTGATGTTATGGAAACAAATAAATCTCAAATTGATTTAGTTAAAAGATTAGAAAAAATAACAAATTTAAAAATTTTAACTGAAAAAAGAGGTGGAGTAAGTGATGCAAATGTTGTTTCATCTTGTGGAGTTACAACTTTAGATGGTTTTGGTCCTTTTGGTGATGGAGATCATACAAAAAAAGAAAGAGCCTTAAAAAGTTCATTTACTCAAAGAATAGAAATGATGACAAAGATTTTAAAATCTTTCAAAAATTAAAATTAAATTAGGAGGAATTATGGGGAAGAGAAAAATTGGTATGTGGTTATACCAAAATGGCGGCGGAGATAAAATCCAAAAAAAAATAATTGCTAAATTAAACGAAAGAGATATTCAAGTAATACCTAATATAAATTTACGTGATGCAATTGCTAAA
>PJEL010001516.1_pt1 | contig 23229 bp, 23 predicted proteins | sample 1853271 | NCBI WGS metagenome assembly PJEL01 (sample SAMN08108733, study PRJNA415343) | Invertebrate metagenome, whole genome shotgun sequencing project. | host: Globobulimina | place: Sweden: Gullmar Fjord | collected 2015-08
GTAGCGCCGATGGTAGTGTGGGGTTTCCCCATGTGAGAGTAGGTCATCGTCAAGCTCTTATTCTAAAAACCCTAACAGGTCTGCCTGTTAGGGTTTTTTTTCGTCTAGAGAAAAGTTAAGCGCCAGATAAGAAAGTGCTGTCATATTCTGTAAGCTTATCCCTACTCAATACGAGCGCTTTGAAACGAGCTATGTCATAATTAAGGCAATAATTATTCCCAGCTCTGAGCGGATATCTCAGGGTATGCAGCTTGAAATAGTGGAGCCTTAAATGAGCCAAGATAACTTAATCATATTTGATACGACGATGCGTGATGGCGAGCAAAGCCCTGGTGCATCGATGACGAAAAATGAAAAAATTCGTATCGGTAAAGCCCTCGAAAAAATGAAGGTCGATGTTATTGAAGCGGGTTTTGCTGCAGCCAGCCCTGGTGATTTCGAATCTATTCAAGCCGTTGCTGAAAACGTTAAATTTAGTACTATTTGTAGTTTAGCGCGTGCGGTTGATCGTGATATTGAGCACGCGGCCGAAGCGCTTAAAAAAGCGCAACGTGCTCGTATTCATACTTTCATCGCTACTTCTCCTATTCATATGCAGCATAAGCTTCGTATGGAACCCGATCAGGTTGTTGAGCGTGCTGTTTATGCGGTTAAAAAAGCGCGTAATCTTGTAGAAGATGTTGAGTTTTCTTGTGAAGATGCTGGCCGTTCTGAAATTGACTTTCTATGCCGTATTATCGAGGCAGCGATTAACGCTGGTGCACGCACAATTAACATTCCTGATACGGTTGGTTATGCCATTCCATCCGAATTTGGGGCAACGATTAAGACGTTGATTGAACGTATTCCGAATGCGGATAAAGCCATTTTCTCTGTTCACTGCCATAACGATTTAGGTTTAGCCGTGGCCAACTCTTTAGCGGCTGTGACCAATGGTGCACGTCAGGTTGAGTGTACGATTAACGGACTGGGTGAGCGCGCGGGTAATGCTTCATTAGAAGAGTTGGTAATGGCGACGCGTACTCGTCCAGATTTCTTTAATATTACAACAGGGATTGATGCGACTCATATCGTTCCGACTTCCCGTTTGGTTTCTTCTATTACTGGCTTCCCTGTGCAGCCAAACAAGGCCATTGTGGGTGCAAACGCATTTGCTCATGAGTCTGGGATTCACCAAGACGGTGTTTTAAAACATCGTGAAACCTATGAAATCATGAAAGCTGAGGATGTTGGTTGGGGCGCTAATAAAATGATTATGGGTAAGCATTCTGGTCGTGCTGCTTTCCGCAGTCGTTTAGAAGAGCTTGATGTTAAGTTTGCTACCGATGAAGCATTAAATATTGCTTTCGCGCGCTTTAAAGAACTTGCGGATAAAAAGCATGAAATCTTTGATGAAGATCTACAAGCGTTGGTTTCTGAAACAAATTCCAAAACTGTATGCGAGCGCTTTAAGTTGGTGGCGATGTCTGCTCATAGTCAAACGGGCGAAGTGCCTACTGCTAAAGTGATTTTGAGTATGGATGGGACTGAGAAGACAGAAGAAGCTGAAGGTAGTGGTCCAGTTGATGCCGCTTTTAAAGCGATAGAAAAAATTGTTAAATCGGATGTCACATTGCAGCTCTATACGGTAAATGCCATTACCGAAGGCACAGATTCTCAAGGTGAAGTGACGGTTCGTTTAGAAAAAGGCGGACGTATTGTGAATGGTAGTGGTGCAGATACAGACATCGTTATCGCATCTGCGAAAGCGTATATCTGTGCATTGAATATGCTTATGGATGATAAAGCACGCCAGCATCCACAAGTAGAAGGTGTGTAAGCACTGAGTTTATTATGTTAGAACAGCAGCGTATTGAATATTTACAGGCGATGGGTATTCAGTTATGGATACCCCGCAAAGCATTAGACTATGCTGCTGAACCTAGCTGGCTAGCAGAAAGTGGGGAGAAAAATGCCTCCCTTGAATCTTCAGCTGGGGCGAGCTTTCAAGCGGGTCATGCTGCAGATTTATTATCTGATATGGGCTTTGCAGACGTTAAGCCTAATCCTTTAGTAGCGGCCAATAATACGGCTGAATCTTCTGAGACGCATCAAATCAAGAAGGCGGCTAGTCATCAGCCTGACGTTGCTAATACTGCAGCAATAACTGAGGCCGGTGTGCCTGAAGTCATCGCTGCGGACCTAACTGTTCCAAACTTTGAGCTGCACTTTGCTTTATGGCCTTGCGGTATCTTGTGGGTTGCTAATAAGCCTTTTGTACAAGCCGATCATGCTTTCCAAACAGCGGTTAGTTATTTCTTGTTGGGCAATGGTGTGCCACAAGCCAGTTACTCTCAGTTCAAATGGCCTTATATCCAAGGCAGCAACGAAGATCAGAGCATGGCGGTTGCTTTACGTGCGCTAACGGCTCAGTGGGAATTTATGAGTGGTCAGGGAGCCCGTGGTTGGGTTTCAATGGATGACGAAAGCCTGGGGTGGTTAACGAAAGTGACTGCTAAGCCATTATTTTCTGTGTCGGTGCCAGATGACCTTTATTGCACGGCTGGCAAGAAAGCACTCTGGCATGCGTTACGTAATCTTTCCTTAAATAATAACCTTTCTTCAGATAAAGTTTCATAACCCTTATGCCTATACGATTAATGCAAGAAGATGATCTTGCAGCAGTAATGATTAATGAAAATAGTGCGTATGAATTTCCGTGTTCTGCCTCAATTATGGCAAGCAATCAAAAGCGCTATTATTGTGTCGTTTTTGAAGCGGATGAACAGTCTGCTAATGCGGGTGCCATTCTAGGGCATGCTATTTTAAGTACGGTTGCGGATGAAGCGAGTATTATAAATATTGCGGTTTCTCCAAAAGCGCAGCGACAGCGTATTGGCTACCAATTGATGGAAAACATTCTGCAATACGCACACGATCAAGATTGTGTAGAGGTGTTTTTAGAAGTTCGAGAATCAAACCGCCCAGCATTTACTATGTATCATCAGTTTGGTTTTAATGAAGTGGGTATTCGCCATAATTATTACCCAAGCAAGCAAGGCAGCGAAGATGCTATCTTGCTAGCGTGTTACCTTTAGAGCGTTAACTTCGGCTTGGGTGTTTTTGAAGCTTTCTCTGTAAGGTTCTTCTATGCATTCCCAAGGCGCGAGCGGTTGACGATACGTTGCCATCGTTTTCATGAAGTATGCGTTGTATATGTTCCCACTCAAGTCTTTCTACTGACATAGGGCTAGCCTCAATCGTCACCTCTTTTTCGGTATTATCCTCAAAGGCTCGTAAGAGCTCCTTTACGGTGGCGGGTTTGTGAAGATAATTGAATGCCCCCAGTTTTATGGCTTCAACCGCTGTTGGGATACTTGCGAATCCCGTTAGTATGACAATACGAGAGTTAGGGCTGTGCTGTAATAGTTGATGGATTAAATCCAGACCTGAATCTTTACCTAAACGCAAATCCAAGCTGATCCAGTCAAAGCTATCCTGTTTAACGGCCTCGAGCCCTTGCTCTGAGGTATAGGCGCAGGTTGTATCGTATCCGAGGCGCGTGAGGCTGCGACTGAGGACTTGAACAAAATGTTCCTCATCGTCAATGATTAAAATTCGTTTGTTGATTACCGCAGGCATTATTTGCATTCGTCCTTGTAGGGAAGTCTCACCGTGCACGTTGTTGAGCCATCTTTGTTTGCAGCCAAATGCACTTGGCCGTCAAATTGTTCAATGCTCGCATTGCTTAAATACAGCCCTAAACCCATCCCATGTTCCTTTTCACTGGTGAAAAGGTGATTTTTTTTCAATTGTAATCCCGCATTTTTATCTGGCTGTGTGATCGTGAATTGCCAAAATTCATTATTGATTTTAGACGTTAGCTCTATCGTATCCGAACCCGCTTGTGCGGCATTATCGAGTAAGTTCAGCATGGCTTGATCAAGCAGTGGAGACTTGCGAATATAAGCGGCGTTTTCAAATCCTTTATTGGCCCATAATGCGTTTGGCTGGCTCAAGCGCCAGCGATGCAATAATGCGGCTAGCCAGTTGTTGGCACTAATGTATTCATCATTATTATGTATCTCTCGACCCGCAAGTGATAGGCGCTGCAAGGCGTGTCGACACAGCATTACCTGTTGATGCAGTAGTTGAGTATCTTCAGCTTGAAGCTCTAAATTATGCTCCAAACTATCATTTAGTATCATCTCCATGGTCATCAGGGGGGTGCCCATTTCATGCGCAGTGCCCGCGGCTAATGTTGCAATGCCAATAAGCTGCTCATTTTTTAATTGCTTCTCTCTCAATTCAATCAGCTGTAAGCGTTTCTTTATGCCGGCTTCCATTAATGCAGGTATTAATAAGCTTAACGCAATGGTGCTGATCACAAAGGTCAGCCACATACCGGCTAAGTGCCAGTACATAAAGGAGCCTTGAATATGGCCAGTGTCAGCAAGATGATGGCTTGGTAAAGGCGTTGCTATGGGCAAATAGAATTGCGTCAGTACTGAATAATCAACAATGCAGGTAATCGCAATAAACCATACCCAAAGCTTACTAAGATTGTAAGCCGCGATAACGACCAGTACTAAAAAATAAGAGATGAGGGGATTACCCGCGCCGCCAGTAAAATAAAGAAACAGTGTGATGATCTGTGTTTCGATAAGTAAGTGTATCGCCAGCTGATGTGTATTGAGTCCGTTTCGGCTTTGATAAAATCCCATTAATAGCAGCGGAATATAACCTGCTAGCACAAACCAAGTAGGAAGCTCAGGTTCAAAGTGGTTAATTTCTAGGTAGCTAACAAAGCCAATGAGTAATGTGGCAATCACTAGGCGCAAGGTCGTTAGACGAGCTAAAACAAAATTTAAGTTGCTGTTTAGATTGGATAGGGCCGGATTACGCATAAATTACATAAGTCTCGTAGATTGCTCACTCATTATTATACGGTGTTGGTGAGTATTCTGTATAATGCGATTTTTGATACACATCATAGGCAATACGCAAAATGAGTCAGTTTGCAGAAGAAGTTGGAAAACGTCGTACCTTTGGCATTATTTCCCACCCTGATGCGGGTAAAACCACCATCACCGAAAAACTTTTATTATTAGGTAACGCTATTCAGTTAGCAGGCACGGTGAAGGGTAAAAAAACTGGCCGTATGGCAACCTCAGATTGGATGAAGATGGAGCAGGATCGTGGTATTTCGATCACAACCTCCGTCATGCAGTTTCCTTATAAAGACCGTATGGTTAATCTTCTGGATACGCCAGGGCACGAAGACTTCTCGGAAGATACGTATCGTACTCTAACCGCCGTTGACTCTGTTTTAATGGTCATCGATGGCGCCAAAGGTGTTGAAGATCGAACGATTAAATTAATGGATGTATGCCGTTTACGTGATACGCCTATTTTTACCTTTATTAATAAAATGGATCGCGAAGTCCGTGATCAAATTGATGTATTGGATGAAGTTGAATCTGTACTCAACATTAAATGCGCCCCCATCACTTGGCCAATTGGCATGGGTAAAGCATTTCGGGGGGTGTATAACCTGTATACCGATACGGTGCATATATATAAGCCTGGTCAAGCCAGTGTCGTCCCTGATGATGTCCAAATTCAAGGCTTGGATACTGCTGAGGCCCGTGCGGAGCTTGGCGATGACCTTGTTGAAGAGTTGATTGATGAAGTTGAATTGGTTCGTGGCGGCAGCTATGAATTTAATTTGGAAGAATACCTTGCGGGTGAAATGACCCCCGTATTCTTTGGTACGGCATTGGCGAATTTTGGTATTCGTGAAATGCTCAATTATTTTGTTGATTGGGCGCCAGCACCGATTGCGCGTCAAGCGGGCGATCGCGCTGTGCTACCAACAGAAGAAAAATTCAGTGGCTTTATCTTTAAGATTCAAGCCAATATGGACCCTAAGCATCGTGACCGCATCGCATTTATGCGTATTTGCTCCGGCACCTATAGCCGAGGCATGAAAATGAAACACTCGCGTTTAGGCAAAGATATTAAGGTTGCCGATGCCGTAACGTTCTTGGCAGGCGATCGGAGCAATGTTGAAGAGGCCATTTCGGGTGAAATCATTGGTTTGCATAACCACGGGACCATTCAGATTGGGGATACCTTCACTCAAGGTGAAGATATGCGTTTTACCGGCATTCCTCATTTTGCCCCAGAATTGTTTAAGCGTGTGCGCTTAAAAGACCCTCTTAAAATGAAGCAGTTGCAAAAAGGTTTGCAGCAGTTGTCAGAAGAAGGGGCTACTCAGCTATTTATGCCGTTAAATAATAACGACCTAATCTTGGGTGCGGTTGGTGTGCTGCAGTTTGATGTTGTTCAACAGCGTTTACGTGATGAATACAAAGTAGAGTGTATTTACGAGCCTATCAGTGTCAGTACTGCACGCTGGGTATACTGTGACGATGAAAAAGTATTCACAGAATTTAAGCGCAAGTCTGCAGAGAACTTAGCGCTAGATGGTGGTGGCCACCTGACCTACATTGCACCTACTCGAGTGAACTTGAGCTTAACCCAAGATCGCTTCCCTGAAGTTGAGTTTAGCGCTACACGCGAGCACTAATCACGATGCTGTGAATTTATACGACTAGCAATACTGTCATTCTGAACTAACCTTGTCACAAGAGTTGAGCTAATAAAGTGAGGCTCTTGTGACTGGCTAAATGATTAGGGATGAATAAAGAATGATCGCTTATTTTGTAATTTCAATTTCAATGACGGCATTAATCTGTTATGGTGCGTACCGAATTTTCCAGCAGCGGGTTAACTCCGGTTTGCTGACACTCGATGATGCAAAAGGCTATTATCTGATAGCAGCCATATTGATTGGCTTCTTAGGTAGTGCTCTTAGCTTCTATGTAGGCCAAGTTTTGGGCTACAGTAATCAGGAAGAAAGCTCTAGTGCTATGGCGTTGGCCATCTTGTTAGACATTATGGCAGCCCTCCTGACTTTAATTTGGGGTTTGGTGAGATTTCATCAACCTGAAAAATATTAATACAATGCTTTAATTTAGCTCGCCCCGTCCCCCTGAGCTTCATAAAGGCATTGTGAATTTGTAACTTCGTAAATTGGGCTTGCGTGGTGGTTTCTACTTGTGTAGAATTTCGCCTCTTTTTTAAGATTGCAGAGCCCTAGAAAGGCGAGAAATTAATGAAAACTTACAGTGCAAAACCAGAAAGCGTACAACGCGAGTGGTTTATAGTTGATGCAGCCGAACAGACTCTGGGGCGTTTGGCAACTGAGATTGCTCTTCGCCTAAAAGGCAAGCATAAGCCAGAATATACTCCTCACGTAGATACTGGCGATTACATCGTTGTTATCAATGCGGACAAGATTCGTGTAACAGGCAACAAAACGACTGATAAAATGTATTATCGTCACACTGGTTACCCAGGTGGCTTACGTTCTATCTCTTTTGATAAGTTGCTTGACCATAAGCCTGAGATGATTATTGAACAGGCTGTAAAAGGAATGCTTCCAAAGAATCCTTTAGGTCGTGATATGTATCGCAAGCTTAAAGTGTATGCTGGTTCTGAGCATCCACATGCAGCTCAACAGCCACAAACTTTAGAGATAAACGGATAAGATATGGCAGCTACTCAATATTACGGTACTGGCCGTCGTAAGACCTCAACTGCACGCGTATTTTTGCGTCCAGGTACAGGCACTATCCAGATTAACAAAAAAGCTATCGAAGCTTATTTTGGTCGTGAAACTGCACGTATGGTTGTACGTCAGCCACTAGAATTGACTGAAAGCCTAGAAAAATTTGACGTTATTGTTAACGTTAAAGGCGGCGGTAATAGCGGTCAAGCTGGCGCGATTCGTCACGGTATTACACGTGCATTGATGCAGTATGACGAAACACTTCGTCCTGCTCTTCGTGCAGCGGGTTATGTTACTCGTGATGCTCGTGAAGTTGAACGTAAGAAAGTTGGTCTACGTAAAGCACGTAAGAAGCCACAGTTCAGCAAGCGTTAAGATCAAACTTGCGCTATATCAAGAAACGCTCAATGTTTATGCATTGGGCGTTTTTTTTTACCTAAAGCTCCTGTAACTCGGGGCTTTTTAGTTGTCAGCGGAGCGCAATTTCATTACTATGTGCGCCGCTTGGTATATCTAGCTGATGCTGGCGCGCCCTTGTATGAGAATACAAGCTATACTGCGTTAAGCCAAAAAATTATAATGATGGGAGAATAGGTGATGAGTCAAGACGGCGTAAATAATAGTCGACGTCTGCTACTCCTGGGTTCGACCGCTGCTGTTGGTGCTGTAGGCGCCGGCTTTGTTGCTGTTCCATTCCTTGCTTCATGGAACCCTAGTGAGAAAGCAAAAGCTGCTGGTGCACCTGCTAAAGTAGACATTAGTAAATTAGAGCCTGGTGCTATGCTGACCGCCGAATGGCGTGGCAAACCAGTATTCATCGTACGCCGTACTCAAGAAGTACTGGGTATGCTTGAAGGTCTCTCAGATCGCTTAAAAGATCCAGCAAATGGTAACAAGGCTCAACAGCCTGCTTATGCTGATAACTTGCAGCGCTCTCGTGATCCAGAGCTACTGGTTCTTTTGGGTGTTTGTACTCACCTAGGTTGTGCTCCTAAGTTCTTTGCTGAAGTTAAACCAGAACCATTCGATGCTGATTGGAAGGGCGGTTTCTTTTGTCCTTGTCACGGATCTCGTTTTGATATGTCTGGCCGTGTATTTAATGGTTCTCCAGCGGGCGATAACTTACTAGTTCCTCCTTATACGCGTGACGGTGATACCTTAGTGATCGGTATTGATGAGGAGACTGCATAATGAGTAAGCAGAAAAATCCAATCATGGGCTGGATTGACGATCGTCTACCAGTAACTGTGACCTACGAAAAGCATATGTCTAAGTACTATGCCCCAAAAAACTTTAACTTCTGGTATTTCTTCGGCGTATTGTCGATGGTAATGCTTGTTAACCAAATCCTAACGGGTATCTGGTTAACGATGAACTTCACGCCAAGTGCTGATGCGGCTTTTGCATCTGTTGAATACATCATGCGTGATGTGGAATGGGGTTGGTTATTGCGTTATATGCACTCTACCGGCGCGACCTTCTTCTTCATTGCTATTTACCTACACATGATGCGTGCTTTGCTGTACGGATCCTACCAGAAGCCACGTGAGCTTATCTGGTTGTTTGGTATGGGTATCTATCTAGCACTTATGGCAGAAGCCTTTATGGGATATGTACTTCCATGGGGTCAGATGTCTTATTGGGGTGCTCAGGTAATTATTTCTTTGTTCGGTGCAATCCCCGTTATTGGTGATGACCTGACTACGTGGATTCGTGGTGACTTCCTGATTTCAGGGGCTACTTTGAATCGCTTCTTCGCATTGCACGTGATTGCCGTTCCATTAGTGATCGTTGCTTTGGTTGTATTGCACTTATTAGCGCTTCATGAAGTAGGTTCTAACAACCCTGATGGCGTTGATATTAAGAAACATAAAGATGAGAACGGCGTACCGCTAGACGGCATTCCTTTCCACCCTTTCTACACCATACACGACATGGTCGGTATCGTCGTATTCTTGATCGTTTTCTGTTCAGTGATGTTCTTCTTCCCAATGGGGGGCGGTTTCATGCTTGAATACGCAAACTTTGAACCTGCTAACGGTCTTAAGACTCCGGCGCACATTGCTCCTGTATGGTACTTCGGTGCGTTCTATACCATCTTGCGTGCAATCCCTGATAAGTTATTAGGTGTTATCGCAATGGGGGCCGCAATTGCTATCTTGTTCGTATTGCCTTGGTTGGATAAGAGCCCTGTAAGAAGTATTCGTTACAAAGGTTTAATCAGTAAGACGTTGATTCCTGTATTTGGTGTAGCGTTCGCCATCTTAACTTGGTTAGGTACTCAGCCATCTGATGGTTACTTCCTAGGTATGATTAACAATACTACTTTGGCTCGTTGGTTAACTGCATTCTACTTCGGTTATTTCCTATTGATGCCTTTCTATACTCGTATGGAAAAAACCAAACCTGTTCCTGAACGCATCACTGGAGGCCACTAGAATGAAAAAAGTTATAGCTCTGTTCGCTTTGATGGCTTCTTCGCTTTCGTATGCATCGGGTGGTGGTATTCACCTAGACGAACATAAAACAGATTTGGGCGATACTGCATCTTTGCAGCGTGGTGCTCAAACTTTCATGAACTACTGCATGGGTTGTCACTCATTAGAGCACGGTCGTTATAACCGTGTTGCTAAAGACTTGGATATTCCAGAAGAGTTGATGCAAGAAAACTTAAACTTCGCGGGTAAGCGTTTTGGCGATCTAATGACGATTGCTATGCGTACTGAAGATTCTAAGAAATGGTTCGGTGCTACACCTCCAGATCTTACTTTGGTTACTCGAGTTCGTGGTGGCGACGGCGATTGGTTATATACCTATCTACGTTCTTTCTACGAAGATAAAAGCCGTCCTTGGGGTGTGAACAACACAGCCTTTAAAGACGTTGGTATGCCACACGTTCTTGCAGATCTTCAAGGTCTACAAAAATTAGGTTGCGCACCAGTATCAACAGGCTTTGATTCTTTAACCGGTACTGAAATCATGGTTGATAGCTGTGAACTAGCAGAACCTAAAGAAGTATTGTACTTGGCTGAAGAAGGCCAATTAACTCCAAAAGAATATGACAATTTAGTGTATGATTTGGTGAACTTCTTGGTATACATGTCTGAGCCGATCGCTTTAGAGCGTCAACGTCTTGGTTTGTGGGTATTGTTGTTCTTGTTTATCTTCCTAATTCCTGTTTACTTGTTAAACAAAGAATACTGGAAAGACATTCACTAATTCGTCTTAGAATTAGTTGAGTTACCTGTACTGCTCGGCACGGAAACGTGTCCGGGCTGTATTTGTTTTTGAATAGTTAAAAATTATTTAGCTGGGGAATTATATGGGTGTTGTTGCTAAACGTTCTTCAATGACGTTTTATTCGGATGGAACTGATCATTATAGCCATCGTGTACGCATTGTTTTGGCTGAAAAAGGCGTAACAGTAGAAGTTCATGATGTAGACGCTGATAATAAGCCAGAAGATTTGGCTACTTTGAATCCGTATAATTCATTGCCAACATTGGTTGATCGTGAGTTGGTTTTATACCAGCCAAACGTAATGATGGAATACTTGGATGAGCGTTTCCCGCATCCACCATTATTGCCTGTTTATCCTGTTGCTCGTGCTGAAAGTCGTTTATTGATTCATCGCATTGAAAAAGATTGGTGTGTACTTGTTGATACGATCTTTTCTGCAACAGCAAAAGATAAAGACAAAGAAAAAGCGCGTAAAGAATTACGTGAAAGCATGATTACTATCGCTCCTATCTTTAAAGATAAGCCATATTTCATGAGTGAAGAATTCTCAATTGTTGATTGCTGCATGGCTCCAATCTTATGGCGTTTACCAGCAATGGGCATTGAACTTAGTGGTAAAGCGGTTGAGCCTTTGTTCCATTATATGGAGCGTTTGTTTGATCGTGAATCCTTCCAGGCAAGTTTGTCTGAAGCTGAGCAAGAAATGCGCGGTTAATTAAGATGCAGACAATGACGCCTAGTCGCCCGTATTTAATGCGTGCGTTAAACGAATGGATACTTGAAAACGACTGTACACCTTATGTATTGGTTGATGCCGGCTTGCCGGGTGTTCAAGTTCCAGAAGATTATGTGAATAACGGACAGATCGTATTGAATATCAGTACGTCAGCCGTTAAATCGTTACTTATTGATGATGACGGTTTGTCATTTAATGCCCGTTTTGGGGGTGTTCCTATCGATCTTTACGTACCGATGGTCGCGATCTTGGCAATTTATGCCAAAGAGAATGGTCAAGGTATGGTATTTGGTAATGAAGCAGGGGCGCCTGATCCTGATCAGCCACCTAAGCCTAAAAAGCCAGATGCTAAAGCCGATAAGCCTGCTAAAGCGAGACCTGTTTTTAAAGTAGTTAAGTGATACTTTAAAGGCAGAAAAAAACCCATAACGCGATAAGCCTTATGGGTTTTTTTTATTCTACTTTATTAAGCTGCCAGTCGTAATCCAGCGTTTTGTAGCCAGAGAAGCGTCTTGCTTCAATTTGGTATTTAGCAATGAACTGTAAAATACCTGCTTCACTTTTATCTTTACTAAAGTCTTCGCTGAACCAATCAAATATTTTTGAGATATAGATTTTTTCGTTATCAATTCTCAAGCCTTTCTCTTTATCGGCTAAAAATGATCGTGTTTGATCTTCAAGTTGGCGGTCTAAATTTTCGCCAACATAAGCTTCTTTTCGTAAGTCTGGGCAACTCATTGAAGCGCATACTATGGCAAAATGAATTCGTGGTTCTTCCATTTTACGTAATATTTTATGCTCAATCGTATCTAAACTTACGGGCTTGCCATTTAAAATGCCCGCAGGTTTTTGCCATACCGGGCTAAACCAGCTGCCAATATCACGAATGCTCTTATGAGGTTTATTTTCAATAACCAGATTAATAGCAAAAATATTGTAGGTATTAATATAGAAGGCCATTTTATCATTACCTTCGAGTATTGAAGGATCGTAACTTGCGAGCTGATTGATTAACGAGTGAAATTTGGGGTCATTGGCAAAGGCTTGATAATTCACTAGATTGCTAGTGATTCCTGACTTCTCAGCTTGTGTGATGTTATCTGCCAGTAGTGAGGAGTAATCCGACCAGTCAAAATTTGCGGCGCTATACTGGCTAACGAATACAAATAAAAGCATGAAAATACGCATAAAAAATGAATCCATTTAATAAAAACTTCAACGAGTATATGCGCCCTCTAAGACATTGTCATTGAATCTGATCACAAACTGAGCGTAAAAAAACCGCCGGCTATAAACTCAAATGTTTTTCGAATTTATAGGCGGCGGTTTAGTTGAAGCGCAAAGAGAATGTATTAGCCTAGCTCGTTCAGCTTTTGCTTTAATACTTCCATAACAACTTGAGGGTTAACACCCTTAGCCGCTTTACGCGTTGCGCCAATGAAGGGTCCAATCGCTTTTGCACGCTTATCTTCAGGCGTATTCAAGTAACCTTCAACCAGCTTAGGATTGTCGGCTAATACTTGCGCAACGACTTCCTCAATGGCAGAAGTATCGGATACTTGCTTAAGGCCTAGTTGATCGATTAACTGATCAACGTCAGAACCTTTACCTTGCCAGATCGCATTAAAGACTTCTTTCGCGCCATCGTTAGAGATGTCGTTGCCTTTAACGTTTTTCAAGATTGCGCCAAGCTGCTCTGCGCTCACCGGAATTTCGTTAATGCTGATTTCGTTTTTATTCAATGCGGCAGAAAGATCACCCATCACCCAGTTAGCCGTCATCTTATAATCGCCTGCAATGTCTGCAGCCGCTTCAAAATAATCCGCCATTTCGCGGTTAGCAGCCAAAACGCTTGCATTATAAGCCGACAAACCATGCTCTGCTTCAAAGCGCGCTTTTTTCTGCTCTGGTAATTCAGGCAGCGTCGCGCGAATAGCTTCAACGTATTCTTCATCAATAATCACAGGCAATAAGTCTGGATCAGGGAAGTAGCGGTAATCGTTTTCAACTTCTTTCGAACGCATACTGCGCGTTTCGTTTTTATCGGCGTCGAATAAGCGAGTTTCTTGCTTGATGCTGCCGCCGTCTTCAAGAATGTCCATCTGACGCTCGATCTCAACTTCAATCGCACGCTCAACGTTCTTAAACGAGTTGACGTTTTTAATTTCAGTACGGGTACCGAATTCTTCTTGGCCTTTTGGGCGCAAAGAAACGTTACAGTCACAGCGCATAGAACCTTGTGATAAATCACCATCACAAATACCTAAATACATAACGATGCTTTGCATCTTACGGAAATAAGCAGACGCTTCTTTTGAACTGCGCAATTCTGGCTCAGAAACGATTTCGATTAACGGCGTACCGCAACGGTTTAAATCGATACCTGATTGGCCATCAAACCCCTCGTGAACTGACTTGCCCGCATCTTCTTCAAGGTGCGCGCGCGTTACGTTAATGCGACGAGACTTACCTTCGCCTAGGTCAATATCAATATGACCCATGCCGACGATGGGTTCGTGCAGTTGAGTAATTTGATAGCCTTTGGGCGAATCAGGGTAGAAATAGTTTTTACGGTCGAAAACAGATTTCATACCAATTTCAGCATCAATCGCTAAGCCGAACTTAACCGCCATGCGTAATGCTTCTTCGTTAAATACCGGCAAAACACCCGGTAAGCCCAAGTCGTAAATGTTGGCTTGAGTATTTGCATCTGCGCCGTATTCAGTACTTGAACCGGAGAAGATTTTTGATTTTGTAGCCAACTGAGCGTGAATCTCAAGGCCAATTACCACTTCCCATTCCATGATAGAGTCCTCTTATTTTAAGCCCGTTGGAGTTTTAGTATGCCAGTCAGTGGCATTCTGGAATTGATGCGCGCAGTTTAATAAACGGCTTTCATCAAAATAGTTACCGATTAGCTGCAGACCCACAGGAAGATCGTTGATCATGCCGGCTGGAATCGACATGCCTGGAAGGCCCGCTAAGTTGGTCGATAACGTATAAATATCTTCTAAGTACATGCTCACAGGGTCTTTGTTCTTTTCGCCAAACTTAAACGCTGGGCTAGGAGCAACAGGGCTCATGATCACATCAACATCATTAAACGCCGCGACGAAATCATTTTTAATTAAACGACGTACTTGCTGTGCTTTCTTATAATAAGCATCATAAAAACCCGCTGATAATGCATAAGAACCCAGCATAATGCGGCGCTGAACTTCATCGCCAAACCCTTCGCTACGTGAACGTTTGAAAAGGTCTTCAATATCTTTTGGATCTTCACAGCGGTGACCAAAACGAACACCATCCATGCGAGATAGATTGGCAGAACATTCAGACGGTGCAATGACGTAGTACGCAGGCACACAAAGATTGGTATTCGGTAAGCTAATTTCTTTTAGCGTAGCACCCATCTTTTCATATTCTTTGATCGCATCTTGAATGGTTTGCGCCATTACTGGATCAAGATCCGTGCTGAAATATTCTTTTGGCAAACCAATGGTCATGCCTTTCATCGAATCATTTAAGTTAGCGCGGTAATCTGGCACGTCACGGTCGATGCAGGTAGAGTCTTTTTTATCAAAGCCTGCCATTACGTTCAACATCATCGCCGCATCTTCAGCCGTGCGAGCGATAGGGCCGCCTTGATCCAAGCTTGAAGCGTAAGAAATCATACCAAAACGAGATACACGACCGTAAGTTGGCTTAATACCGGTTACACCACAAAAAGATGCAGGCTGACGAATCGAACCACCAGTATCGGTTGCTGTAATACCTGGGGCTAAGCGAGCAGCAACCGCTGCGGCTGAACCGCCAGAAGAACCACCCGGAACATGCTCTTCGCTCCATGGGTTTTTAACGGCGCCGTAAAACGAACTTTCGCTAGAAGAACCCATGGCGAATTCGTCCATGTTGGTTTTACCCAACGAGACTGCGCCCACTTTATTAAAGTTGTCAGCCACGGTGGAATCGTAAGGTGCGATGAACTTATCCAACATCTTAGAACCACAGCTGGTGCGAACACCGTCGGTACAGAAGATATCTTTGTGCGCCATCGGCACACCAGTCCATTCATTGGCATTACCGGCGGCGCGCAATTCGTCTGCCGTTTTTGCTTGGCTTAGTGCCAGTTCGTCAGTCACAGTAATAAAGCTGTTGTACTGGCCGTCTAAGTTTTTGATGCGATCTAGAAAGTGCTGAGTGACTTCGACACTAGAGTATTCGCCGGCTTGTAAATCTTGAGAGATTTGAGCCAAGGTTTTGTTATGCATAATGGGTCCTTATTTCTTAGCTCTGTTATTCAACAACTTTTGGCACTAGGTAATGGCCAGCCGCGGTGCTTGGTGCAATCTTCTGGAATTTTTCGCGCTGATTAACTTCGGTAACTTCGTCGGCGCGTAAGCGTTGTACGGCATCCATTGGATGAGCCATAGGTTCTATGCCCGTGGTATCAACGGCTTGCAATTGGTCAACTAAATCCAGAACATTGGATAAATTAGTTTGAAATTCTGTGATGCTTTTTTCGTCTATCTGCAAGCGCGAAAGGTCGGCGATTGCGAGAACCTGAGTCGTGTCCAAAGACATGGGTTTACTCCACTATTTATGCAGGTACCTGTTTAGGTACATAGGTCGGTACCGGTGCTGTCTGCCAAGGGCATATTTAAAGGCAATAAGTTACCACATTTAGCAGTAGGATATTAGCGCTTATTGGTTGAAACAACCGTGTACAGAGGACAAGTTGACGATTAATATGCAACTTGTGATATAGGAGCTTGCCGAAAGCCTGCGCCATTGCTAGAGTTAGAAGCAATTTTGTAGTCATGTTCCTTTTTTTATTGTTATGGAACACTTATCCAATTGGGAATTAGCGGATGTTAAGAAAAATAAGAGGTTTGTTTTCAAGTGACCTGTCGATCGATTTAGGGACAGCCAATACCCTTATCTATGTCAAAGAAAAAGGTATTGTATTGAATGAGCCATCGGTTGTGGCCATTCGTTTGCAGGGCAGCCAAAAAAGTGTCGCCGCTGTTGGTACAGATGCAAAGCGCATGCTGGGTAGAACCCCTGGCAATATTCAAGCAATTCGTCCGCTCAGAGATGGTGTTATCGCTGACTTTGAAGTAACCGAAAAGATGCTGCAGTATTTTATTAAAACCGTGCATCAGGATGCTTTCTTAGCGCCTAGCCCTCGAGTTGTTGTCTGTGTTCCACATGCTGCGACCTTGGTTGAGCGTAAAGCCATTCGTGAGTCGGTATTAGGTGCTGGTGCACGTCGTGTGTATTTAATCGATGAACCAATGGCCGCTGCCATCGGTGCAGGTTTACCCGTCGATGAAGCGCGAGGCTCTATGGTTGTTGATATCGGTGGTGGTACTACTGAAATTGCGATTATTTCTTTGAGTGGTGTTGTTTATGCCGAGTCGGTTAAAGTCGGTGGCGATCGCTTTGATGATGCCATCGTTGCTTATGTTCGTCGCAACTACGGCAGCTTAATTGGTGAAGCAACCGCTGAACGCATTAAGCAAGAAATCGGCACGGCTTATCCAGGTGGTGAAGTGCGTGAGATTGATGTTCGTGGTCGTAACTTAGCCGAAGGTATTCCACGTAGCTTTACTTTGAACTCCAATGAAATCTTAGAAGCACTTCAAGAATCACTTGCAGCCATCGTGCAGTCAGTGAAGGCTGCGTTAGAACAAGCTCCGCCAGAACTCGCCTCTGATGTTGCAGAGCGTGGTTTAGTTTTGACTGGTGGTGGCGCGCTATTGCGTGATCTAGATAAGTTATTAAGTGAAGAAACGGGCTTGCCTGTTTTGGTTGCAGACGATCCATTAACTTGCGTTGCTCGTGGCGGCGGTATGTTCTTGGAAAATGCGACAGAAGCTGCGCTTGAGTTGTTAGCGGCTGACCAATAATTTTCGCTTTATCGCTTATCTTCCCATAAGCGAAATGTAATGCTAAAAGCATGATTTTTCGTGCTTTTAGCTGATTACGCCTTATCCTATCTTTACTTTCCTTGTATAGTAGCAGTTCGACGATTCAAGAAGGATCCGGCTATTAAATCCCCCGTTGAAATATCTCCGTTACATGCCTCTCGGTTAGTTGGCATATTGATTATATGCTTCTCACTTATGTGGTTAGACAGTCATAGTCAAATTTTCAAACCTGTTCGCACGGCGTTCGGGTATGTGCTCTATCCTTTGCACCAAATATCATCCGCTCCCTCGGTATTGATTGATTGGTTTGGCGACTCTGCCAAAAGCCGTCAGCAGCTTATTGCCGAAAATGCAGAATTATCAGCCCGAAATTTAATCTTAGGGCAAAAAATCCAACGCTTGATCTCTTTAGAAACAGAAAATAGTGAGCTGCGTGAATTACTCGGTGCCGCTGATCGTATTGGCGAGCGTGTCATTGTTGTTGAATTAGTAGCGGTTGATCCCGATCCTTTCACTCAGCAAATTGTGATTAATAAAGGCCTTGAAGACGGTGTTTTTATTGGGCAACCAGTATTAGATAGCCATGGGCTGATGGGGCAGGTTATTGATGCATTACCTCATAGCAGCCGCATATTATTAATTGCAGATTCAAATCACGCGATTCCTGTGCAAATAAATCGTAATGGGGTTCGAGCGATTGCCGTAGGTTCTGGCAAACTTAACGAACTGAATCTGGTATATGTGCCGGATACCGCCGACATTAAAGAAGGTGACTTATTGGTCAGTTCGGGCTTAGGCGGGCGTTACCCTCGTGGTTATCCTGTCGCGACCGTTGCGACCGTTGAGCACTTTCCAGGAAAAGCATTCGCTGTCGTAAAAGCAGAACCCAGCGCACAGCTAGATCGCAGTCGACACATGTTATTAGTCTTTAGTGATAAACCAAATAATGTTCCACCTCAATCATTATGGGAGGTGAAATAATGTCATTTCGCGAAATACTTTTTATTGTTGTTAGTCTCGCTCTAGGCTTTATTTTACAGTACCTACCCCTTGCAGATTTTATGAATTGGTTTGTGCCGCAGTGGGTTTTAATGATTTTCATCTTTTGGCAAATACAGAAACCAAGCTTGATTAATTTTTGGTGGGTATGGCCGATCGGCTTATTATTGGATGTGCAGCAATCTGATTTTCTTGGAACGTCCGTGGTGGCATTAGCTTGCGTACTTTATGTACTGCAAATGATGTATCAGCGCTTAAGAGTATTCAACGTTGCTCAACAAACCCTTGTTATTTTCTTGCTGATTTGCAGTTTTGAATTGGTATCCTATTGGGCGACGATACTGGTCGATGATGTCAGCAAACCACTCTCTCTATGGTTACCAGCACTTATAAGTGCCTTAGTTTGGCCTTGGTTGTATTTGCTATTATCCAGCATGTCACACAGGTTGCGATAAACAGATGAATAAACAGCTCGTATTAGCCTCCACATCGCCACGTAGAAAGGAACTATTGCAGCAAATAGGTGTTAAATTCACGCAGCTTGCAATCGATATCAATGAAGATGTGCATGATGACGAAAACCCAACAGATTATGTTTTGCGATTAGCAAAAGAAAAATCCTTTGCGGGTTTTAAGGGGTTATCGCAACAGCAACAAATCAATAGCCTTGTACTGGCCGCCGATACCACGGTTATTTGTGACGATGCTATTTTGGCTAAACCTGAATCATTAGCCGACTGTCAAAGAATCTTAGGGCAACTTTCCGGACGAGAACACAGTGTTAAAACCGCAATTGGTCTTTGTGGCACGGATATAAATATACAAGAAGTTGTCACAACACAGGTCTTGTTTAGAAAACTGACTGAAGCAGAAATAGAAGCTTACTGGCATACGGGTGAGCCTAAAGATAAGGCCGGTAGTTATGGCATTCAAGGTTTTGCAGCGGTATTTGTTGAAAGTATTATTGGCAGCTATAGCAACGTTGTTGGTTTACCGTTATCTGAAACTGCAAAATTACTTAATCAATTTAATATTCCGCTCTGGCAAGATACTTCACATGCTGGTGCTGGGGCGACAATATGAAAGCTGAAATTTTAATCAATGTAACACCGACAGAAACCCGCGTAACCGTTGTTGAAAATGGCGTCTTGCAAGAAGTCTTTATTGAGCGTGAACATCTACGTGGGCTGGTGGGGAATATATACAAAGGCAAAGTGATTCGAGTTTTGCCAGGTATGCAAGCGGCGTTTGTGGATATTGGGCTTGAGCGCGCAGGCTTTATTCATGCCTCCGATATTAAAGGGGGGGATTCAAAAACCCCGATTAACAGTTTATTGCACGAAGGCCAAACTCTGGTTGTTCAAGTTACCAAAGACCCTATTTCTAGCAAAGGGGCTCGCTTAACGAATCAACTGGCCATTCCATCACGCTATCTTGTTTATATGCCTGATACTGACCATGTTGGCGTTTCTCAGCGTATTGATGATGAAGAAGAACGTGAGCGATTGCGCGCCTTAGTTGTCGAAAGTATTAAAGCAGAAGAGCTGACCGACAAAGGTGGATTTATTTTACGTACGGCCGCCGAAGGTGCGGGCGAAGACGAAATTAATGCCGATACACGTTACCTAAAGCGTTTATGGGTCACACTTGGCGATCGCTTAAAAAAGGCCAAAGCGCCTAGCTTAGTCTACGATGAGCTACCGCTGTTTTTACGCACAATGCGTGATTATGCGCGACCAGAAATTAGTCGAGTATTAATTGATTCAAAAGAAACTTATCAACGTGTTGAAAAGTTTGTTGAGCAGTTTGTTCCAGAAATATTATCACTGCTTGAATATTATCCTGGGCCAAGACCCATTTTAGATTTATACGGCGTTGAAGATGAAATGCAGCGCGCTCTTGAGCGACAGGTACCGTTAAAATCGGGTGGCTATTTGGTGATCGATCAAACGGAAGCCATGACGACAGTTGATGTGAATACCGGTGCTTTTGTTGGCCGCCGCAACCTTGAAGAAACCATTTTTAAAACCAACTTAGAGGCGGCAACGGCAATCGGCCGCCAACTAAGGCTGCGTAACTTAGGGGGTATTATTATCCTCGACTTTATCGATATGGTTGACGTAGAGCATCAGCGACAAGTTCATCGCATGCTCGAAAAAGTATTAGAAAAAGATCATGCGAAAACCAAAATTAGTGGCGTATCTGATCTTGGTTTGGTCGAAATGACCCGTAAGCGTACACGTGAAAGTTTAGGGCAGATGCTGACGGAGCCTTGTGCGTGTTGCGAAGGGCGCGGTACCGTAAAAACAGCAGAGACAATTTGCTATGATATTTTTCGTGAAATATTACGCGAAGAACGTGCTTATGATGCAAGCAGCTATTTAGTACTGGCTTCTGCTGGTGTGATTGACCGTTTGCTGGATGAAGATTCAAGCAGTCTCGCTGACTTAGAAGCTTTTATGGGAAAAACAATTAAGCTACAAGTTGAGGCAAATTATGCTCAGGATCAATATGATATCGTTTTACCTTAAGCAAAGTTTTTTTCCATGAAACGTATATTGCACTTTATTTGGGCTCAGGTTTGGCTAACCGGTGTTGTTGGCTTAGTCCTGCTAGCTTTTTATACCAGTGTAGGTCGTCAGTTAATCCCTTTAATTGAGACTCAGACCGAGAATATTGAAGAGATATTGTCCGCTCAGCTTGGCTTGCCGGTTGCCATTGAATCCCTTGAGGGGGATTGGCTTTGGTTCTCACCGATTGTAAATGCAAATAATATTTTTTTAGGTGATACCAAAAACGCACTGTATGCCAAGCGCTTAGAAGCAGAGCTGGATGTCAGTGCTAGCCTATTTTACCGCTCTCTTGTTTTCAAACGGATTACTTTAGAGGGCGTAACGTTATCCGTTATCCAAGATGAAAACCTTGCTTGGCAAATTGGTCAGTTCAATATAAATAAGCCCGAAAATAGTAAGGATAATGATGCAAAGCCAGTTTGGCTTGAGCTATTAACTCAGCAAGGTGAGCTGCATTTATTAAACTGGCATGTTGATGTGCAAATGTTTGATGAAGCTTCCAAAAAGCTTGAATTGATTGATTTGCGTCTGCGCAATAAAGGCCTACAACATTGGCTTGATGGTGAAGTTCGTTTAGGCGGTAAGAAAGGCGCAATACTCAAAACTCAGTTGGAAGTTGAGGGTGACCTATGGGAGTTTTCAGAAAGTGATGGTCGTGGCTATGTTGAGCTAGAACCTAGAGAATGGAAATCTTGGATCCCTTTAAAGGATAAAAGCCTACGTTTAGAACAGCTAAAAGCAGGCGGAAAATTATGGGTCGAAATTGAACAAGGGTTGTTGCATACCTTAGATGGTTATATTGATATCCCTCAGTACTCGATGACAAAAGAAGGGCGTGAAAATACGCAGCCACTGTCTTTGGAAAATGGGCGCATCATCGTCGCAGGCCGTCGCGATAAGATGGATTGGCACTTGTGGTTCAATACCGAAGGCCATTGGTTATCGGATTTAGCCCCGTCATTGCCGAAAGGAAGACTGAGCTATTTATCTGATTTTACGGGCAGCTGGCAGTTAGAATTACAAGACTTACAGCTTGAAACGACTGCGAGCCTTATTGAGAATTTTGAATTCTTACCGCAGGTATATACCGACTTTATCGTAAATCTACAGCCACAAGGCACTGTAAAAAATCTGCATATTAATCTTATCCCCGACCGAGATTGGCTTTGGGGGGTTAACCTTCATTTAGCCGATACCAGTATTACAGGCTGGCGTGGAATTCCAACACTTGCCAAACTGAATGCGCAAGTTGAATTAAATGCGGACAAAGGAAAGGTAATACTCACTCACAATGATACGTTATTGCACTTTCCTGAATTGTACCCAGAAGGCTGGGCATTGGATGATTTATCCAGCCAAATATTTTGGCAGATCGAAGAAGACTATTTACGCTTAGCATCACCGACAATTAAAGCGAAATATCCGCAACAGAATAAAATGATTGCGGGGCAAATTGCGGGTGGATTTTCATTATACATCCCGCTTAAAGACAGCCTTGTTGAACCTCAACTTAACCTATTATTAGGCTTTAAAAATTTAGGCATTGAAGCTCAGCAACAATTTATGCCTCCAGCAGCATTGCCTGATCTTTCCGCTTGGCTGACCAATAATATTCACAGTGGTGATATACACGAAGGCAGTTTCATTTATTCAGGCTATAGCGGTGATGATGCCCCCAAGCAGTCGTTAACGTTACAGCTGTATATGGACATTGAAAATGGTCGTTTAAATTATCTAAAAGATTGGCCTCAAGTCAGTGACATTAAAGCTAAGTTAATGGTTGATTCACCGACGACCAATATTTGGTTGCATAGCGCAAAAACACTTGGCGGAGACTTGCTGACGAACAGTGGTCGTATTCGTATACGGACAGACAAAAATCAGATTCCTTGGATGACGGTAAGGGGTGAAATTAAGGGGTCTGCACAAGAAGGTTTGGAATACTTGCAAACAACACCTTTGCGAGAAAGCTTAGGCCGTGCTTTTGATCATTGGCGCGCTAATGGAAAACAGCATACTAAGCTATACGCTCGTATTCCGCTTGCGCAACCGGACAGTAAAGCAGATGCTGAATTCACCGCCAGTAAACGCTTAAAACCTATTATCCGTTTAACCAGCAAATTGGATGCTGTT
>PJEL010001518.1_pt1 | contig 23186 bp, 20 predicted proteins | sample 1853271 | NCBI WGS metagenome assembly PJEL01 (sample SAMN08108733, study PRJNA415343) | Invertebrate metagenome, whole genome shotgun sequencing project. | host: Globobulimina | place: Sweden: Gullmar Fjord | collected 2015-08
CAGAGAAGAGAGTGAAATCCTGCTCTTCTCTGCTGCGGAATTCCCCCCTGCTCCAAGATCGAAGATTGCCTCTATGGATTCATTGTATACGCATCTATCAATGAATAAACATCTGTTTCGAGGACCCTGTCGAATTTCTCTTTATCCACCACAGGATGTTTGATCATCTTCTGACTGGCCTGACGTTGTGCATCTGTACTGGTTTGTTTTGAAAATAGTTCCAGACCATACTTGGCAAAATCACGTACCATAAAGTCAAAAATCAGATCCAGTAGATCGTCATCGATCTTTTCGATTGCGGCACTTTCGATGACTAATTGTCCATAAGCGACCAAGGTAAAAATCTCACCAACTGCCAGCAGATAATCAAAATCATTCATCATCTGGTCCTGCAATTCCATCCCGGAGACCATCAGGAACTCTTCATAGGCTTTAATCTGCTCTTTAAAAACCTCGATATTGGGAAGGTTCTTACTATTATATGCAATATGGTGATCGTGAAACTGGATTTTTGCATAACCGCGGGTTTTTCCCTGATTAAAAAGATAGGTATCATCTTCAGCACCTTTCAGCCTTGGAATCTCTGGAAATTCGCCTGGATTGAAAAAATAGCTTGGGATCAGTTTTGCGATAAGGGCCATATTGACATGACGCGTTCCTTCCAGTTTGGGAAAGCCTCTTAGCTCGATGACAGCCTGCTCAAAATAGCAATCCTTTTCAAAACCTTTGGCTGCAATCACATCCCACAGCATTTCATGAACTTCTTCAGCTTGCAGCGCTACCTTCATTTTCATAATCGGATTGTAGAGGAGATAGCGTTTATCATCTGATGATGCACATCTCATATAATCGGTGGCTCTTAATCCAAACAGTTTCATGGCGGCCAGGCGACAAAACGAATCCAGAAACAACCGTTTGACATGGGGGAAATCAGTCACACTGTTGCCGTAGAGATTACGGTGAGCAGCATGGTTCAAAGATTCATAAAATGAATGGGTGGCAATCCCTGTCGCGCCAGATCCGATGTTGAATTTACAGACATTAATCGTATTCAGCATATCATCCCAGGCTTTCGGTCCACGGGACGTGATCTCGGCATCGGTGATCGGGTAGTCATGTAGGGCGAACTCGGAAACATAATTCTGAGCCCAGATTACATTCTGGATACATTCATACTTCTCATGTTTTGAATCCACAACGAAAAAGACATATTCATCCGAATCTGCAATTTTACCAAAAACAGTGATCGTACCGGCCTCATTTCCATTACCGATATAATACTTCGTCCCTTTGGCCAGGTAGGTACCGTCAGACTGTGGATATAATTTCATATCTGACGAATAGATATCGGCCCCATGCTCCTTTTCAGAAAGACCGAAAGCACAGAGTGGATTTTCTCTTAACTGCTCAACCGCCTTGTGTTTGAACTCCTCGTTGTCTCCCAGGAATACCGGATCAAGTCCCAGGGTGGCTACATGGAACATGTACCAGTATGCCGTCCCGTAAAAGCCGGTGATTTCTGAGAACTCATACATTCGGTAAGTGCTGTAGTACTGATCATCATCACCGTATCCCTTGGGCAGAAACAGGGTTTCAAATATCTTTTCCTTTTTGACAAACTCGGCAAAATCATAGGTGAATTCCCGTGACCGGTAATCCTCCTTCATCTTTTGTAAACCTTTGTTTTCAAACCATTCGATTGTTTTGGTCATTATTTCTTTTGACCGTTCATCAGGATAGTTTCGATCCTGATACTTCTTTGGATTTAATAAGATCATCTCTCCTCCTTTAGTTTGTTTTAACAAATACGCCAATAATCACATTGATAGTAACTTTTGTCTGGGTGTTGTTTGTGTGCAAACAACTTTCAGCTTTTATGACAATCCTGAAAATTGAGCTGATTTCCTAGCATTCAGTGTATCAGTATTGATTGAAGGGAATTACAGCAAATCCCTCAGGAATCGCTTTAGCAAGATTCGTTCTTCCATGGAAAAGTCTGACAATAGCTCATCATTTGCTTGTTTTCGTGCAGCAATGAGTTGTTCTTTCATTTTATTAGCTTTATCAGAAGTATATAAACAACTGATGCGAGCGTCTTCGGGATCTTCTTTCTTAATGATCCACTCTCCTTCTACTAAACGTTCCAAAACGCCGGATAAAGTTGCCTTATCAAGAATCAGAAACTTCCCCAACTCCGTTGCAGTAGTGCCTTGTCGGTACCATAATCCTTCCAGTACCAGATGCTGCATATTGGTCAGCTCAAATTGCTTCAATATCTTCTTAAAATCGCCGTGAGCCTTCTGGTAGGCCTTCCCCAGGAGGAACACAGTACAATCCGGTAAATCTTCAGGTAATTTATTCATAATAATATCCTCTGTATACGAACTATTATTATGTTTAAAACCGGAAGTCAACCTGATATCAGCAAAATAACTGTTTTGATGGTTGATATGAATGCGTAATTTATGATGGTTCTCAACACATTGATAAATCGGAAAAAGTTTGAAACTACACTTTGTTAACGCAACCAGGAGGAGGGATCCTGTCGAAGTGTTTAAGATGCCTGATTTTGGCCCTAAGGCAGAACAAAGAGGTTCAATTTTTTACCTATGTCATAAATCGTGCTGAAAATAGATACGCCTGTCAAGCAGAAGAGTTTTTAGACCAGAGTTGTTACCTCAAGAGTGATTACTTCCTTTTTAACTATTAATATTGTCTGTTAGTATGGTATGTTTTGGGAGAATAATAACCCAGTAATTGAAATTTCGACCTTGATCTTTAAATCATGTTGTAGACTTGATGTCTGTTAAATACAAAGGTTAGTGGACAATCCGATGGTGCTGATCTTCGCGAATATAAGGAGATCAGCACTGCTTTTCTTAGATACACAGATAATAGCAATTTTGAAATTCAGAAAGTAGAAAACAGCATGACGCATTCAAACAAAAAAAAAGTCACAGCAAAAAAGCAGTTTTTCGCCCATGTCATCAAAGTTGTATTTGAAATACTACCAAAATTTGTCAGTGGCAAAAGGCTTGCTCAACTTGAGACTATCGAAAGGAGATATCATGAGCTCATTGACAGCCTGAATATTGCTTCGATGGCAATTGTTGTCACTCGTGCAGATGGTCGTATTGGTTTTACAAATAAACGGATGCAGGGGTTACTTGAACATACAAAGAGTAAACAACTGTCAGAAGCACTTCATCCGGACGATCAACAAAAATATCTCAATTTTCGAGACAATATTGTTGCATCTGCTGTAGAAAACTCCATAGAGGTACGCTATAACGATGTGGACAATTGTACCCGATGGCTTAAGATCGATGCCAAGCCTATTAATGACGGAAAAACATCAAAAGGTAAATATTTACCTTATCTGGCAACCATAGAAGATATTACTGAGCAGAAAACTGCTCAGGAAAAAATCAAAACAAGTGAAGAGAAATATAGAACCATATTGGATACTATTTCAGACGAGTATTGGGAAACTGACTTAGAAGGGAACTTTGTTTTCTGGAACCGAGCCTTTGCCGAAAATTCAGGGCTGACATCCGAGGAGATAAAAAGACTGAAACCAAAAGATTGGATTAGCGAAGAATTAAATGAGTATCTGATCTCTGAGTATTCAAAGGTCGCCATTACAGGCAACCCCGCTCTATTGGAAACCGAAGTATCCCGGTGGAATAAAGAAAAAACGGATCTGGTTAGAACCAATATTCAGATGTCAGTCCACTCAAAAAGAGATATTGATGATAATCCTATCGGATTTTTTGGGTTTACAAGAGATATTTCGGAATTAAAACAGGCTGAATCTGCTCTCAGGGAAAGTGAAGAAAAGTTTAAAGTGATGTCAGATCAGTCCGTGCTTGGAATTTCTATTGTACAAGATGATAAATCGCTATACAGAAATGATGCTCTGACCAAGATATTCGGATATTCCCATCAGGAAATGGATGAACTGTTCAGCTCCAGTTTTCTCTATGAAAAGGTCCTGCATCCGGACAGGAGAGACTTTGTCAGAGATCAGTATCTCAAAAAACAAAAGGGGGTTTTAGAAGGTCAGGTAACCCACTATCAGTATAAAATGTATACCAAACAGGGAGAGATTAAATGGGTAGACCAATACTCAAAAACAGTTTCCTATCAAGGCAGGCCCGCGAATTTGGTCTCTATGATTGACATTACAGATCAAAAAATTGCTGAAGAGGCGCTCACTCAGTCCCAGCACCGCCTGGCGAATCATATTGAATCCACGCCAATGGGGGTGATTGAATTTAATAATGAGTTTCTCATTACTGCGTGGAATCCGGCTGCGGAAAAAATATTCGGTTATTCAAAAGAGGAAGCCATTGGGAGCAGTACATTTGATATATTAGTGCCTGAATATGAGTATCAGCGAGTAAAGAAAATTCATTTGTTCGAAGATGCCAAATCTAATGAAAATATTAATGATAATATGACAAAAGACGGTCGAATTATCACTGTTCAATGGTTTAATACCCCAATCTCAGATATCGATGGGAATCTGATTGGCATGGCAGCTGCCTGCCAGGATATTACAGAGCAAAAGAAAACTCAGGAGATGTTGGTTCAATCGGAGAAAATGACTTCTGTCGGCAGCTTGGCGGCTGGGATGGCGCATGAAATAAACAATCCTCTGGGGGCTATACTGCAACTATCCCAGAATCTAGGCCGACGCCTGTCTCCGGATTTTGAAAAAAATCTGCTTATCGCAGAAAGCTACAATATAAATTTGAATGATCTTCATGGATATCTAGAGGAAAGGGGTATCCTAGGATTTCTTGAAGCAATATTGGAATCTGGAAAACGAGCTGCCAAAATTATTACTGATATGCTCCATTTTAGTCGCAAGAGCGAAACAGAGATTGTGCCCCTGGATCTGAATGGATTGATAGAACGTGGTCTGGAGTTGGCGAGGCAAGATTATGATTTAAAGAAAAAATATGACTTTAGACATATTAATGTTGAAACAGAATTCGCGACCGGTCTGACCATGGTGCCTTGCTCGGAGACTGAAATTGAACAGGTGATTTTAAATCTGCTTAAAAATGCTGCCCAAAGCATGGAAAAGAAAGAGAATGGGAATCCATCGCGGATTATTTTGCGAACCATGGTGGAACAAAACATGGCGCGCATTGAGGTTGAGGATAACGGACCTGGTATTGAAGAATCGGTCAAATCAAATATTTTTGAACCTTTCTTCACAACCAAACCGGTAGGTGAAGGGACGGGGCTGGGACTTTCCGTATCTTATATGATTATCACCGGAAATCATAACGGGACTTTGGAAGTTGAGTCCGATTTAGGAAAAGGAACCAGGTTCATCATCCGACTGCCACTGATTTCTGAAGTGGCGTCATAAACCAACCTACTGCTCTGACATCGCCAGTTTTAACCCAAAAGAAGCGAAGACAACAGCAAAAGATCGCTGCATCCAAAGTATTCGCCTGGGAGAAGATACGACATAGGTTCGTAAGCTGTTTGCTGAAATACCATAAAGGACAAAGATTAGAAGTGTCATGCCCATGAATATGCCACTCAGCATAAACATCTGAAGTGTGGGAGATGTTAATGCATCAACAGCGACAAACTGGGGTAAAAAGGCTAAAAAGAAGATTGAGAGTTTTGGGTTAAGTATGTTGATTAAAAAACCCCGGCGGGCGATCTGCCACATTCCCTTTCTTTTTGCAGTGCTATCAAAATTGAGGGCCCCGGTTTCACGCCACATTGACCAGGCAAGATAGAGTAAATAGGCGACACCTGCAACCTTGATTATTTGAAAAGCGAGTGCACTCATATGGAGAATGACTGATAGACCTAATATACTGGCCAACAGGTGCGGAATAATTCCGGATGTGCAGCCAAATGCGGCTGCAATACTGCTTCGTCGGCCCAGAAACAGTCCGTTTGAGATGGTGTAGATCACCCCTGTTCCCGGAACTAATACAACAATTAATGAGGTCAGAAAAAACTCAGCACTAAACATCTGTGTCTCCGGTTTATGATTTTGAAATATCGCCGAATCATTCGATGATATGAACTTATTGTTAGGCTTTAATATATGTTCCTATTAGGGATCGTTCATAAATAACTTCACCTTCAATTTATTAAAGTCCTAAAAACTGGACATTTTGCAAACAGAATGTGTCAGCAACGTGTTTCCTTTTCCCCCATGGGAAACACTTGAATAAATTATGAGCCGACCCTTAGCTGTTAAGCTGTAAAAGTACTGGTAAGTCCCGCATGTTGTTAAATACCTTCGCTCCTGCTGACTTCAATTTTCCAGCTGAAGTTAGTGCTGCATAGCCGAAAACCCGCATTCCAGCTGTTTTTGCAGCAGTGACGCCCGGGACAGAGTCTTCAATCACAACACAAGCACCTGGTATTACCTTCATCTTTTCCGCAGCATATAGAAACAGGTCAGGATGCGGTTTCCCTCTCTTCACGTCTGAGGCGCTAAAGATAAACTTATTAAAAAATGGCTTCAAACCTGTTTGGGAAAGTGAGGTTTGAATTTTCTGATGGCTGCCGCTGGATCCGACACATTTAGCGAAAGGAATACGCGTTAACGCTTCAGCAATGCCATCAACCGGTTTTAACTTTTCTGCAAAAGCAATTTCGGTGCGAGAGTGATAGTTTTCCATAAGATTCGGTGGTGGCGGGCCTCCCAGTTTTTCCGTAATGAGGTCGATGCAGTCTTTTTCCGATTTACCCATGTAACACTGTATACTTTCAGCATAGCTTGTGGGCAGCCCGATGCGTGAGAGCTCCTCTGCCAGTATCTGGTTGGCAATGGATTCACTGTCAACCAGGACACCGTCGCAGTCAAAAATCACGAGTTCAATTGTCATGTGTGGTATCAGATGCAAATATCAAAATTTTACCCCATAAAATCCTCTGAATCCATTTTTGTATGCAGTGGAAACAGTGGGAAGAACAAATCCAGGTAGTTGCGTGGGTCGATTATCGCCGAATAATTAAAACGCTACGATAACTGTGACCTTTTTGACAAGATCCGCTCCGACATGTCCGGCAGAGCAACAGATGCTGACAGCCCGCTGTAAAAGGCCTGGTTGCTTGCTCAAAGAAAGCTGTTTTGATTGATACTTTAATGTAGCCAAGATCAACATCTGAGCATAAATTGCTCTTGCCAAAATAGTCTGCAAGCAGGAGAATTTTAGCCATGACAAACTCGGTTTATTGTCTTTTTTGAACAACCATTCCTCAGTGTTCCAATAGAGTTGTTAACCAATCTCAACCCAAAACAGGAAAATGAATAGAAAAAAGTGGCGATCCCTCCCCGTTGAAGGCTGGATTAAGATTTTTGTCTTTTTGTTGGGAATTATGATGGTCTTTCCCAATCCAAATTCTCTACTGGCGATGACCGAATCCGACAAGCAGCTGCTGCAGCAGTTTCAAGACGAAGAACCCGAGATATTCAGCCGTTCCAAACTGGTTTCTGAGCGTGGCCGTCAGCTGCTTGAAATCTCTCTAGGTGATATTCTCACTCTGGTCAGAAGTCGAAGTATTACGCTAAAATCCAGCCTCATGGCGGAAAAAGCGAGCCAATCCCAGCTGATTTTGGCAGAACTGCCAAACCGGTCCCAACTCACGACCAAGATACAACAGGCGAAATCGGCTTCCCTGAGTAGTACCAACTTTGAACAGGCTACAAATTTATTTGGAACTGTCAGCCCATATCTAACAACCACCTCAACCGATCAAATACTGATATCGACTACCTGGAGCAAGAAGAACAAGCTTGGGATGCAGTTTTCAACCTCACTCCAAAAATATACACAACAAACAACGGTCTATAATACGACTAATAAAGATGATGCTGCGTCAGCAGGATATTCCTCAGATGACCCTCTGGAAGCGGCTACATTGAGTCTCGGGGTTACTGTTCCAATCTTCCAGGATTGGGGAGAAGTGAACGAGATACTCGAAAGAAGGGCGGAGGTTGCTGTAGAGCAGAGTCACTATATAACCCAGGGAACGGAAATCGAGTTGCTGGAATCGGTCGCGAAAACCTACTGGGTACTCGTCGGTATTCGAGAAAATATCAAAACTCTGGAAGAGGCGGCCAAGATTTCAGCTCTGTTGGTCACCGAAACAGCTGCACGCGTCGATGTTGGAATTCTTAACTATACGGATCTCAAAGAGGCAGAAACACAACAAGCAACCAACCAACAGAGTTTATTGTCAGCAAAAATCAGCGAACAGGAAATCGAGGACCAAATCCGAGTGGCCCTGAACCTGGAAAATGTCTCCTTTGGCTTTAAGCCAGCAGATACCCCCTCGATTCATAGAGAGCCACTCGATGCCAAAGAACTGCTAAAAAAAAGTTATGAAAGCAGTCTACAAATTAAACAAATACAAGCTAGCATTAAGCTGAATGGTGCGGATCTCACTGAAGCGGAAAATCTCGATCAGATGAATCTGGATTTGAGCCTCCAATACAACTTTGCAGGATATGGCTCCACCAGTACTGAATCACTTCAGTTCTTTGATAAATCCGAGCTGCAGGGTTATGTAGTCGGCATGACCTGGACCATGCCACTGTTCGATAAAATCACTCCGGAGAAAATCTCTCAGATACGAATCAAGCGCAGTGAACTGGAGCTCCAGCTACAGAATGCCAAATCTCAATTGACTATAAATCTGCAGACGGTGTTGCGAAACCTGCATTTTGGATTGGAGGAGGAGAAGAACGCTATATTGTCCAAGGAGTTGGCCAAGGACCTGATGGAAAAGGAGATCGAAAAACTGAAGATTGGAAAAAGTACTGGATACAATGTGTCTCTGGCGCAACAAAAGTATACCAACGCTTCTTATAGTGAAGTCCTGGTCCGCGTAAAAAATGAACAGAATTTTATAGCACTGCTTGCACTGACAGGCGATCTATACAGCCGTTACAATCTCCCAAGGAGGAAATGAAAAATCTTCTAGTTTGATTCGACATTTTATTAGAAATAGGTTTACCTGAGGGTCGGCTCAAAAATTAGTTCACATTCTGTTTGCAAAATGTCCAGTGCTTTTAGGACTTTTACAAACAGATTAAGAGAAGTTATTTTTTATCGATCCCCAACCATTTAAAGGGATGAAAATGGAAAAGATTGTAATCATCGGCGGAGTGGCCGCAGGTCCAAAAACAGCCTGCCATTTGAAAAGACTTAAACCGGAAACGCAGATCACACTGATCGATCAGGATAGTCTGATTTCATATGGTGGGTGTGGCATTCCTTACTTTATCGGCGGCGAAGTAGCTGATGCGGATGCATTGCGTTCAACCAGTTTTGATGTTTTGAGAGATGAAGCCTTTTTTTCGGGTGCCAAAGGCATTGAGACAAAGACCAGCACCCGGGCGACAGCAATTAATCGCGAAACAAAAACAGTCCAGTTGGAGAATCTGCTGACAAGCGCACAGGAAACGATTTCCTATGATAAGTTGGTCCTGGCCACTGGTAGTAAGCCGGTTATCCCTCCATTTAAGGGAGTGGACCTGAAAGGGGTTTTTACAATCAGCAGTCTGAAGGGCGCCATTGCGTTGCAGCAATATATCCGGGAAAGTGACATTGAAAAAGCGGTGATCATTGGTGGTGGGGCGATTGGGATAGAGATGGCAGAAGGTCTGGAAGATATGTGGGGTCTTGAAACATCCATTGTGGAGTTTATGCCCCAACTGCTGCCACGATTCATCGAAAAACCCATTGAAAGAATGCTGTCCCATCACCTGACAAAAAACAATATTGATGTATACACGTCAGAAGGTGTAACAGCTTTGGAAGGGGATGAAAACGGTGTTGTTGCCAGTGTTGTCACAGTCAGTCAAAAGCTGGATGCGCAATTGGTTTTGATTTCGACTGGCGTTCGACCACAAGACGAACTGGCAAGGGAAGCCGGATTGTTGGTTTCCACGCGAGGTGGAATTATTGTGAATGACAGACTGCAGACCTCAGATCCCGATATTTATGCTGCAGGGGACTGCATCGAAACCACTCACCTGGTGACAGGTAAAAAAACATTTGCCCCTCTTGGATCACTGTCGAATCGGCAGGGTAGAATTGTAGCGGACAATCTGGCCGGTAAACATAGCCGCTTCGATGGGGTTGTCGGCAGTTTTATTATGAAAGCCTTCGATGTGTGCATCGGGACAACAGGCTTGACACTTGATGCAGCCCTGGAAGAAGGATTCGAAGCGGATATGAGCATCATTGTCCAATCGGATCGTGCGCATTTCATTCCTGCGCATGAGGACATTGTATTGGTGATGGTCTATGATACGATCAGTCAACGTGTATTGGGGGTTCAAGGCTTCAGTGTGATGGGTGACGGTGTACTGGCTCGCATTAATGCAGCGGCAGCTTTGCTGTCCAGGCGTGCAGTGATCGACGATTTTAGCGTCCTGGAAATGGCCTATGCACCTCCGTTTTCAACGGCTCTCGATGCACTCAATGTGGTTGCCAATGTCGCAGATAATAAAGTCTCAGGCCGATTGCGCACATTATCGCCGGAGGATTTTCTGGCCTGGATGAGGGATCCGGCTACTCATCCCAACCGAAGCGTACTGGATGTTCGTACGGTTGCTGACGCACGCTCAGAGGTACAGAGATTTGGTGACCGCTGGATGGTGGTCCCCTATCCCGAGATTCGGCAACGTTATAGGGAACTTCCGCCGGATAAAGAGATCATACTGATTTGCGGTACTGGGACCCGATCTTACGAAGTCCAGGCTTTCCTGGACAGCGTCCAATTTACTAGAAATCTGGTGCTGGAAGGGGGCTTGATCGCCCTCAGGCATATGGGAACCGATTGGCTGCAGAAAAAGTAACCATTTTCGCAATAGAGAAAAAACATGAATTCAGATAAATTTTCATTCGACCTCTTGAGTAGTGATCCATCAGGGGCTCGCAGGGGACGTTTTTTTACACCCCATGGTACTGTGGAAACCCCCATTTTCATGCCAGTGGGGACGGCAGCGGCAATGAAAGCCATGACCATGGTGCAGTTGAAAGAGACTGGTGCGCAGATCATGCTTTCCAACACCTATCATCTGCAAAATCAGCCTGGAGCAGATCTGGTGGAGAAATTGGGTGGGTTGCACCGTTTCATGGGCTGGGACGGGCCTGTTCTGACGGACTCCGGGGGATTCCAGGTGTTTTCACTGCCCGGGAAAAAGGTGGATGATGAAGGTGTGACCTTTAAACATCAAATAAACAACAAACCGTTTCGGTTAACGCCTGAAATCTCCATTCAGATTCAGAATCAGTTGGGCGCCGATATTATCATGGCCTTTGATGAGTGTGTGGAATATCCGGCAACCCATGACTATACCGCCAAATCCCTCAAACGGACCACCGCCTGGGCAGCACGCTGCAAAAAAGCACACCAGAGAAAGGATCAGGCACTGTTTGGTATCAGTCAGGGCGCAATGTACAAGGATTTACGCAAAGAGAGCATAGAGACTCTGGTGGACATCGATTTTCCGGGATATGCACTGGGTGGGCTATCAGTGGGTGAAGGCATCGAAAATATGATGCGGGTACTCGATTTCACCACACCCTGGATGCCCCGGGACAAACCTCGCTACGTGATGGGGATCGGGTTGCCCGAGGATATATTTGCAGCTGTAGAGCGGGGAATCGATATGATGGATTGCGTCATCCCAACTAAATATGCCCGCTCAGCAACGCTTTTCACTAATGTGGGAAAACTGAGAATATCCAACAGAGAATTTCGCAATGATAAATTTCCTGTGGATACAAACTGTCGATGCTATACCTGCCGGACGTTCAGTCGGGCGTATTTAAACCACCTTTTTGCCGGGAACGAAATCCTCGGATCCATTTTGACATCTATACACAATGTTCATTTTTATCTTGATCTGATGGGTCGCATTCGTGAGTCCATTGAACAGAACAGGTTTACGGCTTTTCGCGATGAGTTTCTAGCTCTTTATAATCGCAAGGAGAAACAGAAGAAAACGCGACGCAAACAAAAGCGTAAAAGTTAACTGAACCTGCAATAGGCAATGAATATTTCGGAAAAAAATGTTTATCAGGTTCTGTTTACTTCAGGTGAAAAGGGGTTGACCGCAAAGGAAATTCTGTCGGGCTTGAACCAACGGATGAAAAAAAAAGCCCAACTGCGGAAAGCCCTGCGAAAACTAACCGGGAAGAATATCTGCTACAAAAGGGACAACCACTATTTCCTCAAGAATCGATCCAACGGTGTTCCCGCCGGCATCAAACTCAAGGAAAAAACAAAACGTTCAGCCGGAAAGAACCGGAAAGGACAGCGGATTCCGGAAGGAATCTATCTGAAAAAACAGGGCAGATCGATAGTGCGTTCGCTTCTTGACGGCCAGACCTATCCGGTGAGTTCCAAAGAGGAAAACGGGCTGCTACATGGAGACAGGATCCGTTTCTCTTTGATAAAGGGGCGGGGTGAAAATATAATCGCGCTGCCTTCGGAAATTTTGAAACACAATATCACCCTGCTTAAAGGAAGGCTCAAAAACGGGACAAAAGGACAGCACTTTTTTGAGCCATCGCACAGCTCTTTTCCCAGGCGTTTCAAAGTGACCAACCACCATCAATTTGGTGCTCTTGAAACCTCAGAAGTTCTACTGAAAATTACGAACTATGGAGATGGCAATCGAATTCCGGAGGGCCGAATTGATGGTTCCATTTACGGAACATCTGCACAATCATCTGTCATAGAAGGCATTCTGGCTGAAAACAGGATTCCAATCCGATTCCCGAAACGCGTGCTCACCGAAGGATCTTGCTTTCCCCGGGCTGTTCGTTTGCATAAATCTGAAAAGCGAACAGATCTGCGGCCACTTCCTTTCGTTACAATTGATGGAGACGACGCCAAAGATTTTGATGATGCGATCTATGCCGAAACAGAAGGAAAAAACTTCCGTATTTGGATCTCGATAGCAGATGTGGCAGATTATGTTGGGCGTAATTCCGAACTGGATCGAGAGGCGAGAAAAAGAGGAACCAGTACCTATCTGCCTGGAAAAGCGATCCCCATGCTGCCGCCTGTTTTGAGTAACGGACTCTGTAGCTTGAAAGCCGGTGTGAACCGGAAAACCTTGACCTGCGAAATTTTGATCGATTCCAAGGGTAAGGTTCTCGGTACCGATATCTATCAGAGTATCAATTGTATTGCCAGACGACTGACCTACCAACAGGTGGATCACTTTTTTGATACTGGATCTTTTGGAAAAAACAGTGCTCTCAACAAACAGAAAGCGCTTCTACTACTGAGTCGCAAGATTGCGGATATTCTGGAGAAAAAAAGGCGAAAACGGGGAGCGATCGATTTTCAGATGCCGGATAGCTCGTTTAGCTATGATGCTGAAAATCAAATTACAGACATCACTAAGATCTACCAGACTAAAGCGATGAGGTTGATCGAACAGTTTATGCTTGAAGCCAATGAAGCGGTTGCCCTTTTTTGTGAACAAAACAGGATTCAGATCATATGGCGGAACCATCCACCGCCGCTGCCTGCTAAAATTAGCCGACTGAAACAGCTTTTCTGGAATAACAATTTGAAAATTCCGGGACTGCGAGAAAGCGGGGATTTTAATCGGGCGTTACAAAAGAGTCGATTAAGTGAAAACCGACAAGCTCTGGAAATTAATGTTTTGAGAACCATGTCACTGGCTGATTATGGAATCAGGCGTGAAGGACATTTCGGTTTGGCCGCAACTCATTATTGCCATTTCACGTCTCCGATCCGACGTTATCCAGATCTGATTGTTCATCGCGGGGTGAAGGCTTTTTTAAAACGACACAGATGTCCGACTGTTTCTGAAAAGTTGGCAGTAGATCTGTCCAACAGGGAACGGCTAGCAGTCAACGCTGAAAGGGCTGCGGTAAAGTTCAATAAGATGATTTTCCTCTTAGACCGGATTGGGGATGTTTTGAAGGTCAAGATTTCCGGATTTAACTGGAAGGGATTGTTTGTAGAATTGTTCGATCCTTTTGTTGAGGGATTTGTCGACTATGCATCAATTATTGACGATACCTATGACTATGACGAGTTTCATCATCACGTGGTCAGCAGAAAAAACGACCGAGTGCTTACCCATGGCTCCGAACTTAATGTGATGTTGACAGGGATCGATAAACGGCAGTTTATGCCCATTTTCGATTGGCTGGGCTGGAAAGACGAAATTCGTTGATCTGAAAGATGATGATATATCAGAAATAGGTGAGTATTACGGTTTTCTTTTAAATTTTCTGTTCTTTGCTGGAGTATGCTACACAAGCAATTGCCAGCTTTATACGATGCATGCAGAAGTGTTTTTCTGTGATTTTACTATTTAAAGTTAAAATTTTCTTTTACGAAATGGAAAAAAGTGGTTATTTTCAAAGACAAGAGAATGTGCCATTTTATTCCATGCACTCTTCTGGAAATTAAGAAATAACAGAATCGGGGATATCAATGTTTTCAATCAAAGGAATCTTCAAGCAGAACACGATTCACCTTTTGGAACCACTCAATATTAAAGAGCGGACCAATGTGATCATTACATTTATGGATGAGGAAGAGGCATCAGCTGAGGTTGATGAATTTTCTGACACCACGGAAATGGATGAACCCTCGGGCGGATTTTTTTCGGAAGATCTGGACTCGATGTCGCCGGACGAACTGGACGAATTCGAAGGCATAGGGGATATGGAAGATATGGCAGATATGGCAGACTTGGATGCGGACGATCTGGAGGTAATGTCCCCGGAAGACGATGACGAGCTGTCAGAAGAGTACTATTCCAAAATAAGAAAGCATAAAAGATATATCGCTAACGGAAATATTAGCCTGATAGAAGGCGAGGCTGAAATCATCTATCCACTGTTTGATTATTCGGCCGGCGGATTGAGTTTTGTCAGCGATACAGAGTTTGATGTTGGTATTTCACTGACCGCTTCGATAAAAGATCCCATTGAACAGGATATGTCGGTGTTAGATTTTGAATTTGAAGTTGCCCGGGTTGTCGACTTCAATGGAAAATTTAAAATCGGCTGTAAATTCTTTGATGAAGTCGATGAAGAGATTTGGCATTCATTAATGAGTTAGTTTTTTACGTTGTTGGAATTCCCTTTGCATTAAAAGATCACGTAACCACAAATTCTGGTTTTTTTAAGTTTTAAACCACAGTGAGTGGGAAAAACTCGAAGGTAACACGGGTTTTGATCGATCAACTGGCTATATCCGGGTTAAAAATCAATTAAACTCGGACCGGGTGCTACCAAACGCAATGATAGAGGGGATGGGAAAATGTCACAGGTATTATCACAAAATGAAGTAGACGCGTTATTAAAGGGCATTGAAGGCGGAGATATGGACGATGACTTCGATATGCCCGATATCGATGATAACGCAGTGATCCCTTATGATCTTACAAGCCAGGATCGAATCATTCGGGGTCGTATGCCGACTCTGGAAATCATCCATGACCGTTTTGTCAGGATGTTCCGTATCACCCTCTCCGGCGCGTTACGTAAACCCGTGGATATCAGCGTACGCTCCACCGAACTCATCAAGTTTGGCGAATTCCTGAAAACCCTGCCGGTCCCCTCTTCACTCAACCTGTTTCGGATGAATCCCTTGCGGGGGACAGCCATCATGGTGCTGGAAACCCGACTGGTTTTTAATCTGGTAGATATCTTTTATGGTGGAACCGGAGAACTGGAAGTGAAGGCCGAGGGACGAGACTTTACACCTATTGAACAACGATTGGTCAAAAGAGTTGTTATCAGTGCCCTGGAAGATATGCAAACCGCCTGGCGGCCTGTATTCCCTGTTCAAATCTCATACCAGCGGACGGAAATTAATCCCCAGTTTGTTGCTATCGTACCCCAGAGTGAAGTTGTCGTCGTTATCACATTTGATGTAGAAATGGGAAAAGCACCCATGACGCTGACAGTGTGTATTCCCTACTCCATGATTGAACCTATTCGAAGTAAACTGGACTCCGGTTTTCAATCGGATCAAGGTGAAGAGGATAATGTCTGGGGAAACCGTTTTCGAGAGAACATTAAACAGGCATCTGTCAATCTACTGGTGGAACTAGGCAATGCCGATCTGACTGTCAGAGATTTTTTAAAGCTAAAAGTGGGTGATATCATTCAGTTGGACCAGGAGTGTAATCAACCGTTGGATGTCCGCATAGAAGGTGTTACAAAATTTAAAGGCTTTCAAGGTAGTTATAAAGGTAACCAGGCGATCAAGATCTCTAAGAAAGTATACGTTCCACCGGCCACCAGTGAATTTGAATAGAAGTCACCCCCTCATTATTGGCTGCTTCTCTGTTTGCTGTTTTCGCTTCTTGCGATTTCCTCATGAGTAATTGGCCTTCCTCCAATTCTTTAAATTTATCACCACTCGAATGAGCTAATGCCGGAGCAGGTCCTTCAGGCTTTTTTCCAGCGGTAAGATTGCATAAATCATGGGTAGATGCAGAATATATCAATAAGAGCATTGCTCGGCAGTATACCTGACTGAAAAAATGGAAGATATTGATATCTGTCTGTTTTTTTTGACGGAAGCAAGGATAGTTTGATACTATCAAACACGTTGGAACTCTGGACCGGCAAGACTTGTCAGAGGGTTGGGGCAAGTCAGAAATCAAACAGAAATCGCTGATTTAATCTGAATTAAGAAATTAAATATGACTGAATACATTCTCAATCTGGCGTCTTTGACCGGCTGGGTCTTAAAAATCTACTCATGGATGCATATTGCAGCATTCGTCTTAAGCTGGATCAATGCAGATCGAAACAATGCGATCGTCTCATTGATCAACCGCTCCACGATGCCTCTCTGGAACTGGGTCGGCCAAAAACTTCCCCGTAAATTTGAACCTTTTGCACCCATCTTTGCCTTGATGCTGGTGATCTTCGGTGAGATAACGGTTCCGGGAGTTATCCGATCGCTTGGGGCAACCATGGGTGGGACTATCGCTTTTGGGATGGCGTTAAAGAATGTGATTTTTTATCTTGTCTATGGCGGATTATACATCGTCTCCAATATCATCGGGTTTGTCTTTTTTCTGGCTGTGGTCTGGTTTATCTTCACTCTGGTTAATCCACCTTTGAACAACCCAATTATTCGTTCCATCATGTTTTTGATCGACCCATTTCTGACGCCGTTGCAAAGGGTTCTTCCCCGAGCTCGAATCGATCTTTCGCCACTGGTTCTTGCCCTGATCGCTTTTTTTCTTAGGGAGATGGTTAATAAGATAATGATTCCAATTCAGTCGGGTTTAATTGTTTAAAATATGAATGGACGAGATTTAGAAATCGAATAGTGGTCATCCGACATTTTGGATGTCTCAATTTTAAGACAATGGGATCGTTAAAAAATAACTTTTGAGCCGACCCACAGACGGAATGATAAAGGTTGAATGACTATTCTGGCGGATTTGAAGGATCGCATACAACAACAGTTCGGATCGGGGCATTTTAATGAGGATGACTACTCATTTCTCCAGCCAGGCGGGAATGATCATCTAGTACAGTTTCTGTTCAAAAATTTTTCCGATGAATACTGGGAACTGGATGATTGGAATCGCAATCATCTGCTTCTGATCGATATTGCTGCCTCACTCGACCTGCAGTTCAAACTGGATGAAGATGGTCGATTTGCAGTACTGGAACATCCGATCAAGGATAATGGCAGGCAAGCCCAGGCTATCATAGATCTGAGGGACGATTTACTGGCTATTGTGTACTATTTCGGGGATATTAAAAAGTGCTTAAAGCTTAACCAACGGCTGCTTCAGAGTGTCGTTTTTCATGCCTGTTATATCGATTCAACGATGTTTCTTCGGATTATTGACGTGTTTGAAAGGATCATCGGGGTAGAATATGATTTTGAGCAATCTCCTGCGCTGTTCTTGGAACCGGTTGTCATGAAAGGGCAGTTGAGAGGAAATCTGGTTCACCAGATGTTTGCTGGGTACAGCGACCGTTTCCTCAATTACCTGAATATTTGCGCACTTTCTGGTTATTTAACGGACGGGGCCCAGGGCAGCATCACTCTTTATGCTGATGGTGCCATTCGGACTGACACCTGCCGACTGTCCAGCTTCATTGAAATTGTCAGTTACGTACTTGATTTGTTGAATCGAAAATACCAGACGCTATCTAGAAACTATCTGCTTCAATGGGAGCAACATTCACAGCATCGGATTCAAAAACTCGATGGAAGTCCAATTGAGATTGAACTCCCCTTCTCTGTGGATATTATGGATGGTCTAGTCAAACATTTGACAAATGGCAATAAGGACTCGATGTTGTTAGGCATTGCTGAACGGATCTCGAGAAAATTGTGGAGTATCAAATCAACCGAGATTAAATCAGCGGAACAAATTGAATTCGAAGTCTCGGACAACCTAATTCGGATTTTTCTGAGAGAGCACCGCGCCATTCCCTTGTACGACAAGGTAGAAAAGTTTCTCAGAAAACATGTTAGCGCCAATCTCGAAAACTGGAATCACTGATTCACTCGAATTTGCAGCTTCACCTCTGCTTTATATTTCGGATTTGCGATCTCCAATCGCGGGTTATATGTTCCATTTTTACACTACGCTATCAAATTATGTTTAAATATTCTTGTTCCGGAATGCATTTGACGAACTGGGTTTTATCCCAGGTGAGCAATCAGCCGGGGGTGGTGTTCCCCAAAAGAAAAGGGTGGTCTTTTCAACTCAAGGTCTTTTATCCGGCCGGTTCTGATAGAAGTGCGCTGATGATTCTGGTGGCTAACGATAATGAATGCATCGCTTTTTTTCCCATTGATGAAACCATTGATACCCAGCAGATTAAAAGTGCCATCAAATTACAGCGGAACGGTGATTTTTTGGCTGACTTTAAGCAGGCGTCAGTTCAGCAGATTTTGCTTACCTGCGAAAAACAGCATGATAGAGTCCGGGAACTGTTAGAGGAACTGAATGCCAAGACCCCTCTGCTCGTGCTTTCTTCGGAAAAAGTGATTTTCAGCCACGGAAATTTCGAGAACTCGCGTCTGGAATTCAGACTGTCACAACTTGAGTATGACCCGGACCTGATTTCAGGATTCGTCTACGACAATCGCTTGAAGGTGGGAGAAAGCATTCAAAAGTCGCTTTTTTATCAGCAACTGTTTCATATGCTGAACCGTTTCTGGCTTCAAGGAGAAAAAAGGGTGCCGCTCAGAAACCTTGTCAGCCAGTCGGTCCCCTGCTGGAATAATTTTAGGCGGTCTGATCAGAAAGATATGCTGCATAGAATCAACAATGATTTGCAGACTGTATTTACCCGCTATTTTGAAAATCTGTTATTTCTTGAAACATACCGGAAAAAAGCTAGTTCACAGCCCGAGCTGATGATCATGTTTCCGGAATCTCCGAAAACTAGAAAATCAATGTCATCATGGAGTCGCAAACAAAGGTCCGCTTTGCAATATCTCCATGAGTCCGCAAAAACGATATCGATGGATGAGCTGCAACTCGCTTTTCGTTAAAAAAAACAAGCATGAAGCCATGGAAAAAAAACTAAGTCATTTTGATGTAAAAGGGCAGGCAAAGATGGTAGATGTCGGGCCTAAAAATGTTACAGAACGGATTGCTATTACACGTTGCACTATTCAGATCACCTCAGATCTTGTTCAGATTCTGACTGCTGGCACCCTTGCGAAAGGGGATGCATTTACAGTGGCGAAAACGGCTGGTATTCTGGCTGCCAAACAGACGGGTACACTTATTCCCATGTGTCATCCGTTATCTGTTGACTACATTGATATTCAGTTGGAATTATTGAAGCAGAGCTGTGAAGTGCGGGTTCAAGCTGAAGTGCACACAACTGCCAAAACAGGTGTGGAAATGGAGGCTATGGTAGCTGTTTCGGTTGCTGCACTGACTTTCTATGATATGTGCAAAGCTGTCGACAAAGGGATAAAGATCGCTAAAACGGGTCTTTACAAAAAGTCAGGCGGAAAAAGCGGTGATTACTATAATGCCGATATGGAATGGTAAGGGTTGGCTCAAAAATTAAGTCACATTCTGTTTGCAAAATGTCCAGCTTTTAGGCCTTTTGCAAATAGATTATGTGAATTTATTTTTTAACGATCCCAAAGCCCTGCGAATATCTAACTCCGTTGAGCTAACAGGGAGATCTCATAAACAAAAGAGATGACTGCCACCGAGAAACCAACAATGGACCAGATGGCTGAGTTGCGACCTCTGATGCCGATAATGGATCGGCTGATCAATAGGATCGAGTAAACCGACCACGTAAAAACAGGCAACAACTGTCGCAGAGATACCCTGGGGACTCCCTCGTTTGTCGAGACGCTCATATTGATGCCCAGCAACAATCCTACCGTTAAAAACAGAAACCCCGCAATTACCATCTTGAAAATGATCGTATCGAGAAATCCAAGACTTGGGACCTTCACCTTTTGTAACAGTAATGTCTTGTTTTTAATTTTTTTTTCCTGATAAAGAAAAAAGATAGAGGTCAAACAGGCCACGCCAAAGAGAAGGTAGCCCAGCATGGATAAGGACCCGTGCGCAATCAGCAGAGAACGGCCGAAGAGTGTGGATCGATCGAGAAATTCTTGTGAAATTATTGGCAAATCAGAAATAAGAACAGATAGTATCAGAAAGAATAGGGTCAGTGGTGGGAAAACCAATTCGAAAATCTGGTCCGGAAAATAGAAATTCAAGATAAACAGCACCAGTATCAACAGCAGTGATAAAAACATCAACAATCCGGAGAGCGAGTTGAAAAGGAACGTGTTCATCTCTCCATAACTGGCGATGATAAATATCAGTTGTAGAACGAAACCTAATACCAGTAGTCGTTCTCCCCAAGTAGTTACCCGTCGCTCAATCTGGAAGTAGGAAAGGCAGCAGAGCACCCACCCCAGAAAATAGACGCTGCAAAGGCCCCAGAATAAAAAATCCAAATCTTTGATCTCCTTTCTTTATTAGCTACGGGTCGGCTCATAAATTAGTCAAGTGTTTCCCATTAATGAAAAGGAAACGCGTTGCTGTCACATTCTATTTGCAAAATGCCCAGTGCTTTTAGGACTTTTGCGAATAGATTATGTGAAGTTATTTATGTACGATCCCTATGGGTCGGCTAAAAAATATGTTCAAATAATCTATTTTTTAACGATCTTTAAATGGGAATTTACGACGCTTGGTTCAATGATTACCAGTTCGTTGGAAGTTTACCAGCTTGCCTGAGAGAGCGCAATAGGTCATCTCGCATTGCAGATACTGCCCGAGCTGATGCCTTGCCAAAACCGGTTGAGATAGCGGTATTCGGATTGAATTGTGAATCACGAAACGCGTAGATAATTCCTCTGGAGGAGTTGATTAGAGCGCCGTACCCTTCCTGATTAAACGTATTTGTGACCTGCCCGCCGGTCGCGCCTTGAGCCCCATACCCTGGAACCAGAAAATACGCACTGGGCATGATCGTTCTCAACTCGGCCGCCTCCTCTGGCCAGGTTGCACCAACGACCGCACCGATGGGAGAAAATCCATATTCACCTTGTAAGGGGGAACCGATTTTTTCGATATCAAGTGCGATTCTCTGGAAGAGTGGAACCCCCTGAACAGTAGCTTCCTGGTACTCCCCAGCTGATGGATTCGATGTACGGACCAGGATGAACAGCCCCTTATTATTCTCTCTGCAGACTGACAAAAAGGGGCTGATCGTGTCGCTACCCAGGTATGGATTGATTGTTAAAAAATCTGGCTTGAGCAATTCTGCCTCACCCTCAATCATTGGGGTCTTTCCGAGATGGCCTCTTGCATAAATCGAGGCTGTATGACCAATATCATTCCTTTTGGAGTCATCAATGACAATCAGTCCGAGTGTCTTTGCTTTTTCAACAGTTCTTCTGAAAACATCCAGCCCCTCTGCCTCAAATAATTCATAACAGGCCATTTGCAGTTTAATTGCAGGAATAAAAGAGTGAATCTCCTCCAAGATTTCTAGGTTAAACCGATATATTGATTCAGCTGCTGCCTTGCGGGTGTTGCCGAAATTCTGAAGAGCCTCCTGCTTGATAAAATCTGGGATGTGTTCAAGCTCTGGATCTAAACCAACCACGATAGGAGAGGTTTTTCGGTTGATTTCAGTAATTAACTGATCAATGATAAGCATGGAAACAAATTGCCTTAAAATGTTAATGGAATCAGCTAAAGGTCGGCTGATAAATTAGTCAAGTGTTTCCCTGCTAATGAAAAGGAAACACGTTTCTGACATAATCTGTTTACAAAATGTCCAGTATTTTTGAGGTTTTTGCAAACAGATTATGTATGGGTCGGCTAAAAAACTAGTTCACATTCAATTTGCAAAATGTTCAATGTTTTTGGGACTTTTGTAAAATGATTATGTGGACTTATTTTTAACGATCCCAACGAAGTTATTTGTGAACGATCCCTAACCGGTTTGTCTAACCCGGATCAACGCTTGTTTTTCAGACTTGACAGGAATTGGGAAATTTTATTTGACATGACCTGTTGTAGTTCGTCCAGGCTTGACATATCACTTTTTATCTTATTTCTTTTTTCTGTAATAAAACCCAGCAGATTTTGCTCTAATTCCTTGATCCGTTTATCCAGGTTATCGGATTTCATGGAAAACATCGATCTTTTCGACTGGGATGCTGGTAGCGGCTGATTCAACGCCATCACCAATTGATCGACCTTTTTCTCCAGTGCAGCAACTCTTTTTTCTAGATCCGGTTTCTGAAATTTTCCCGCTGCTTTTTGGGCGCTATTGGCGATTTTCATCTTAAGTGAATCGCGGTTGGATTTGTTCTTGAGCTTGATGGATTTCTCATTGCCCACTTTCGCTTTCTGTGATGTCATTTTCAGAAAACCGGATTTGTAGTGACGAATGGTATTTGGCCGTACGTTGGGAAATCTGGAATAGAGTTCTTTATTGGTCATGTCGGGGTTTTTCCCCAGTAGCTTCCTGACTTGCTGAGCAATGCTTTCTGCCATTTTTTCCTTTCTGTGTGAGGGTTTGAAAAGAGCATACTTGCCAATGAACAATCAACCCGCTTAAAATTATTAAAACAGGCTGGGATCCAGGTGTTCGTAAAAGATACCCTGGGATATTTGCCACAAAGTTCAG
>PJEL010001519.1_pt1 | contig 23179 bp, 21 predicted proteins | sample 1853271 | NCBI WGS metagenome assembly PJEL01 (sample SAMN08108733, study PRJNA415343) | Invertebrate metagenome, whole genome shotgun sequencing project. | host: Globobulimina | place: Sweden: Gullmar Fjord | collected 2015-08
GACACGCCCGATGTCCGTGGCCGTCATTGTTGAGGACACGCCCGATGTCCGTGGCCGTCGGTGTTGAGGCGACTCCCGATGTACGTGGGCGTCAGTGTTGAGGACATCCAAGCGTTGCTTCTCGGCGGACATGGTGATGACATGGTGCCACTCCCCCGCTACACCAGCGTGCACGGCATTCCAGTGACTCAGCTCATGAGCGAAGAGAAACTCACCGCTTGCGTGGATCGCGCCAAAGTTGGCGGTGGCGAAATCGTCAAACTCATGGGCACAAGTGCATACTACGCACCGGCGTCCGGTGTCATCCAAATGGTTGAAGCGATCGTCAAAGATAAGAAACGTATTCTCCCCTGTGCAGGCTTCTGTGACAACGAATACGGCGTGGGCGGATACTTCGTCGGCTCCCCTTGTGTCTTGGGCAAGAACGGCGTCGAACGCATCATCGAAATCGACCTTGACGCCGGCGAGAAAGCACTCATGGATGAATCCATCAGCCACGTCAAGGACCTTGTCAAAGTCGTGACCGATATGTTCCCCGACCTCGCTTGATGGATTGATTACCCCAAGGAATCTCCAACCCGATCAGTCCATGGCTGATCGGGTTTTTTGTTTGATGTCGAAGGCCACTGCGCTGATAACCTGCCTAAGGAATGCTCGAAAATGTGAATCCAGGCAATCCTGCCCAGCGATGTTGATCGCTTTAACACTTTCTAGAAACCTTTTCCATTCTGATCGAGTACAAATACGGTGTTGCACACGCTGCTTCGCCACCCACCTCGTTATGACGTTGCTCCGGACAGGGGCGTCGAATTCACAAGACGCAGGAAAGACCTATACGAATGATGATGACACATTCATACCGTACGAGACAGAATTGGGCCGCGTGCGCATTGACCGCTGTGGCTTGCTTGCATTCCACTCATGCGGATCAGCCGTTCTATAACATCATCGAACTCGGTGCGGATGATAAAACTCAGCTCAGTGCAACGGACCTTAACGATAGAGGGCAAGTCACGGGCACCATCAATGGCGATCGTGCATTCGTATGGGCAAATGGGCAACTCATCGTTCACGATAGTAATGACCGTTCTTTTGGTACGGGATTGAATGAAACTGGTTCTGTGATTGGCTCCATTCGTTTGGGGACTTCCAACTTTGCGATGCAATGGAGACCCTTGGTCCCGTCAACAGATGTATTGAAAATTCCGGAGAGCGCAGACCCGGTTGCTATCAACAACACCGGCCTCATCGTGGGTCGTGAAACGGATGATCGCCAAGCGTGGGTTTTCAACACCACTACGCAACGCTTCCTGTTTCTCAATTTCAATGGAACGCCCACTCCACCAGGTATCAATGAAGCAGTTGCGGTAACCGACTCAGGCGACGTGTACGGCACGATGTCACGGGATGACTTTCAGCCACAAGGATTCATGTGGAACGAGATCAATGGAGTAACTCGGTTGGAACAACCGCCGGGCAATTTCGCTGCGGTCCACGGTGCCAATGATCATGGCGATGCGGTTGGATTTGGGATGGACATTGATTTCACGCAGCATGTCGCACTTTGGCAAGATGGTGTGTACACCGATCTAGGCGTTTCAGATCCGCGAAGGTTCTTCATCTCAGATGCACATGATGTCAATAACGACCAACACATCGTTGGGTCTTCTCCCAACGATTTCGAACAACGAACGTATGGCTGGATTTGGATCGACGGAATTTACTATGACTTGAATGACCTTGTCAGACCACGAGCGAATATCGATTTTGCTCGCGGAGTGAAAATCAACAACACGGGTGAGATCCTGGCTCAGACATTTGATCCGACGATGGGCGGACGAACAGTGCGGCCTGTACTGATGCGGCCGAGCACGCTTACTTTGTCGAACCCGATCCCAGGAATCGCAGGCGAAGTCAACACACTCCTCATCGAAGGGGCAAGGCCAAAAAGCACAGTCTACTTAGCGTACGGACGTGGCCAAGGGCTAACCAATGTTCCCACCTGCGGGGGACTGACGGTCGATATTCTTCAAGCGTCACTACTGACAAGCATCAAGACTGATGGCTCGGGAAAAGCTGCTTTGCAGCGATTCGTCCCTGATGGGTTAGCAGGCCGGGTTATCTTGTTTCAAATCGTTGAACCCAGCACTTGCACCGCCAGCCCGCTGGTAGAGCATCGGTTCGAATGATGCTGCCCGACAACAATTCATAAGATGCACTTGCACGGAAGTACCTGATCTGGCTGAATCTTTGTGATTCTCGTCTATACTCCTGCCCACACGTTTGGACGCATAAGACACTTTTCGGGATTCTCCATGTTTAATAATCTTTCAGATCGACTCTCCGACGCATTTCGCAATCTCTCCGGCCGAGGCAAGATCAGCGATGATAACGTCCGCGAATCCATGAAGGAGGTGCGGACCGCACTCCTCGAAGCGGATGTGCACTATGACGTGGTCAAGCAATTCTGCGCTGAAGTCGTCGAAGAAGCCATCGGGACAGACGTTACCAAGAGTCTGAAGCCCGGGCAGCAGATGATCAACATCGTGCACCACAAACTCATCGAGTTGATGGGGCCGATCGACTCGCACATCATGCACGTCAGCCCTGGCCCCACCATTATCATGATGTGTGGCTTGCAGGGAAGTGGCAAGACTACCACCTGTGGCAAACTCGCCGCCTACCTCAAGAAACGTGGCAAGAGCGTGATGCTCGCCGCAGCGGACTTGCAACGACCGGCGGCCGTCGAACAGCTTTCTACCGTTTGTGAACAGGTCAGCGCAACCATGCCGGGCGAAGGCTCCGTGCATTTCTATGCTGAACGCGACAAGTGTTCAGAGTATGGCAAAGCGGTTGGCGTGGCGGTTGATGTATGTCGACGTGCGCACCAAGCCGCCAAGGAGACTGGGGTCGATGTCCTCATTCTTGACACCGCGGGTCGGCTCCACATCAACGATGATCTGATGAATGAATTGCGCGGGGTTAATGGCGCACTCAGCCCGCACCAGATTTTCCTCGTAATCGATGCGATGTCAGGCCAAGATGCAGTCAACTCTGCTAAAGCGTTTAACGAAGCGCTCGAGGTAGACGGGCTCATTCTCACAAAATTTGATTCTGATACTCGTGGCGGTGCCGCTCTTAGCGCGAAGCGTATCACGGGTGCGACGATCAAGTTCATTGGCGTGGGTGAACATCTGCAGGACCTTGAGGAATTCCATGCGGAGCGAATGGCCAGCCGCATCCTTGGTATGGGTGATGTGGTGAGTCTCGTCGAGCGTGCACAACTCGAAGTTGATGAAGAAGAAGCGGAAGCGCTCCAAGCCAAAATGTCCAAAGGCGAGTTGAGCATGGACGACTTCTTGAAGCAACTCAAGACGCTCCGCCGAATGGGCTCGCTCAAATCGCTTCTCGGCATGCTGCCCGGCGTGGGTTCGATGGTCAAAGATCTACCTATCGAGGATAATCAACTCAATAAAATTGAAGGCATGATTCACTCGATGACACCTGGCGAACGCGCGGATGTCAAAGTACTGAACAACTCCCGGAAAACGCGGATTGCAGAAGGGAGCGGAACAAGTCTTCAACAGATTTCGCAACTGACCAAGCAGTTTGACATGCTCAACAAAATGAGTAAACAGATGTCTGCCCCCGGAGCGATGGGCAAAATGCAGGCCGCCCAAGCCATGGCTGCCCAAGGTGGTGGCGGAGGCGGTGGAGGAGGAGGGCTCGGCGGACTCTTCAAAACCAAAGGCTCCACTCGCACTGTCAGCCCCAAAGCCAAGGCTAAATCTAGGCGAGGCAAAGGCAAGAGCAAGCGCCGTCGCTAACTGACCGGTGTTGAGCAGGTGTTCACACCGAGGCAATCGTAGTGTTTTCGAAATTGCAATACTCATGACCCAACCCGTACCTGAATCCGATTCCGACGATAAATGGGTCGAGTTTTTTGATGCGACGACAAATCGTGAACCCCGCGAACTGCTGGTCCAAGCGCTCCCACATGTGCCGAAAGCAGGAAAGGCACTCGACCTTGGATGCGGATGCGGCAACGACACGTGCGCCATCATGCAACACGGGTTGCACATTACCGCTATTGATGCCCACGCGGAAGCGGTCGCTCGCACACAAGCATTGGCAGAAGCACTCGGATTGCAGTCCCAATTGAATGTGTATGTTTGCCCATTTGAAGATTTGAATGTTGCACCGCATACATTCGACTTTGTCTATGCCGGTTTTTCATTGCCCTTCTGCCCGCGAACATCCTTCGACATATTTTGGAATCAACTTGTTGCAGCCATCAAGCCCGGAGGGATTTTTGCGGGCCAACTATTCGGTGAGCGCGATGAGTGGGCATCCTCCAACGAGCATGCAGCCCAAGTATTCTTGACGATGGACGAATACCAATTGCGGACTCAAGGGTTTGATGCAATTCATTTCGAAGAGGTCGAGCAAGATGGCACTACCGCGCTCAATACACCCAAGCATTGGCATGTGTACCACTTTATCCTTCAACGACAACAGATCTGGATGCCAGATATTTAACTCTGACGATCATTCACGGTGGGCCGAAGCCCAATGCAGATACAGTGGCGTCTACTTTTGGATAAAGATCGTCAATGCCTGTTAGCGTGGGAGATCAAATCCCAATAATACCATGAGAGATTTGGAAACGATTCGAAATCTTCAAGCTGCCAGGGCGGGCTTCCGCTCAATAGAATGTAGACCCGATGTCATCTAACGATCCAAACCATCGCCTGGCGAATCGCACTCCTATGCAGGATCGATATGATCGCGTCGTTCTGGATATGAAGACAAAGTACGGTTTGCGCATTAACAAATGGAGATCATCGACATCCGGATGTGCATGGGAAGTCTATTACAAAGATGGCTCGGTAAGCCGGCTCATCGAATCGCCCTATCCGAAAGGACCGATGAGCGCTGCAATTTTCCTGCATGAAGTCGGCCATCATGCTATCGGGTTGGGTACATACAAACCTCGATGCTTAGAAGAGTTCAAGGCTTGGGAATGGTCCCTCAAGACGATGCATGAATACGACTTGAATGTAACCCCTGCTGTCGAAAAACGTTTTCATGATGCGATTGTCTATGCATTAGCGAAAGCGCTACGTCGCGGCCTCAAGCGTGTCCCCGACGAACTGCTCCCATACTTGCCAAAGAATGTCGCGTTGATTAAGCCGAGTACACAAATCATTGGATCAACCAAGAAAGCTGCGACCTCAGCTCCAAGATCGCAACTCGTACACAATAAGAAAATCAAGAAGCGGAAAAAGAAGTGGCTGTGGTGGCTGTTTCCTATGAACTAGGAGTTCGTTTGGATCACGATCACAGCAAAAAACAAAGGAGCGCTGCCGACGATAATCGACAACGCTCCAAATTGTGGTTATGAATCTCTATACATCAAGGGCGCTGGACATACAGCATCAGGATGTTGCTTCAGCCGTCTCCTTGGCTTCCTCGTTTTCACCTTCTCCATCTTTCTCGGCATCGACTGCCTTCTTACTCAGGCGGACTCGACCTTGGTCATCAATCGAGATCACCTTCACGGAGATGATGTCACCCATGTTGACGACGTCGTTGATATTCTTGACGAACTCGTTAGACATTTCAGAAATGTGCACCATGCCATCCGTACCTGGGGCGAGCTCAACAAAGCAGCCAAAGTCACGAATTGAAATCACTTTGCCGGTGTAAACCGTACCGACCTTGATGGATTCACAAATCGCTTCAACTTCTGCGCGAGCTGCTTCACCTGCTTGAGCATCATTGGTGCTAATGGACACTGTTCCATCATCATCAACATCGATGTTCACGCCGGTCTTCTCTTGAATAGCGCGAATGGTCTTGCCACCAGGTCCGATCAACTTGCCGATTTTGTCTGGGGCAATCTGTACGGTGATAATGCGAGGAGCAAACTCGGAAATGTCACTGCGGGGTTCGCTGATGATTGCTTCCATTTGCTCGATGAGTTGCACACGACCCCGATACGCTTGATCGAAGACCGTTACGATTTCATCATATTCCAAACCACGAGCCTTGAGGTCGAGTTGGATACCGGTTACACCTTCACGGGAGCCACAGATTTTGAAGTCCATGTCGCCAAAGAAGTCTTCTTCGCCGATGATGTCGGTGATGTGAATGACATTGCCTTGGTCATCAGAGACGCGACCGACGGTAATGCCGGACACAGTGGATTTGATCGGCACACCTGCATCAAGCAATGCCAAACATCCGCCACACACTGACGCCATGGATGACGAGCCATTTGATTCTGTAATATCAGACACCAAACGAACAGTGTAGGGGAATTCATCTGGATCGGGCATGATGCCGACCAAACTACGTTCTGCGAGAGCACCGTGACCGATTTCGCGGCGGCCGGGCCCCATGATGCGACGGACTTCACCCGTACAGAACGGCGGGAAATTGTAGTGCAAAGTAAACCGCTTGGAATACTCCGGCAGCAATCCATCGATGATCTGTTCATCGCGGGATGTACCGAGCGTACAACTCACCAGCGACTGCGTTTCACCTCGCTGGAACATTGCAGAGCCATGGGTGCGCTTGAACGTGCCGACTTCCATTTCAAGGTCGCGAATCTCATCCTGGGCGCGACCATCCGCTCGAAGGTTCTTCTCAAGCAGTAGCTTGCGAGCCATCTTCTTTTCGAGCGATCGCACTGCATCCTTGATGTGACGGATCTTGGTCTCGCGGCACATGTGATGATTGTAATTACCATCTTCGACATTGGGGCATTCTGTTTCGATCAAGTTGTTGCGCAGTTCCTTGATCTTGTCGCTGCGTTCCTGCTTGCCCGGAATCTGACGAGCTTTTTCCATCTCGGCGCCGATCTTAGAATTCACCATCTCGGTGACTTCATCCGGGACGACGGCGAGCGAGTTGATCACTTTTTCTTGGCCGGCCTGAGCAACCAATTCGCCGATCAAGTCGAGTATTTCATTGAGGTGCTTTTGACCAAATTTGATTGCTTCGAGAATATCCTTGTCCGGCACTTCCGCAGCGCCGACTTCGATCATGTTAATGCCATCACAGTGACCTGCGAGCACCATATCAAGATCTGAATACTCTAATTGTTGGAAGGTCGGGTTGACGACAAATTCGCCATCGATGCGGCCTACGCGAATGGTCGCGACCGGACCTTCAAACGGTGCGTTACTGATCGCTAGAGCAGCTGATGCTGCGGTTCCCGCCAACACGTCAGAATCATTCTGCGTATCGTGGCTCATCACCCAGCACTGAATCTGCACTTCGTCAATGAATCCTTCTGGGAAGAGCGGGCGAATCGGACGATCGATCATGCGCATCGTCAAGATTTCTTTTTCGTTGGGTGCACCTTCACGCTTACGAAAGCCGCCGGGAATTTTACCGGCTGCAGATGTTCGTTCGCGATAATCGACTTGCAGGGGGAAGAAGTCCAACCCGGGCCGAGGGTCGGCTCGAACTACGGTCGCCATCACGGTCGTGCCGGCATAGCTGGCCATCACTGCGGCACCTGCCTGCTTGGCAATGCTGCCGGTCTCGAACGACAGTGTGCGTCCGCCGATCTCTTTTTCTACTCGTATTGTGTTTGTTGTCGTCATGCTATTGTTCCTCGAAAGAATTGCGGTGGCCGAGGAATCATGATTCAAGTGGTGTACGACTAGGCAGAAGAGGGGGAACGCAGTTATTTGAATGGAGGCCCTCAATACGTTGTGAGAGAATCCAGCAAAACCTGTATTCGTACTGCCTAGCCAAAGCCAGCGGATTTGGTACACTTCCAATGAAACGGAAATGCCGTCGAAGCATGAGTGTTTTCACTACTGTTTGCTTCTACAAGGAAAGGCCGGCTTCGTCACGGACTTGAATCAGTCTCAACCACGCGGGTGAGAGGTGAAACCTGCACCAGTCACATTCGAGGGCAGTTGACAGCGGGCAACAGATCTATATAAATCCGTGATATGAAGATGAGGAATACACATCTTCTCAGGCTGCCGACTGTCCACTGCCGTCATGAAATGCAACTTTTTTGTGGCGCAGGAAGAAAGCGGCAATCCGAAATTTCAGATTGCCGCTGGGTATTGATTTACTTGCGCAAGCCAAGTCGCTTGATCAGCGCCAAATATCGACTGCGATCTGTTTTTGCCAAATAACGTAGCAGGCGATTTCGCTTGCCCACCATCAGGACCAAACCACGCCGGCTATGAGCATCATGCTTGTGCTCTTTTGTATGGATAGTCAGATCAAGGATACGGCGGGTCAGTAATGCGACCTGAACCTCGGGTGAGCCAGTGTCACCTTCGTGCGTTTGAAAATCCTTGACAATATCTGCGTTCTCAACGGCCAATGTTGACATAATATCTGTTCCTCAAGCTGGCTGTTCTATCCCGAATCTTGGCTCAACCATGTGCTGAGCCTCGAATCCGGGCCAACCAAGCGTTCATATTTCCATTCTTTTAATAGATAGTCCGGCGATGGTATTCAATTGCTGACCAAACGGCAAGTAATCAAGAAGCGAATCAAGCACATCCCTGACCTGCCCCAAAATGTAGGCTGAGCGTACTCAATCCTCACATTTGCCCCACCGAGGGCACAGAATGCCACCAATTATCATCCAAAAGGGCAGCCAATCCCCTATTTCTTTCAGAAATTCTTGAAAGTGATGCGACTAAGTCGACATGGGGTAAGATGATTGACTACCAAGTGCGGGACGACCACATCCTAGGCTACAGGATTGGCCAATCCGTCTGGCTGATGATTTCATTGCTTTGGACTTTTCTTATAGATCTTCAAGACCGTAGAACGTGATGACCCAAACCCAACCTGGACATCTTGACCGCCCCGCACCTCCGACGGACGACATTTCGTCTTGCAGCCCCGATTCTAACAAGGATGAAGCCTTGTTGCGTGAGGGTCAAGACGAGTTCGTTTCAACGTGGGGCCAAATGGGTGCAACTTGGGGAATACCGCGAACGATGGCGGAGATTCACGCGTTGCTGTATATTGTGGCGGAGCCTCTGTGTACAGATGACATCATGGCCCGGCTGGATATTTCGCGCGGTAGTGCATCAATGTCATTGAAGTCGTTGCAGGAATGGGGCATCGTCTTTCGTGCCCACAAGCGTGGTGACCGAAAAGAGTACTTCCGGGCAGAGCCTGATGTATGGAAATTGTTCCGAACCGTCATCCGAGAGCGTAAGCGCCGTGAGATTGACCCTGCTTTGTATGCCTTGCAGCATTGTCGCAATCTCACGCAAGCGGCTGCTCTGGAAAATGATCATGCCGGCAACGATCAGTTTGAAGCCCACAACGGCCGGGTGGATGACATGATCGAATTTTTGGAAATGGTCGATGGACTCACGGAGAAATTCATAAGCCCGAGCGGTAAGGGCCTTCGGTTTGCGGCAGGAATTCTTGGGAGAATTGTGTGATCGACGAGAGTCGAAACAGGTTGTGATGCAATGACGACGATACCAAATCCCACACTATCAACGCCAGCGTGTGCAAACACATCGAGCTCACTTCCTTTGCTCGCAGAATTGCAATGGTCTGTTCTGCCCAGCGCGTTACAGCCATCAGTGGGTAGCGATTATCGCATCGCTATTTCGTCTGAGAAGCTAGGCACTTTCGGTGTTTCCATTTACGGTTCAGCCGAGCACGAAGACGCGGGCCAAGCCGGTCAGATGACTGCATGGGCTTTCGTTGAGCCATCCTCGAAGAATACCCCGGCAACGAATACGCAAGCCAACCGAACCCACATCGAAGAGACCACAAACACCGTTATCCGATTACCTTTATTCATCTGCTCCACGCTACCGGTGACAGCACCCTCCTTGATAGCAACGGATGTTCAGCCCGCCAATTTTGAAATTCGAAACGGCAGACCTGATCGATTTAGCCTTGATATTCGAGACAGTGAGAGCAGACCACTGTGTAGCCTCTCCTATTTGGTACAACCGAACGGCGAGGTAATGTACTGGGCCCATTCGATTCTGCCTGATCGACTCAAATTAGCTGGCGGCACCTACGAATTGATTCACGCAGATGTGCGCTGCCTTGGTAAATAAATTCGATAACCGCGACATTGCGCGGCTCGCTCTCTGGTCAACTGCCGTTCTCTCGCAATCTACCCCCTATTCGATTATTTGCTGTCGTACATAGGCCCCCTTTCCTGATTGGAAATTATGACCGAGCCGGCCACCCCAAACATCGCTATCGTTGGAGCCACTGGAGCAGTTGGGCAGGAGCTACTCACGTTGCTCCATGAACGCTCCTTCCCTTTTGATGCTCTGCGTTTGATAACGTCCGCGCGATCAAAAGGAAAGACCCTTCATTGCGGTGATGCATCATGCATGACTCAAGAATTGACTACCGATTCATTTGAAGGAATCGACATTGCGTTTTTCTCCGCAGGTGGTGAAATCTCAACGCAGTATGCGCCGATTGCCCTTCAATCGGGTGCCACCGTTATCGACAATTCATCCGCATTTCGAATGGACGACCGCTTTCCACTCGTTGTCCCTGAAATCAATTCGGATGCTATTCAACCAAACACTATTATCGCGAATCCGAATTGCTCGACGATTATTCTTCTTATGGCGATAACCCCTATTCGCACAATGTATGGAATCAACCGCATATGTGTTAGCACGTATCAGGCTGCCAGCGGTGCGGGTGCAGCCGCAATGCGAGAGCTTGAAAATCAAACCAAGGACGTGTTAGCGGGTCTCCCAGCTGAGCCGCACGTATTTGATCAGGTGTGTGCGTTCAATGTCTTTAGCCACAACACGCCGATTGGCGCAGATGGCTACAACACCGAAGAGACCAAAATGGTACAGGAAACGCATAAGATTTGGGATGATCACGACATCGCTATTACCGCAACCTGCATCCGTGTGCCCGTACTCCGTGCGCATTGCGAATCCGTGAACCTCACGCTTGATACGCCAATTTCGGAAGATGATCTAGCTAACATTCGTAATTCGCTTCACCAATCGCCGGGCCTTCGGCTATTGGATAATCGTGAACACAACCTGTTTCCCACTCCTGAAACTGTTTCGGGCGTTGATGAAGTCTACATCGGGCGACTTCGCCTTGATCAATCGCAAATGATTGATAACACGCACTCACAAGGTTTGGAATTGTTCATTGCAGGAGATCAAATACGCAAAGGTGCAGCATTAAACGCCATTCAGATTGCAGAACATTTGACGTAGATCTCTCTATTTGTTTACGACATCCGACGCCATTGTAATCAGGCGGATCTGCTCACATTGTCAAATGAGATTAACGACGTTTGCCTGAGGAACCATGTTTTGATGATGGCTTTGTTGCAGTGGGATCATCCGTTGGAGCAGAAACAACGTCGGAATCTTCGCCACGGCCGGTGGGAAGCCCTTTTGATTTCCAAATGCGAAGCAATTCCTTCAGCGATATAGGCTCGGTAATGTCGCCATTCGCTTTGAGGATTCGGGATACCAAACCGGTTTTGGTTAGCGTGATTTGATGCGGCCGCGAATCGACGGTGCGGCGTGATTCACTCATGGGCGGTGAACCAGGCACGATGTTTTCACTTCGGTAAACGACTTTGTTCAACTGTGGTTCATAGACGTACATGCCAAATGAAGCTGCCTCAGTTGCATTCAAGATGCGATACAGCATGTACCGTTCAGGTTGATTAATGTACCCCGATCTCGGCTTAAGCAATTGCACTGTACTAACAGGTGAAGGCGGCATGTCAGAGATCACCTGAATCACATTACCGCGTCTATCGCCGGTGATATTTGACCGCCCCGTCAACACATATCGTTCAGATTCTTGCACCTTTGTATAATTCGCACCGCGAATGGACCATTGCTCCCGCTTGCGGTCAATGGACATCCAACTTATGCTTTCGACATCGTAGAAGCCTGCGGCATTCGGCAGAAGGTACCGGCCCATCAATTGCACAATGACACCTTCCGTGCGTTCGTCGTCGGTCATCTCTTCGAGACGCTGCTTTCCGGACACCGATCCGAGCGGACCAATGTACTCGCGAACGCGATGGTATCCGATTTCCCGGTCTCCAGTCTCACCCGTGGAATTGTGGATGCGAAACCATTGTTCTGGCTGGAACATTGCCTCGTATGCGCTTCGATCAAGCGCCGCCAAAGCTTCTTCCGTTCGATTGATTCCGTTCGTTTGCTGTTCGACAATCTTGCCGGGCTCGGTGAATACCATCGTGTTCACTACCGCTTTGTGAGACTCGAACACTTCATCGGCATTGTCATCTTTGGTCCACACTTTGTAAATCACAAAAGTGTTGGGTAGCGGTTCAAAAATGGTGTACATCGCATGCACTTCTTGATCCGCCCCGGTGGGTAGAAAATTGATGGTTAATCGCTCGGCCTGTTGACCATTGATCAGGAGTGATGCTCGTTTGGGAACACGAACGTTGCTCGATCGCGCTTGATTGCTCTTGATTGTCTCGTTGGCGACATCGATCACAGACACTTGGCTATTCGATGTCTTTTGAACATCGATCGACGATATCCAACTTTGATCCTGAGCTAAGACTTCAAGTCGACGTTCCGACTGAGGCATCAACATGTAGCTACTCTTGAGGGGCAAATGTAACTGCAAACCAATGCTGGGAATCTGCACCTCTCGAACATTCAAACCCATTGATTCCCAGTCTTGCGGCATGACTCTGGGACGGTTCTGGTTCGTTTGAGCGGTCACCGTATTGGATGAGAGAACAAAGAGCAATCCAACAGCGATGATCGCTAAAATGGAGTTGCAAACATGATCCGATCGGCGGGGCCATTGGTTCGTCGTCGTCATTGTTGAGTACCTTCTATCGGAGCTGATGCGGGATACCATTCGAAGAATCCAGTTGGAGCAATCTCATCCGTGGGTTTCAATCACACTTTCTATCGGCCAAACTCATGGCATCCCCATAGCAGACGCGTGCTCGCCAACATATGGATTGGTCTTGCGTTCGATCCCGATCGTGGTCGCGGGCCCGTGACCTGCAAAGACCTGTGTTTCATCGGGCAACTCAAAAAGTTGTTCCCGAATTGATTTGAACAACTGTGGACCATCGCTGGTTGGAAAGTCCATTCGCCCAACCGAACCGGCAAAAAGCGTATCTCCAACCAGCGCCACACCCGAATCTGGCTGATAAAAGGTTACGCCACCGGGACTGTGACCGGGTGTGAACAGGACTTTCCAAGGAATCCCATCCAATTGTAGTTCGTCGCCGTCTTCGAAAAAGCCGTCTGCGTCGCCGACGTCTACATCCGGAACCATGGCCATCGTCGAGAGGTTCAACATTGGATCAGTCAGGAATTTCTTTTCGTTGGGATGTATGAATACCGGTAACTCAGATCCAAAAGCCTCACGCAACTGTGGTATTCCACCAATATGATCCAAATGTGCATGGGTCAGCAGGATTCGGCTGGGCTTCAATCCCTGTTCACGGATCCACTCAATCATCTGGTCCGGGTAAAACCCTGCATCAACAATCCAGCACTGTCGAGATCCATCGCCATCCACCGACAGCACAAAGCAGTTGGTTTGCCATTCTCCCATGACAAAGCCTTGAATGGAGAGCGTTTTTTCGTTGCTTGTTTGCAATTCCATATCCTGGTTCCCCGGTTTACACGTTTCAGCATCACGGCTGTCCACAAACTGGACTTGCTCTCCTACAGACTATCCTACCCTGCATCATATAATAGAGGAAACAGACTTGGCGGAAGTTTTTTCAGAAGCACATGATAGAAACTCTCTTGAGGAGCTCAGGCATGCACGTACGAAGAGCAAGTGAAATGACTGGGACTGCGGTGGATATGGCAGGAGCCAAAGACGTGAAAATGCGCCTCCTGCTGGGTCGGGCGGACGGGGCACCCACCTTTGCAATGCGCCATTTTGAAGTGGATCAGGCCGGCCACACCCCTCATCATCACCATCCGTATGAACATGGCGTACAAATCATGAGCGGATCGGGCACCGTCGAAGTTGCTGGTGAAACCCATATTGTGCAGCCCGGCGACACTATTTTCATACCCGCAGACGCCGTTCATCAATTCCGTGCAGACCAAGGCGAATCGTTGGCATTCATCTGTTTGGTGCCCACGACCTTCGATTGCGGTAAACCTACGCCGGGAAGCTAGGCATCACGATCCAGATGCAATTCTCTGCACTCATGCCATGCCTCAATCACTGTTTGATGGCGGGGCGCCAAATACATCATTGCCAAAATTGCGATCCAACAAGAAGCCAAATCCGTAACTCGTACGGAATCCATTGCGAATGACCGCCAAGGGTGCAGCGTACCACGATGTCCCGATATTGATCACATCACCCGGCTTCAAATAGATGTCCGGCTCCGTCATTTCCATAATGGCCCGGAGATTAACGCGAACACTTGCTTGACGGTTGTTTGGCAACAGGCGAATAATGTCCACCCGCTCGGGGATGGCCAGCGGCGCCAACCCGCCCGCGCCTGCAATTGCTCGAATCAATGTCTGTCGGCCGGTGATAGGTAGATCAAATGACCCCGGGCGAGAAATCTCACCCTGCAAGTACACCAATCCCACTTCTGGCGATGGAACACGAATGATATCATTTTGGCGAATGATGATGTTGTACGCAGCAACACCTTCAAGCAGCGGTTTGACGGGAATACGAATGACACGTTGCGTAACCAATTTGGAAATGTCTTGACCAGAAATCAGATCATCGTCACTAGCATTTTGGTCAATCGACTTCGATTGCGCAGGATCGATTGCAACACGCACCCAATTGCCATCAAGGTAGACCCATTTGGCGTGCGCATCATCAAGACCTAGACCACCCCCACTTCCGCCCTCACCGGGCGCGGGAATTTGAATCGCAGGTTCTGAATCAGATTGGTCATCTTGATTTGCGTTTGTAGATCGACCCAAGTCTGCATTTTCATCCGGCTCAGTAAGAGCATCAATCAACTCACCAAGATCAACATCAGGTGATAAATCATCCAATGCTTCTTGCTCGTCAGATGTTGATGCGCTGTCTGAAGCATCATCGTCAAAGAGATTCGGTGTAACGGGTGGCCGACGGGATGCGCCTCGGATAACCACTTCATCCAATGGGATTTGGCGAATGACATAAATGTAGTCCGCACTGTCCGGCGTCGAACCATAAGCTGCCAACGCATCTGTCAAATGGAATCGAGGATGTGGTATGTCAATCAGGCCTGCGCCTCGAGGACCACTTATTGAAAAACGATTCTGCACTTTGTTCTGCGCTATGACGGAGACCAACGGATCGAGCAAGATGTCCGGCTGCAGTCTGTCGGCAATGATCCGTTGTACTTCTGTTTCGGTATATCCCGCCACGTAGACTTGACCGATCTGAGGAATCGAAATAAAGCCGGTGTCATTCACAACGCGCTGAAAAACATACGGAATGCCGGGATCGATCAAAGCGAAAATATCGATCAAGAGCGAATCTGCCTCGCCGATCGTGTAAGCTTTGATATCCGGAATAAGATCGCTTGACGTGACAGATGTGGCCTGCACAAAATCTTTCTCTGCAGGCTCGATCACATCAATGCGATCAATGATCGGAGCAATTGCAGGCGTGGATTCCCACCGACCAACTACACTGGGGTCAAACCAAGAGTCTGCGGTGCATCCACTCAGCACCATCGCCATCGCCACGGTGGCCAAAAGGGCAGGGGTCGAGTGAGACGTGGAACTGGATTTAGGGAATCGGAGAAGCCGCATGAGCATGATTATCACCTTGAATGGCATTCACCCTGCTAAGCAAGTTTGAGGACTTGGCCAGCAAGCGATCGCATTCTGCAAATCGAACAAATCTCTGTTTCTACATCCGTCCACCAATGCGGGCGGTCTGTCATCCCATTTATCGACCCAAATTTGACTCATTCGACAAAGATACCTCGGTTTTCCCTGATTATTGGGTGCTGAAATCCGTGGCTCACGTTCTGAATTCCTGTGTACCCCTACGATTGCGCTGCCATGCCTGATGTCAGCCTATCCCACATGATCAAGGACAATGATGATCCACCCCCGGCGCCGCTGCGCAAACCGAAGTGGATCCGCGCACAGATTCCGGGTGCAGGGCTGTACAGCGAAATCCGCGAACTGGTTGCAAAGTCAGGCCTGAACACGGTTTGCGCTGAAGCAAAATGCCCAAACCTCGGCGAATGTTGGCAAGCTGGGGTCGCAACCATCATGATCCTTGGCGATACCTGCACCCGAGCGTGTGGATTCTGCCATGTCAAAACCGGCAAGCCGCCCATCACAGATTACGATGAACCCGAACGGGTCGCCAATGCCGTTCGCATCATGAATCTGAAGTACCTTGTCATCACTTCCGTCGATCGAGATGATCTGTCCGATGGCGGAGCAACCATCTGGGCGGACACCATTCGCGCAATTCATGCCGATTCACCGCAAACCTCTGTTGAAGTTCTCATCCCAGATTTGCAGGGTGATCCAGATGACTTGCAGACCATTGTGGATGCTCAGCCTGCTGTGCTTGCCCACAATTTGGAGACGGTAGAGCGCATGCATCGGGTGGTTCGCCCTCAAGCAAAATATGAACGGTCGATCGAAGTGCTTCGCCGGGCCAAAGACTCTGGGATGGTCACCAAAACGGGCATCATGGTCGGAATCGGCGAAACAGATGATGAAGTCAGCGAACTCATGCACGATGTGTACGCTAAGAGTGAGTGCGATATCCTAACGATTGGCCAGTATCTGCAACCCACACCAAAGCATCTTCCCGTTGATCGATTTGTTGAGCCTGCAATGTTTGAAACGTATAAGACGGAAGCATTGCGTGCGGGATTTCGAGTTGTCGAATCCGGGCCGATGGTGCGTTCTAGCTACCATGCGGACAAGCTCGCCGCCCAGCTGAATTCAACCGGTGAGCGGACGCTTCACTCCTCGTTTTCAAAAACCAGATAGTTCATCAGATTCTGAGAAGATGAATGCCCTTGCGAGAGTTCTGCGCCTTTTCTTTAATCGCACAACACAACACGGCTCCAATTGCAAGCACATCTCATATGTGTGACGACACCATGAAACCGGCGGTTTACCAATCCGAACGTCGATATTTAGAGTAGGTTGTGATACACTATCGAACCTGATTCTGGGTAGCCTGATCGTACGAGTTGTTTAGTGCAGAGTGTTACTCGATGGCCTTAGCAACTAGGTTCTTTTTCCTAGAGAGCAGACCGTACGGTACTTTTTGGAATCAGGCGTCAATCCGGCTTGCGGAGTGGAAGATGATCGTGCGCCTTGTATATTTTGACGACAGATGCTACATGATTCTTCGTGCTCACACTCTCTTTGATGTGAAGTTCGAAGCGTCGCTAGCGAGCGATGACGCGAAGTGAAATGAGATCTCGACTTATGAACCACCGTGATCCGCAGCCCCCTCCTGACTTTGCCTCGGAAGAACATCCGCAGGCGTTCTTTATTGTCAATACGATCATTGTCGTGGTGTTTGTGTGTCTTGTTGTGTTGTTCCTGTGGGGGCCAACTACTCTAGATTCCGCAGCTACTGCGGTTTTGAATACAAATTCGGATGAGTTCGCCAACATCCCTGCGACACAGGTGGTCATTCAACCAGTACGCGAGCGCGCGATTAACTTAACGACCTATCAAAATCCTGATGGCAGTGAGAGCATTACTCCACGCATTCGAATGTCAGGATTCGATCGAAGTTGCCAGGAATGCCATGGCATGTTCAGCTCGAGGCCGGAGACAGTCGGGCAATTGGTTCAACATACCCATGTTCGATTGGACCACGGTCTCAATGATCGCTGTTTCAATTGCCACGACCTTGAAGATCGCGATCGACTGGTGTTGCATGATGGTCAAACGGTCAACATGCAAAACGTCGAGATGTTGTGTGCGAAGTGTCATGGCCCGACTTTCCGCGATTGGGAGAAAGGCATTCATGGTCGCGTCGATGGCTATTGGAATGCGGACATGGGTACGCCGGTCAAACGCAGATGCACCGAATGCCATGATCCACACGCTCCGGCTTTTGGCCAGATGGCCTTGTTGGATGGGCCACACAGTTTGCGAATGCAGCATACCACAGATTCATCCAAACCGGTGCATCACGAAACTGATGAGAATCCGCTCCGCCGATGGATGCACACCAACGCGACACAACATGATGATGGAGACAGTGTTGAAGAGGAAACAGATAGCCACAATGAAGGGAATCATTAATGCCCGACATTGACTACCTGGGAATACTGTCCAACGACAATACGAACGTGGTGCCGTTGACGATTTCAGCATTGGTTGAGCGCAAGGCTCCATCTGCCCCGACGAGCTACCGACCCGCCAAAGCCCCTGTACGCCGAGGCATAACTCGCCGCAGTTTTGTCCGCGCCGGTGCCGCGACGATCGGCGGACTGGCTGCCGCCGCGGCGGCGATAAAGCCGTTATTCGATTCAACCGAGGGCACATTTCCTTCGATCGACGAGTTGTTGCAAAAGCACTATAAAGAGATGACGCAAGCGGACAAAGACGCCGTCTTTGCTCGCATTACGGGTCACATCAAAACCAAGTGGGGTGTGGATGCGGACTTGAAAGATCCACCACCAATTGATGATTGTGAATTCGGATATGGATTGAATCTTAGTCGGTGTAACGGCAACCGTGCTTGTGTGCATGCGTGCATGAAAGAGAACAACCAAAGTCGCTCGCCGGAGATGCAATACATTCGCGTCCTCGAACTTCCGAACGGCACGCTCAATGTTGAAGAGAGCAATCACTTCTTTGATTCGGAAACCGTTCCCGCCAAAGATCATTATTATATGCCGGTGCAATGTCACCAATGTGCTGATGCACCGTGTGTAAAAGTGTGCCCGATCGAAGCCACGTGGACCGAGCCCGATGGAATCACAGTTGTCGATTATGATTGGTGTATTGGCTGCCGGTATTGTGAAGCAGCGTGTCCTTATTGGGCGCGACGATTCAATTTCTCTGAACCCAGCATTCCCGCTGACCAAGTCAACCCCAATATGTCGTACCTTTCCAATCGCCCACGACAAAAAGGCGTGATGGAAAAATGTACTTATTGCTTGCACCGCACACGTGAAGGGCGCATGCCTGCTTGCCTCGAAGCTTGCCCTACCGGCGCGAGGAAATTTGGTAATTTGAAGGATCCAAACAGCGAAGTGTCACAAATCCTCCAGACTAAGCGCGTCTTTATACTCAAGGAAGATGTGGGAACATTGCCTCGGTTCTTCTACTACTTTGACGAACGCGCTCCGCAATCGGGGCCTAACTCAAGCGACACCAAACCTCCTATTGGTCGACATGACGGTACGGGAGGTGAAGGATGAAGGAATATACACGATTCCTATGGCGATGCTTCCGACTGAGCTTCTACGGAGATTGGCGCTACCACCTCTGGATGCTGGTCCTCACCGTGATCGCATTGGTCGGCCTGAATGCATGGTGCAAACAACTCGCCTACGGGCTTGTTACCACCGGCATGACTGACCAAGTGTCATGGGGATTGTACATCGCCAACTTCACCTTCCTTGTCGGCATGGCGGCCGCTGCGGTGATGCTGGTGATCCCGGTCTATATCTATCGCAACAAGGAACTGCATGACTTGGTGATCTTCGGCGAACTCTTAGCCGTTGCCGCCATCATCATGTGCCTCCTCTTTGTCACTGCAGACCTAGGCCAACCCGCCAAGTTTTTGCATCTGTTCATACGGCCGAACTTCCCGGACAGTATGCTCACATGGGATGTCATCGTGTTGAATGGGTACTTACTCCTCAACATGCATATCTGTGGTTATCTCATTTACTGTGCCTATCGAAAACGTCGACCGGGTAAGATGTTCTACATTCCGTTCGTCTTTGTCGCTATCTTTTGGGCGATCAGTATCCACACTGTCACGGCGTTCCTGTATGTCGGATTGGGTGGGCGCCACTTCTGGAATAGTGCAATCATCGCTCCACGATTTCTCGCCTCTGCTTTTGCGGCTGGCCCCGCATTCTTGATTATTACATTACAGCTCATTGACCGCTTTACCATGTACGATGTGCCGAAAAAAGCGCTCGACACATTGCGTGCAATCGTAACCGTGGCCATGATCATCAACATGTTCTTGCTCATCAGCGAGTTGTTTGTAGAGTTCTACACTGGAAGCGCACACGCCGCCTCAGCGATTTACTTGTACAAGGGTTTGCATGGATTCAACGGGCTTGTACCTTGGATTTGGACTGCGATTGTGTTCAACACGATTGCATTGTTTCTCTTAGTCCTACCAGTCAGCCGATCATTGCCATTCTTGTCTTTAGCATGCGTGTTATTGATCGTCGGCATTTGGATTGAGAAGGGCATGGGGTTGATCGTGCCCGGTTTCATCCCGACTCCGCTTGGTGAAATTCACGAATACCAACCGACACTCAATGAGACACTCGTGTGTCTTGGCATTTGGGCGTTCGGCCTATTGGTTTACACGATCTTTGTGCGCATTACAATCCCCGTCCTCTCAGGACGACTCACGATTGATAGGCAGTATCGAATGGAGCAATCTTAACTCCACGAACCATAATGAGGAAAATTGGTCAATCATTTCTCGTACCCCACGACGGTGCAACAAGAGGAGGTCTTTTCGAATGAAGTATGTCAAATCTATTCTGCTAGCAGGCTTTGTGGCGACATCGTTGTCCACTTTTGCCTATGGACAATCTTTTGGAAGGAGAGATGTCAGCGACGAGTCGGCTGAATGTCTTTCTTGCCATAAGAAACAAAACCCTGTCATTTATCAGCAATGGGGTGAGTCAAAACATTTCCGTGCAAACATCTCCTGCTTCGAATGTCACGCCGCGGATCGTGCGGACAAAGATGCGATGAACCACTACGGCAATACGATTGCAGTTTTGGTTACCCCCAAAGACTGTGCCAAATGTCACAGCAAAGAGGTCGAGGAATTTGCCGGATCTCACCATTCCAAAGCCGGACGTATTTTGGGATCGCTTGATAATCGGCTTGCTGAAGTCGTCGAAGGCAATCACAGCTTCGTCACCCCTGGTTTCCCTGAGGGGAACTCTGCAGCAGCCGTCAACGGTTGTTGGCAGTGTCATGGCTCCGAGATAAAAGTGCTTCCCGACGGAACGCTTGACCCCGCGACCTATCCCAATAGTGGTATCGGCCGCATCAACCCGGACGGCTCAGAAGGCTCTTGCAATGCCTGTCACACCCGTCACTCGTTTAGCGTTGCCCAAGCTCGTCATCCTGACACTTGCGGCAAATGTCACCTCGGGCCGGATCACCCGCAGAAAGAAATCTACGAAGAATCCAAGCATGGCATTCTCTTCTTCGCCAATGAAGACCAAATGAATCTTCATAACGAAAAATGGATTGTCGGCGAGGACTATTGGGCTGCACCTACTTGTGCAACATGTCATATGTCGCAGACCAAGAACCAACCGGTCACTCACGACGTTGGCATGCGAATCAGTTGGAACAACCGCCCGCCAGTTTCCATACGTCCCGAAATTTCAGACGCAAAAATGGGACTCCCCGGTGCTGATGTACCGTGGCAGGTCCGTCGTCAAAACATGATTGACGTGTGTTTGAATTGCCACAACAAGAACTGGGTTGACAATTTCTATGTGCAGTACGATGGCCTCATTGAACTGTACAACAATAAATTTGCCAAGCCCGCGGGTGCACTTTATGCCTTAGCCAAGCCCCTCAAGGCCGTCGCTGAGCCATTCACCGCACCCATCGACTGGTCGTATTGGGAATTGTGGCATCACGAAGGTCGCCGCGCTCGTCACGGTGCATCGATGATGGCTCCTGACTACACCCATTGGCATGGTACCTATGACGTCGCCAAGACGTTCTACACCCACATCGTGCCCGAGCTCAAGGAAATGATCGAAGAAGCGGAACACTCTGATGACCCCGCCAAGGTTGAAGCGGGTGAAAAGTTGGCCGCCAAACTCGATGAAGTCTTGAATTCTGATGACCACAAATGGTTCATTGGCAAGATGGACGACGGTGAAAAGGAAGCACGTAAGAAGGCCGCCACAGACTTCAAGAAGCGATACGACAAGTAACGCTGATTGAAGAATAGCAAACTCCTGCTGTCGAGTGGAAACACTCGACCGCGGATTGACTCACATCGCATTGCCCTGCGTTTACCATGTTATAAGAAACGCCGGTCCCCCGGTTCGCACAAATGTGAGTTTGTACTAGATGCGGCCAAGGGGCGTGGCGTGAAAGGACCTTTGATGTCCAACACCACTGTCGGCATTCTCGCTCGTATTACCCCCGCGATTGAATCAGCAATCCGATCCGAATTGTCCCGTCTACCCGGCGTGCAACCGTTCGATGCCGGCGACGAAACGCAAATGGGAATTCTGATCGAAGCCCCCACGCTTGATCTAGCGCACGAGCGCATTACAAATGAAATCAAAGCAATCAAAGGTGTTCATGCGACTTGGCCAGTCTATATGCACTTAGGTGATGAGGAAATAGGCTCAGCATCGGATGACACGGAGGTGTGCATTCTTCCCGAGGATCTTTACGAAGAACCAGACGCTTCGGAGAAACCGATGGCTGCCTTTGTACCCACACCATAAATGAAAACACACGATGAATGACCACGAGTTAGAACGAACAAGGATGATGATTCACCAGACGCGATAGTGTGAATCCCAAAATACCACAACCCCTCTTTCCACGAATCCGCACCGACGATTAGTTCGATGCCGCTCAGGAGATCAAGTACGATGGTACAAGATAACCATACACAAACAACTTCGACGAACAGTGATACTGATAACTCGACCGCTCCGGACCGCCGAGAGTTTATCAAAGCGAGTGCGATTGCTGCAGTTGCTGCTGCTGCTTCTGCTTCTCCATCACTTGCGCTACCGGTTCTGCAGGACGATAAGACGCAATGGGTCAAATCCGTTTGCCGATTCTGTGGTACGGGGTGTGGCGTGGTGCTCGGCGTTCGGGATGGCAACATCGTTTCTGTTCGAGGCGATACGAAACATCCGACCACCAAGGGATTGGTATGCGCTAAAGCGCTCTTTTTGCCCAAGATTGTCCACTCGCCGAATCGCCTGAAATATCCGATGATTCGTAAGAACGGCAAGCTCGAGCGCGCGTCGTGG
>PJEL010001520.1_pt1 | contig 23179 bp, 19 predicted proteins | sample 1853271 | NCBI WGS metagenome assembly PJEL01 (sample SAMN08108733, study PRJNA415343) | Invertebrate metagenome, whole genome shotgun sequencing project. | host: Globobulimina | place: Sweden: Gullmar Fjord | collected 2015-08
CCACCGCCACTAAATACGGTATCGGTAAAGGTAACCTTATTGCCTGCGTTGATTTCACCTTTAAGCAGGAAGAATTCGCCTTGGCCAGCTAAGCTCGCTTTATCAATGACCATGGTTAGTTTTTTGCTTTCTTGCAAAGGCAAATCAGTTAATTGCACTTGTGAAAAATGCCATTGCCCTTGGCTACTAATATCACTGTTTTTATCAACCGAAAATTTTCCATCCAATAATGCATTACCTGCACCCATTAAATTATTCGATTTAACCGAGAATGTTGTCGGATTATTGCGATACCAATGCTGATGCGTTACTTCACCCAGTTCAATATTAAAACCACCTTTTGGCGTTAATACTGAAAAGTGTGCACGGTTAATAAGTAAATCTGGCTGCGGGTTTTCTTGTTGAAAATGAACAAAACGGCCATCAGTTGACGTTTGTTTAGCGGCCTCATCTTTGGTTTTTCCGGCCATTAATGGACGAACTTTTTCCATAAAGGTTTCAGCCCAGTCATAATAATCACGGGCTTTGTCACCAAAAAGTATATGAGCAAAATCGGCACCATCTACTTTATCAAGTTGATATTTACTTTCGATAGCTTGCCAATCTTTTTGCGGAGCATTCTTCAACGCGAGTGCTTGTTTGCTTAACAACGCTTTGCTTGCTAACAACTGCTCTTTAGCTTTAGCAACAATTGCTTGGTCTGCTTTGAATTGCTTTTTGATTTTTTCAAAATCAGCTTTTAGTTTTTCAACATCAGCAAGTGATTTAACTTTTATATCTGCTAATGCTTTTACCTGTTTTTCATAAGCCTTCAGTTTTTCTTTTGATGGTAAATCGGCTTTAAGCGCGGTTAGTTTTTTCTTTTCAGTTTCGTAAGAAGCTTGTAATAACTGGCCTTGCTTAATTGTTTCTAAATCAGCTTCAGCAAGCAGTGTTTCTGGGTTTGGTAAGCTTATATCGGGTGTGGTGAAAAGTGACGAGGCTGAGTCATCTTCACCTTCGCCTTCTTTATTAATCTCTTTATAAACTTTACCCGCTGATTTACGTGCAGAATAGAATTCAAGCGATTCGATGGTTAATTCATCAATTAAAATTTTACCAAATAAGTATTGCCAGACATCAAGCCCTGCTGACGCTTTAGCAAAACTTACCGTGTTTTGGCTTGGTACTTCAGGGTCTGTTGCTTGAAACTTGTGAATGTGCAATTGTACTGGATTGTAGTTAATTTCTACTTTATCTACATTAACTTCGGCGCCTAAATAATGTCCGCCGCCATACTCAATGCCATTTTTAACTAACGTTTCCGCAAATAGGTAAATAAAAGCAATTAACAAGGCAACAATAGCAATAAAACCAACGATGCCCTGCCAACGAATAAACCGACTCATATACTTACTCCTTGTCCTGAGATCGTCAGATAAACACGATAAAAGCGCGAGGCTTTAAGCGCTTTTACAATTCTGAACTTCTCAAACGTTGCCATAATGTGCACTCGATATTTTTCAATCAAAAACTTGATCACAAAATACAAAGGTATTGCTAATAAACAACCCAATACTAATGCGCCTAACGTATAGGTGTGGTGCCAATGACCAAGTTTGAAAATAGACAATTGATACATTGCTGTGAACAATTCATTAAAGGCAGGTGAGGTAAGTAATGACTCACCTACTTTTACAATAGCGCCTGATAATAAAGTGCTAATACCAGAAAATACACCGACCGATAAAATAAACGCCCCTAAATTTACTCTAAGTAGAAGTACCACAAGTAAGATCACGAGATTTTGTAAGGTTAATAAAGGCGCTAAACCCATGATAAACCCTAAGGTTATTGCCAGAGAAATTTGCCGCGTTGAGCTTTCCGAATTCAACGCGTGAAATAACTTTGCGAGTAGTGTGAGCATTTTCTCTCCTTAAAATGCGAAACTTCTTATCTATTCATTGTAGTTGATTAAGCGATGATCTGACGCTTATATCTACGAGCTAAGCAAGGCCCTAATTAAGTATTGGTTAAGACCTAATTAAGGGGCTTCTTTACGCGTAAAGACCCAATCGTTTCCTTTACTTAGCGTTTCATCAAATTGATAACCCGCTTCATTAAAAGCTTTCAAACCTGCGACATCTTTAATTTGATTTTTAATAACATAATTTGCCATTAAGCCTCGAGCTTTTTTAGCAAAAAATGAAATCATCTTATATTGACCATTTTTCCAATCTTTAAACGCTGGCGTAATAATCTCAGCGTTTAATTGTTTTTTCTTTACCGATTTAAAATATTCACTCGAGGCTAGGTTAACTAATACCTTATCGCCCTGCTCTGCAATGGCTTTATTTAATGCTTGGGTGATCAGCTCACCCCAAAATTGATAAAGGTTATCACCGCGATCATTGGCTAATTTAGAGCCCATCTCCAAACGGTAAGCTTGCATTAAATCTAATGGTTTAAGTAAGCCATATAAGCCAGACAAAATGCGCAAATGTGATTGGGCAAAAGCAAAGTCTTTTTCTTCAAACGAAAACGCATCTAAACCCGTATATACATCGCCATTAAACGCCAACATTGCGGGCCTTGCATTTTCAGGGGTAAAAGGTTGTTGCCATTCACCAAAGCGCGCGGCATTTAAGCCAGCAAGTTTATCGCTAATGCCCATAAGTGAAGAAATATCCGCAGGCGATAATTTAAGACAGTGCTTAATAAGTGCCTCGCTATGTTCCAGCATGGTTGGCTGTGTAAACGACTTAGTTGGCAAGGGTGTTTCAAAGTCTAATTTTTTTGCAGGAGAAACAACAAGTAGCATGGTAATAACGACTATATGAAAGGAAAACAAGGGGTAATTCTATAACATAGAATTAACAAAACAAAGCGCTGTTAAGGCTAATACCAATTGAATTGATATATATATAAATTAACTGGAATAAAACTGACGTTAAAACCTGTTTGCTTAATCATGAAAATTTGTTACAACTAGGGCATTATTTTTCGTTTAGTTAGTAAGAATATCTTCAATTTTCGGTTTTTTACCTGTTTATTTGTAATATTCCTACAAAACAAAACATTATTTTCGCAATGCTGTGATTTCATATTAAGGATTTTTTATGGCGAACCAACTTTCTCAACTTAAACAAATGACAACAGTAGTCGCTGATACAGGTGATATTGAGGCGATTGCTAAATTTCAACCAGAAGACGCAACAACCAACCCATCATTATTGTTAAAAGCCGCGTCATTAGCTAATTATCAATCGCTTTTAGCGCAATCGGTTGAATGGGCAAAAGCACAATCTAATGACAGCGCACAACAAGTAATTGATGCCGCTGATAAGCTTTCAGTACTCATTGGGCTAGAAATATTAAAAATAGTACCTGGCCGCATTTCTACAGAAGTTGACGCGCGTTTATCATTTGATACCCAAGCTTCAATAACCAAAGCACATAAGCTTATTGGCATGTATAACGAAGCGGGGATTAGCAATGATCGAATTTTGATCAAACTTGCATCAACTTGGGAAGGCATTAAAGCTGCCGAACAATTAGAGCAAGAAGGTATTAACTGTAACTTAACGCTACTGTTTAGTTTTGCTCAAGCACAAGCTTGTGCTGAAGCGGGTGCATATCTTATTTCACCATTTGTTGGCCGTATTCTTGATTGGTTTAAAAAAGATACCGGACGCACAGAGTACCCAGCAGATGAAGACCCAGGTGTAGTTTCGGTAACAAGTATCTATAACTATTACAAAGCTAAAAACTATAAAACAGTAGTTATGGGTGCTAGTTTTAGAAACAAAGAAGAAGTTTTGGCATTAGCAGGCTGCGACCGCTTAACGATTAGTCCGCAGTTATTAGCCGAACTTGAAAATTCAACTGATGCTGTAGTACAAAAGCTCAATGCTGATCACGCTCCATTGCCTGTTGAAGATAAACTAACTGAAGCCGCATTTCGTTGGGAAATGAACCAAGATGCTATGGCAACTGAAAAACTGTCTGAAGGTATTAGAAACTTTACTATTGACCAAGTTAAGCTAGAAAAACAATTAACAGCAATGCTTTAGTTAAAAATTAGTACTTTAATCACCCATGTAAACTTATTAGATTTCGGTATTTATGTAAAAAATGTTTCTATTTTGACAACGACTATGGTATTAAAACAATGCAGTTGTAGAAAAAAGGAACATTCCATGGATCAATTAAAAGAAGTAATGGACTCGTTAGGCGCAAAAAGTAAACCTAGCGGTAATACTAATAAAAAACGAAAGTGGCGTGAAATAGAACAACTGAAAGACCAGTTCCAACTCGAAAGAGACTTAAAGCTTTATGAAGACTCTTTAGAGTATATGCTGGATGAGTTTTAGCGTTAAAACTTAAAAAAACAAAACCCGGTTTTTCCGGGTTTTTTATTGCCTGAAATTTGTAAAATAGTCACCAATATTATTGTTGTAGCGAGTTTGCACACAATATTTATACTTATATTTATGCCACTATTTTAATCGCTACATTGTATGCTTCTCATTAATAAGAACACATTCTCAAAATAATTTATGCAATAACTTCTACAAGAATAACTTACGCAAACACGGTAACGCATTGTCTGCTTATCGCTATAAGCTCGCCGTTAGCATTCCATACATTTGCCTCTGTGTGCGCATATCCAGCACCAGCTTGACGAGTAATACACTTATAAGCCAAGTACTGATCAGGCTCAATGGTACTATGAGGGTGAATAAACTCAAGATTCCAGGTCATAGAGCTTGCTGGTGATGGCACATCAGCCATTTGCAAGGTAGTTGGTGGCCAAGCATCAATAAGCGCAATAATATGTGCGTCAGTAATAGTCTTAGCTTGCTGCGAAAAGCGCATCCACCCAGCTAACGTTGAGCATTTACTATCGGTAAATGGCAACTGTCCTTCAAGTACATTAAGGTCAATATGCTGTAAAAATTCAGGGACTAGCCCTTTAACATACGGCATGTTCTTTTCGGGTTGCGGTGTTGGCAAGGTTAAAGCGGCATCACTTAGCACCTCAATTTTTGACGAACGAGCGATAGCAAAACAAGCTTGTACCATGACACAAACATTACCATTTTGAATTGCCTTGGCCAGCACCATTGAGCTATTTTTACCCTCGCGCACAATTTCAACGCTTATCTCAAAAGGCGTATCAGCAATAAGTGGCCCAACAAAATTAGTATTCATCGAACGCAATACTCTTTCACTAGCTACACGTTTTCTCATGGCAACATAAACTAAAGCTGCTGATAACCCGCCAAATGCCGTTCTACCTTGGCACCAATTTTCTGGAAAGCTAAGCTCTGTTAGGCTCTTGCTGGCTTGTATTTGGTTAAACAGTTCATCAATTTGCATCGTTAATTTTTCCATTCATAGTTAGCCATTTTTCTTAACAATACTTTTAACCTACAACTGGTCAGATGTCACCTATTATAGATGAAAATAATAAGTAAAATAGCCAGAAAATAACCAAAGAGTTGCCAGATAATAGCTGCATAGAAAACAAAAAAGCCGACTTAGCGTCGGCTTTTTATTACAATATTTTGCTACTCAGTGCTAGCTGTGGGTTCATCAGGAATAGCTTGCTCTTTCGATTCAATTTCAATTCTATCCACTCGCTGTAAGCCGCGTGGTAATTTGTTACCACGTCTGCCCCGCTCACCTCGATAATGTTCTATGTCAGCAACCTTTAAGGTTAACTTGCGCTTACCCGCATGTAAGGTAACGGCATCTTCGGCTGAAATTAAATGTAGTAAGGTAACAAACTCTTCTCTTGCTTTGGCACGAGCTGATGGAATGTTAATAATTTTATTGCCTTTACCTTTGCTGAGCACCGGTAAATCTTTAACCGGAAAAACTAACATTCGCCCTTCAGAGGTTATTGATAATACTAATTGTGATTCGATATCGCCTACTCTAAGCGGCAACATGACTTTCGCTGCAGTCGATAGATTTAGTAACGCTTTACCATTTTTATTGCGACTGACCATGTCAGAGAAACAACCAACAAAGCCGTAACCAGCATCACTACTTAAAAGAAACTTCGTTTCGTCTTCAGCCATCACTACTTTGTCAAACGTTTCCCCTGTGGCCATATTAAAGCGGCCAGTTAATGGCTCCCCTTGGCTTCGTGCAGTTGGCAAAGTATGAGCATCAGTCGCATAAGCTCGGCCTGAGGTATCTATAAAGACCACCGGACTATTACTACGACCTTTTGCTGAATTTAAAAAGCTATCGCCCGATTTATAACTCAGTGCATTGCCATCAATATCATGACCTTTAGCACAACGTGCCCAACCTTTATCAGAAAGTACAACGGTTACTGCTTCACTTGGCATTAGATCTTTTTCTGATAACGCTTTTGCTTCGCCACGTTCAACCAGTACAGAACGACGATCATCACCATATAAGTCTGATGCTTCAAGTATTTCTTTCTTGAGTAAAGTATTCATACGCGCTTTCGAGTTAAGTGTTCTCTCTAAATAACTTTGCTCTTTAGCTAGTTCATCTTGTTCTGCACGAATTTTAATTTCTTCAAGCTTGGCAAGTTGGCGTAGCTTTATTTCTAGAATGGCATCAGCTTGGCGCTCAGATAATGCAAAACGAGACATCAGTTCCACTTTAGGAACATCATAAGTACGGATGATTTCAATCACTTCATCAATATTTAGATAAGCGATAAGCAAACCATCTAAAAGATGTAAACGCGCTAAAACTTTGTCGAGTCGATATTGCAAACGACGACGAACAGTTTCACGACGAAACTCTAGCCATTCAGATAAAATAATACGCAAATCTTTTACTTGCGGTTTGTTATCGAGGCCAATCATATTTAAATTAACACGATAACTTTTTTCAAGATCTGTGGTGGCAAATAGATGTTGCATTAATTGTTCTATATCAACACGATTTGAGCGTGGAACAACCACAAGTCGGGTCGGATTCTCATGATCTGATTCATCACGTAAATCGACGACCATTGGTAATTTTTTTGCCTGCATTTGTCCGGCAATTTGTTCTAATATTTTACCGCCAGATGCTTGATGAGGTAAGGCAGAAATAACAACATCACCTTGAACAATCTCATAAACAGCACGCATTTTTATGCTACCGCGTCCTGTTTGGTATATTTTTTCAATATCAGCTTTAGGCGTAATAACTTCAGCGTCAGTAGGATAATCAGGCCCTTTAACAAACTCGAGTAAATCGCCAAGCTCTGCTTTAGGGTTTTCAATCAAATGCACACAAGCACTGGCAACTTCTCTAACATTATGAGGAGGAATATCAGTCGCCATGCCAACAGCAATACCGGTAATGCCATTAAGTAATATATGAGGTAAACGAGCAGGAAGTGTTTTGGGCTCTTTCATTGTGCCATCAAAATTTGGCGACCAATCAACAGTTCCTTGACCTAATTCAGCAAGTAGTACTTCACTAAATTTAGATAAGCGTGCTTCGGTATAACGCATTGCTGCAAACGATTTAGGATCATCCGGGGCACCCCAGTTACCTTGACCATCAACTAATGGATAACGATATGAAAAAGGTTGCGCCATTAATACCATCGCTTCATAACAGGCTGAATCACCATGAGGGTGAAACTTACCTAAAACATCACCGACGGTACGGGCCGATTTTTTATATTTTGCTAAAGCAGAAAGCCCTAGTTCAGACATGGCATAAACAATTCTTCGTTGTACAGGCTTTAAACCGTCGCCAATGTGTGGCAATGCACGGTCCATAATGACATACATAGAATAGTTTAAATAAGCTTCTTCGGTAAATTGTCGAAGAGGTCTTTGTTCTATACCTTCGAGACTAAAATCGAGCGCGTCCGACATCGTTGGGTTTCCTAGTGTGCTTTTCTGTTTTTATAATTGGCATTTTTTATTTTGACTTGCTGAATTGCCACCCAATTGGAGGCAATGATACCAACAAGTTTAATAGTGCTAGCTTATCTGATTATGGCGAGGGAAAAAATAGTAAAATGTGAATACTTTGCTAACTATTTGCTAACCAATAGGTCGGTTTGATTTAATCGAGGAATAACTCACCACTTGATTTCGTCCAAGCAATTTTGCTTGGTACATAGCTTGGTCTGCTGCATGCAATAAAGTATCAAAATCTTCAGCTGCTTGTTCGACACAAACAACACCAAAACTAGCACTTACATACTCGTTGGTATCTTCAAGATGTGAAAACTTATGCAGCTTAATTTTTTCACGTATATGCTCGGCCATAGCTTTGGTTTCTTCTAGTGTTGCCTCAGGTAATAGCAATACGAATTCTTCACCGCCAAGTCGTGCAAAAATATCACGAGAGCGAATCGCCTCTTTTGCTACTGTTGCTATTTCTTTGAGTACCTCATCACCAACATCATGACCATAAATATCATTCACTTTTTTAAAGTGATCAACATCGAGCAAAATAACACAGAAAGTTTGCTTGGTTTTATAATAATGGCCCATAAGCTGTTGGCCAAATATAAATAAATATCGACGATTAAAAACCCCCGTCAAATGATCTTTTTTAGCCAATGCTCTCAGGTTTCGACTAAGAGTAATTTGTCGGGTCAGCATCACCACAAACACCATAAAAACAATAATGAGCATCACTTTGTTTCGTTGATACAAAATCTTCTCTCTTTCAATTTGTTCAATTTCTAGCTGCGTAAGCTTACTTTTATTCATCAGCAGTTCATTAGCTTTCTCTTTCTTGCTGGTATCATATTTTTCATTTAGCAAGCGGATCTCTTCTTGTCTTGCTTGCGAAAAAGCTTTTGAATAGGCCGATAAGTATTTATATTTTGCTTCAAACGCACCTTTATAGTCATTTTCTGCGGCAAGGCTTTTAGACAGTATCAACTGTGATTCAGCGACATAACGTGTATCAAGCTGCGTTGGTGCAATATCTTCGATCAATGCTTGTGCTTGCTCAATCGTCGCTGTGGCAGCATGGTATTGTTTGTCAAATAGCTGGATTTTTGCTTTAGCTAACAAAACAATAAACTGCTCAGCAAGATTCAATTCATTGATTTTTAATAACCATTTAGCAACATATTGCTTTTTGGGCGGAGCGAGAGTCTCACCCAATTCCGACATTCTTGTAATTTCTGGACGAACATAAAGTTTTTGCTGACTTTTAGCGCCACCCACTAATCCTGCATCCTGTGCCTGAGCGAAAGTAGAGATTATAAAGATCACAACAAGGGTCAATAACAAATGAAGTGGGCTGGATATCAGGCGCATACTTGGTTCCGCCCATTAGCCTTAGCTTGATACATCATCAAATCAGCATCACGTAATAACTTACCAATAGAGGTATGCTGCTTATAATCGATTGTCGCGACGCCAATACTTAAGGTAACCGGATAAGGCGTTTCAATATTGGTTGACATATTACTAATCGCTTGATTAATTTTTTCCGCTATTTCAATCGCCTTTTCCGTTGGAGTATCTGGCAATAAACAAACAAACTCTTCTCCACCTAAGCGACCGAGAACATCTTGATCTCGAATAGCTAAAGCTATGGATACCGCAATGGCTTTGAGGATTGTATCGCCTGAATTATGCCCTAAGGTATCGTTAATACTTTTAAAGTGATCAACATCTATCATTAATAAGCTAAGTGGATTTTTGCTCGAAACGGACTGTTCAAAAAACTTATCGCCAACTTCTCCCAAACGATGACGGTTAGGGATCCCTGTTAGTTCATCTATTCGCATTAGATTATATAAACGTTTGTGGGCTGAAATTAAACGCGATAGCCACCAAGCAAAAAGTAGGATAATAATGCCAATAGCAACAACTGAATAAAACTGCACTTCCTTTTGTTTGTTCTTTTCTTGCAAAGATCGATCTTGAATGAGCTGTTGCTCTTGCAGAATTTCTTGCTCAATATCTGCTTGTTCACTTTCGTATTTAACTCGTAGCTCTTGAATACTATTGAGCTTTTCGTTGTGTTCTATTTCTCGCAACAATACCGCATAGTCGGCCTGAGCAGACAGGGCTCGCTGATATTGCTCTTTTCCTTTAAGCGCTTTCGCTCGAATAAAGAGAACGTTCATTTTAGAAACGCTAACTTTATAACTATCACCTTTTGGGGGTAATAGCGCCTCAGTTTTTTCTAATACGGTAAGTGCTTCATCATATTTCCCTAAACCTTCAAGCACATACGCCTTGCTCATATAAAAACTTATTTTTGCTTCATGATGTTCAATATCTTCAAGATATTGCTCTGCAATTAATAAGTATTGATAAGAAGCTTCGGGATCACTCTTTTTCTGTTTTAATAGCGCAATGGATAAGTTTAAATAAATATTGTGTGCCAAATCGGTATTTTTAACGGCCGCAGATTCTTTTTCAGCACGTTTAAAAAGGGTCACTGCATGTTCATATTTTTGACTATTTAGCTCATTAAGACCCATATTAATTAAACAGTTGAGCGATTGGCCTTGATCATTAACCTTCTTAAAGTATTGATAACATTGTTGATAAAACTCCATTGCTTTATCAACCTGTTCTAAATAGCCATATAAAATGCCAAACTCAGAGGTTACTAAGCCTAATAATTCGTCATCATTAGCTTTGGTGGCAATTTCTAGCGCATCACTTAATACCAACAATGAATTTTCAAACTGTTCAGTTAGATAATAAATCGCGCCTAAATTCACTAAGCCTTTAGTGATCAGGTGCAAGTCATCCAACGACTGAGCTATCTCTAAACCGTTATTGTAATGTTGTTCTGCTGTTTTGAAGTGGCCTTGTGATTCATAAGAAAAGCCTAAAGTATAGGTAAGCTCAACAACATGTTCATTAATTATATTATTACCTTTGGCAATATCGAGGCCCCAAATCGCATTATTTTGAGCAACTTGTACCTGTCCATAATCAAGTAAAAACTCACTTTGCAGATTATAAAAGGCTATTTGCTGGTTAGGAGAATAGTGCCGAAGGTCTTTTTTTAATAACTGTAGTTTTTCAGTGGCGAGCGGTGCATCAGATTTGATCAAAGTATTCAAAACAATAATTGCATCAGAAAATGCTTGGGTTGATAACATTTCATAAGCACTTAACTTACAAGATATTAACAAAAGCACGGGTAATAATAGCCTAAATATGGTTAATGCTAATTTTTTTCTAGCGATCAACAAATAGCTCTATCCTATTTAAACTGCCAATTTTGACAAAATGCTTATTCAACTGGCTCATTTATATACTAATAGTTAATGATAAACAATATACAGCTACCCTTTAAATACTTGGTGTTTGGCATAAGTGGCAACTAAAGTGTCTGTTGATATTTATCATTTCATTTAAAGTTCGACTTTTCTGATAAAAATAGCGGCTAAAAGGGCAAAAATAGCAGATAAAAGTAAGCAAACTTCTAGATTATATAGCTGAAATATCCAACCTGAAAGCACCGTACCTAAAAGTCTTCCCATGGCATTGGCCATATAATAAAAGCCAACATCCATCGAGACACCATCTCGCTTAGACAGCGCGACAATCGCATAGCTATGCAATGAAGAGTTAGTGGCAAAAATAAAACCAAAACTCAATAAACTAATGACAATAATTATACTTTTAGAAACGGGAAGTGCCATTAAAAAGGGAATAAATAAGGTAACAAAAGCTAAGAGTAAGCCCCAGCGACTTAGCAAATTGGCACTAGGTAATAATGCAGATTTTTTAGTTACAAATTTCGGAACAACTGCTTGTACCACACCATAAGCAATAATCCACAATGCTATAAATGCCCCAACATTTGTTTGAGACCAATGTAAGTTTTCTGATAGGTAAACAGGTAGTGCAATAACAAACCATACGTCACGAGCAGCAAAAAGAAATAAACGCGCTGCCGATAAATAATTTAATTCTGGGGAAGGTGAAAACATTTGGGAAAATTTAACTTTGAATTTGCTTTTCCCCAAATCATTTTTAAGGTGTAAAACACTGATTAAGGCTATCGCTAATAATACAGCAGCCATTGAAACAAGTGCGGCTTTAAAGCCTATAGTATTCAATAAAAGTGCGCCTAGAAAAAATCCTAAACCCTTCAGTGCATTTTTAGAACCCGTTAATAAAGCAACCCAACGAAACAGTGTCGATTTGGCCTCTTCTGGTACCAAAAGCTTAATGCTACTTTTAGCACTCATTTTATTAAGATCTTTAGCAATGCCCGACAATGCCTGAGCTGTCATCACCCAAAAAATGGTTAAGTACTCAACAGGGACCGTTAACATCATCAATGCGAATACTTGCATGAACAAACCAATATTCATGATTTTATTGAGGCCCAAACGAGCCCCGAGCCAGCCACCGACAAAGTTGGTAATTACACCAAAAACCTCATAAAACAAAAATAGCATGGCGATAGCAAGCGGCTGATAACCCAACTGATGAAAGTGCAATACCACCAACATACGCAACGCACCATCGGTTAAGGTAAAAAACCAATAATTAGTGGTGATCAGTAAGTATTGCCTAACCGACGCAGGCAGTGATGATATTGCTTTCATAGGAATAATTTTTGCAACTTTTTTACCACTATAGGTAGCTTAAAGATCGCTTAATCCTACTTTCAGAGCAAGTTCAGCCGTTCTATTGGCATAACCCCATTCGTTGTCATACCAAAGATACATTTTAAGCTGCGTATCATTGACAACCATTGTTGATAACGCATCAACAATTACTGAACGTGGGTCTGTTTTATAATCAACAGAAACTAACGGTTTAGTTTCATAACCTAAAATGCCCGATAACTCACCTGCTGCCGCGGTTGCCATTAAGCTGTTTATTTCTGCTACCGTTACACCGCGATTCAGCTCAAAAGCACAATCGGTAATTGATGCATTCGCTAAAGGTACGCGTACGGCATGACCATTAAACTTGCCTTTTAATTCAGGAAATATATGAGTAATAGCAGTTGCTGAGCCTGTTGTTGTTGGTATCAAGCTTATGCCACAAGCGCGAGAGCGACGTAAATCTTTATGTGGCGCATCTAAAATAGTTTGAGTATTGGTAATATCATGAATAGTAGTCATGCTACCGTGTTTAATACCTATGCTATCTTGAAGCACTTTAATCACTGGCGCCAAACAGTTAGTGGTACACGACGCTGCAGTTACAATACGATGGTTATCTTTATTATATAAATCATCATTCACTCCCATGACAATATTCAATACACCTTCTTCTTTTACTGGCGCAGTAACTACAACACGTTTAACTCCTTGGTCTAAATAGCTTTGCAGCTTCTCTTTCGATTTCATTAACCCCGAAGCTTCAATAACAAGATCACAAGCTGACCAATCGGTATCAGAGATTACTCTATTAGCACTAATTGTTACCGCACTACCATCAATCAATATTTTATTATTGTCGGCAATGGCCTCATGGTTCCAACGTCCATGAACAGAGTCAAAGTTAATTAAATGAGCAAGTGTTGCCGCATCGCCTCCAGGATCATTAATCTGTATAAACTCCAATTCTGGCCAGTGCCATGCGGCACGCATTACCAAGCGTCCCATGCGACCAAAACCATTAATACCAATCTTTATAGTCATGTTATTTTCCTAATCTCGCAAAAGTGAAATAAATATCTCTAATATATCGTTAACAGCATTGTTGTTGTCGATTAGGGCGATTACCTTGACTTAACAATTGCTGGCATTCATTTTCTATGTATTCTTGATTATGTTTAAAACATAAACTAATTGTTTGTTGCTGCCAATCTAGATTTTGCTCACTGAGTTGATAAAAAACCCACTTTCCTACGCGCCTGTCGGTTACTAAACCATACTTTTTAAGCTGCGCTAAATGACGTGAAATTTTGGGTTGCGATAAACCTAGCGCTTGAGTTAACTCGCAAACACAAAGCTCTTGCTCCTTAAAAATCAATAGAATAATTTTAAGTCGCGTTTCATCAGCAAGGTTTTTATAAAGTTGTATTGGGGTCATTGCTACCATTTGCCATCGCAGAGTTTTTTATTCATCTAGACTTATCATATAGAAAACACATATGATTTTTCATATATGTTAGTGGCGATGAAAATAAACCTCAAGCAATTTGAAAGCCTAATTTTCCTTTTCTAACTTTTTCATGATTAAGCGCATTTCGTTTACCTAAGATATAACGCGAAAATAAAAACAATAAACCTAAGGTTAATACAAAGCAGCCAATAGTAATTGAACTAATTTTCAATCCTAATTGATCAGTAAGTAAACCGGTAAAACATAGGGTGAAAACACCGATAAAAGACTGGCAAGCTGATTTAAACGACATTAACGTAGCACGTTGCTTAGAGCTAAAGTTTTGGTGCCAGTAATCACTTATAAAAATAGAATGGATTGCCGTTAAAATATACATAGGAAAAACAAAAATGAGTAACCAAATACTGTCAACACTACCAATGCCGATAAAAGAAATACTCGCACCAATGATATAAGTCAAAATCACGAGTTGAATGTTTACCTTTTTTAGCCACTGGTGTGCTTGCCAACTAACGATACTACTGATGCCTAGACCGATAGCGATAATTATGCCCAGTGTTGAATAATCAGATAAATATTGGCTGATTATCGGGGCACGTAATATAGTGCTGTGTGCTCTTATTGTTGTAGTTAACAGCCCAATAAAAATGATCATGGCTAACAGTTCTTTTTTATGGCGCAGGCAACAATAGCTTCTCAGGAGTAACATCTTAGCTTGTAGATAATAACTATAACTTTTGGCGTTATTGTCCTTCATTTTTTGGCGAGTAACCGTTTCTGTCATGGTTAAACTAAAAAGTGCTAAAGCAATTAGCATTGCACCATAAATATAAAAAACATATTGATGGTTCACACTATAAATAAAACCACCAACAATGCCTGCACAAGCTGCCGATACTTTAAACAATGCGGTACTTTGACCAAGGTATTTTCGAAACTCGCCTTCACGTTTTAATTTTTTAAGCGAGTCATAAAGTAGAGAATCATCTGCACCAGATTCCAAACTAATGCCAATTCCACCAATTAATGCCGCCAAGATAAAAACTGAATAGGTATAGCCCGCCGCAATAAGTAAATACTCACTCCCCATTAGAGCGCAACCAATAGCCATGCTATTTTTTCGACCAATGAGGTCGGCAAACATACCAGCAGGTACTTCAAATACCACTAAAATGGCAAGCGAGGCCGTTTCAATAAGGCTTAGTTGGCTAAAAGAAATATCAGCTGAGAGATAAAAAAGATTACACAGTGGGCCTAAGGTTGTTAAGCCCGAAATAACAACATAGATTTGATATTTGAAAATATTTTGTTGATATGCCGCTTTGTTATTCATCATCCCTGAGCCTAATTGGCAAGGTACGACTTAATCCTTTAAGTGATAATAAAAGTATAGAAAGAGCAGGCAAAATTCGCGAATATTAATAGTACAAATGTCGTAATATTATTTTGTATTCATGTTGCGCGCACCCAAAATATACCAAGGGAGATTGCGTTTAAAAAAATAAACAGCCATGTAGGTTAATCGTTTAAAGTTACTCTATACTTATCAAAAATAAATTGAGAAATATCCACTTCTGGCTTGGTTAATCGCTTGATTTGATTACTTGCTTCGTGAACTTTTAAGAAAAACCTTACCTTTGCTATGTTGATTAAAACACAAAAAAAGGAAACCTCTATGGATTCAGTTTCACCTCAGGTACTTCAATCATTTATTGACGGCGTCTGTGCAAGCTTAGCAACCCTAGAGAGGGGGAAATGTGGTCAGCACAATGTTATTGCCTACAATGATTATTTTAGCGATATGTTTGGTGGTGGTTCCCCGCTCACTTATAGCCCCCCTTTTTTATTGAGCGACCTTATACCCCGTTATAACCGGGTTGAATTTTTAAAGAAAGTTGAACAGTGCTTTGAAGAACAGACCCCGTTAGAATTTGAGCAAGCTTATGATACCAGAGACGGCACAACATGGTGGCGGATATCACTCAAACCGATAATTAATGAACAAGAAGGTATAAATAGGCTGCTAATTACCGGCCACGATATTACGACTAAAATTGAGCTTGCACACAAGCTGGAATTAACCAGGTCTCGATTTGTTTCGGTCATTGAAGCAGCCTACGATTGCATTATTACAATCAATCAAAAAGAAAGAATAGTGCTATTTAATTCAGCTGCACAAGATTTATTTGGCTATAGCGAAGAAGAAATTATCGGCCAATCAATTGAGATGCTGGTACCTGCTCAATTTAGAAAAAACCACAGTGACCATGTTGATAGATTCGCAAGTTCACCTATAAAGTCAAGACAAATGGAAGAACGTAATCGGGTTTATGGGCTACATAAAAATGGTTCTGAATTCCCTGTAGAAATAGCGATATCCAAAATTAATGTCGGTGGTATGGTTGAGTTTACTGCCATTGTGCGTGATATATCTGACAAGGTTAGGCTTTTAGATCATTTATCATGTATAGCTGCAAAAGATCATTTAACTGGTTTAGCTAATCGAAGAGAATTTGAAGAGCAGGGAAAGCTGATGTTTACATCGGCTAAAAGAGCAAACAAAACACTCTCGCTTTTAATGTTAGATGTCGACAAATTTAAAAATATCAATGATACCTACGGCCATGAAAAAGGAGATGAGGTATTACAGTTGCTCTCCCATGTTGGTGCTAGCACGGTACAACATTTAGATTTATTTGCACGAATTGGTGGTGAAGAGTTTGTCGTGTTAATGCCTGAAACTGATCAAGACCAAGCAATGGCCATGGCAGAACGGGTCAGAAATATATTTGATACTCAGTCTTTTAACCACAATTGGAAGGAGAAACCAATACCTTTTACCGTCAGTATTGGTGTTTCCATTATGCGTGAAGATGATAGTTCTATTCTTAGTTTATTGAAGCGGGCTGACGATGCCCTATATCGAGCAAAGGGTAGCGGAAGAAATAAAGTAGAGTTTGAAACCTCCGATTAATATATAACCAAGCCACTTCGAACCGTATAACTCAATTGGCATTAGCAACATTGCTAACGCCAATAATTTGAAGACTCTACGCTATGCTTTAACAACCTTATGGAATTTGCGCCATATTGCCTTTATCTTGCAGCCAGGTTTTTCTATCGCCACTGCGCTTTTTAGAAAGTAACATGTCCATTAATTCCATGGTTTCACTGTGCTCATCTACCGTTAGCTGTACTAAGCGGCGAGTATTGGCATCCATGGTTGTTTCACGTAATTGCAGCGGGTTCATTTCACCCAAACCTTTAAAACGTTGCACGTTAACTTTGCCACGTTTTTTCTCAGCTTCAATTCGGTCTAAAATGCCATCTTTTTCAGCTTCATCTAGCGCGTAAAAAACTTCTTTCCCAACATCAATACGATATAACGGCGGCATAGCAACATAAACATGACCCGCTTGTACTAAAGGTAAAAAATGCTGTGTGAACAATGCACATAATAACGTAGCAATATGCAATCCATCTGAATCGGCATCCGCCAATATACAAATTTTACCGTAACGCAATTCTGATAAGTCATCGGTATCTGGGTCGATGCCCAAAGCAACCGAAATATCGTGCACTTCTTGTGAAGCAAGAATTTGCCCAGAGTCGACTTCCCACGTATTTAGAATTTTACCACGCAGCGGCATGATCGCTTGTGTTTCTCTATCACGTGCTTGTTTTGCACTACCGCCAGCAGAGTCTCCTTCCACTAAAAAAAGTTCAGTGCGCGTTATATCTTGGCTACCACAATCTGTTAATTTCCCTGGTAATGCTGGCCCCTGAGTAATTTTTTTACGAATTATTTTTTTACTTGCTCGTAAACGACGTTGTGCATTTGAAATGCAAAATTCAGCAAGTGATTCTGCGATCTCAGTATGCTGGTTGAGCCATAAACTAAACGAGTCTTTAACGACGCCAGTAACAAAAGCAGCACATTGACGTGATGACAAACGCTCTTTAGTTTGCCCTGCAAATTGCGGATCTTGCATTTTTACTGAAAGAATATAAGAACATTTGTCCCAAATGTCATCTGGTGTTAATTTTACACCACGAGGGATCAAGTTTCGAAATTCACAAAACTCACGCATTGATTCAAGCAAACCTTGGTGTAAGCCGTTTACATGCGTACCACCTTGAATGGTAGGAATAAGGTTTACGTAACTCTCGCCAATAGATTCACCACCTTCTGGTAACCAAGTTACCGCCCAATCTGCAGTCTCACTTTGTGAGGTAAATGTTCCTATAAATGGTTCTTCAGGTAAATTTATGTAGTCTTTTACCGTTTCTTTTAAATAATCAACTAAGCCATCTTCATAACACCACAGATACTTTTTATCTTCATTTTTGTCATGAAACTTTATCGTTAAACCTGGGCATAAAACCGCTTTTGCTTTTAATAAATGTTTTAGCTTTAAAGCTGAAAAATTGGCTGAATCGAAGTACTTTGCATCTGGCCAAAATTTAACACGCGTGCCGGTATTTCTTCTACCAACGGTGCCAGTTTCGCGTAATTCTTCAACTTTATGACCACTTTCAAAGGCCATTTCATATACTTTACCATCGCGACGAACCGAGACATCTACCCGAGTTGATAAGGCATTTACAACGGAAATACCTACGCCGTGTAAACCACCTGAAAATTGATAGTTTTTATTAGAAAATTTACCGCCGGAATGTAATTTACAGAAAATAAGTTCAACACCTGATACACCTTCTTCAGGATGAATATCTGTTGGCATGCCTCGACCATCATCAATAACTTCTAACGATTGATCTTTATCTAATACCACTACAATATTTTGCGCGTGCCCGGCTAATGCTTCATCAATTGAGTTATCAATTACCTCTTGTCCGATATGGTTCGGACGTGTGGTGTCGGTATACATGCCAGGGCGATGGCGTACAGGGTCTAGTCCGCTAAGAACTTCAATAGATTCGGAATTGTATTGTTCACTCATGTAAGTATTCTGATAGCCGTAGTGATAAAAAAGGGTATATCCGTTTTAGGGTGTTCACTTAACGCATTAACTAAGCGCTAAAAACTTTGCGATAGTTGGCAACATCTGCTGATAGTCAACAAAGCTATGATCACCGCCGGATTGTACAATTAACTGACAGTTTTTATATTTTCTAACTGCTTGGCGATAATCTAACACTTCATCGCCCATTTGTACCATGACCAAGTACGATTTTTTTTCGATTATTTCACATGACAATTGCTTAAGATCAGTCATATGCGATTTTTCTACACGATAACACTCATTGGTATATGGGTTTTTCTGTTCACCAATATACTCCGCTAATAATTCATAAGGTTTAATTGCGGGATTAATTAATACCGCTTTTAGCTGATATTTTTCTGATAAATAAGTGGAAAAATATCCGCCTAATGAAGACCCCATTAAAAGCCATGTTTGCTCATGGTTAACCGCTAAAGATTTTTCAACAATATCTTCTAACATGCTAATGGCTGCTTTAGGTGAACTCGGTAATTGCGGACAATGAAAGTTAACGTCGGGAAAATTCTGTGCAAAATACTTTCTACTTTGCTCTGCTTTAGTAGAAAGTGGTGATGAATTAAAGCCGTGAATATACAAAATATTCTTTGTTGTCATAAAAGTAGTGACTCCACATATTTAACTTGAGTGTTAATTTCGCCATTATTTAAAAAACTGAATATTCGATAACCAGCAGATTGTTGTAATGCGCGAACCGTATCAGCCTCGGGGTCAAATTGAATGGAAGTTGCAGGGCATGTATATAACGGAGCGATTGGGTTTGTACTTGATATCGGGAATTCTAATGCTCTGTGAACATGACCACAGCTAATGCCCTTTAAGCTTGGCAAACACTTAATGCTTTGCCAAAAAACGGTGCTGTTTTTTAAGTGGTGGCGATCAATAAAGTAGCCGACATCTATTGGGTGGTGGTGCATAAAAATAAAGGTGTTCTTATTACTATCAACCGCTGAGAGAAGCTTTTGATGTGCTTTTTCATCAAACAGCCCAGCAGGTGTTTCACTTTTAGTGGCAACCAGCAATAATTGCCAATGATCACTTTGCACTTTTTTATCCGCAATAAACGGTTTGTCTTGCAAGTAACGATTGAGTAACTGCGGTTCATCATGATTACCCGCAAGAAAATAAAACGGCACATTAATTTCGAGCTTTTTAACTAATACAGCAAAGTTTTTATAAGACTCAATACTGTGATCATGAGTTAAATCCCCCGTAAAAACTACGGCATTAATTCGAGGGTTATTCTTAATATCAGTTAATACTGCACTTAAGTTTTGATAAACATTCACGCCGTGATGACAACTTGAAGGGTCAGAAAACAAATGACTGTCGCTTATCTGAGCGACAATAAAGTCCGAAGATTTAGAATAAGGCATCGGCAAGGTAACCTAAATCATTCAAATAAAGCGAGGTCAACTTGACCAAATTGGTGACAAAGCTGCAACCATTCTTTTAGAAACTGATTTACCTGCTGCTTTTCATCGGGGTGATGCATGGCAGAATTGGGGTAATCATAACGCGGCTTAATTTGTTCTACATCTTGGCTGCTGATCACTTCTGCCATTTGTGCATCGTGATACAAACGAATTACCATTGACGGTTTAAAAAACTGCGCGAGATGTAGGCCCATAATATTGGCGTCTTGCGCGATGGTAACTAACGAGGTGTAGGGAGTTACTTCTTCAATGGTCATGGTGTACGACAAAAAATCAGAAATAAAAAAACAACGTTGCTCGCCTTTTTCTTCTTTGTCGGCAAGTAAGCGCAGCATCAGCATATAGTTTACTGAGCATAAGTTCATAAGCCCTGTTAAGTTTGGGCGATATTTCTTAATTGGCATTGTCATTATGTTTGCCACTTTTCTCGCAAATTTTGATAATTAATCGCCAGCCATTGTAAACCAATTATCGTAGCAGCATTGGTGATTTTTCCATTCGATAACAATTCTAAGGCTTTTTCTCGTGGATAAGTTTTTACAAAAATATCTTCATTCTCTTCTGGTAAACCAAATATCCCCCCGGCATTGGTACAATCAACCTTGCCAATATATAAGTGAATTTTTTCACTTGTTCCGCCAGGGCTAGAAAAATAATTCATGATCGGTTCAATATCATTTGGCTCTATAATTAGGTTGGCTTCTTCTTGTGCTTCTCTTATCGCAACATCAATTGGCTGTTCATTTTTATCAAACATGCCTGCAATGCATTCTAATAACCAAGGTGAACCTTCTGAACGCAAGGCTCCGGGGCGAAACTGCTGCTGCAAAACCACCGAGTCGGCAACAGGATCATAAGGTAGGAGTACTACTGCATCGCCACGTTCAAAAATTTCACGGCTATATACTTTACTCATTTTTCCATTAAATAATTTGTGTGAAAGATGGTATTCATTGATCTTGAAGAAACCTTGATATCGCTCAACAATTGCGTCTATTTTTACGTCACCCTTGTTAAATGGTTGCATATTCAACTCCTCTTAATGCATACTATAGATAGCGCTAAACAAGCTTTAACACTTACACACTAGCGATAACATTTTGTTACACTAGAGTGCATAGGTAAACATTTATTATATTTAGCTAAATTAAAAAGCTCTGTAGAATACAGGCTAATTAATGAACGCTAAGAAAACAAGCAAATGACATACTAAGGAATTGCTTACCCATGAAAAAAACACTGACCTCTCTAATTATAGGTATTGCAGCAGCCGCTAGCCATACATACGTTTACGCTGACGATTTATTATCAGTATATGAACAAGCTAAAACATCTGACCCTTCTGTACTAAGAGCAGAAGCAGAGTTTAGAGCCGCTAAAGACGGTATTGATATATCTCGCTCTGTTTTACTTCCGCAAATCAATGCTACAGCTGGTATTGCAACAGGCAATGCTGAAGAATACAGCTTTCAAAATGATGTTGTAAATTCTACAGACTTTACCCGCACTAATATCGGTCTTAGTTTGAATATGCAAATTTATCGTCATGATTCATGGTTAAAGTTGGATAATTCGAAAAAAGCTGCACACCGCAGCGATGTATCATATCAAATTGCAAAGCAAGACCTGATCATTCGTGTAACAAGTGCTTATTTCGACGTACTTAAAGCAAAAGATGATTTAGAGTTTTCAAATGCTGAGAAAAAAGCAATTGAACGTCAATTAGAGCAAACTAAGCAACGTTACGCTGTTGGTCTAACCGCAATAACAGATGTTCATGAAGCCCAAGCACAATATGACAATGCTGTAACTGAAGAAATTAGAGCAGAAAACGGCGTATTTAACGCAGAAGAAGCACTTCGCGTGATCACCAATATTTACCCTAAAGACTTAAATGCATTAAATACCGATCGCTTTAGTACAACTCGCCCAGTACCTGATGATGTAAATGAGTGGCAACAAACAGCCGAAGCAAAAAATTTAGATTTAATTGCTCAAAAAATATCTGTTGATATCGCAAAAGAAAATATCAATATAGCTCGTTCAGGTCATTACCCAACTATCGATTTTTCAGGTAGTTATGGAAAGCAAGAAGATAAATATGACTCTGTATCAAGCCCATTTGTTGACAATTACTCTGTAGGCATTCAAGTAAATGTTCCTATTTACTCAGGCGGTGCAGTATCTAGCTCAGTTAGCCAAGCACAAAATAACTATGTTGCCGCAAGCCAAGATTTATCGCTACAACACCGTAATGTAGTGCGTACTGCTCGTAACTCTTACAACACAGTAAACGCTGCGATCTCTGGTATTAAAGCTTTAGAGCAATCGGTTATCAGTGCTGAAAGTGCTTTAAAAGCAACAGAAGCAGGTTTTGAAGTAGGTACACGTACTATTGTTGACGTTTTAGATAGCACTCGTAACTTATACAATGCCAAAAGAAACCTTTCTTCTACACGTTATAGCTACATTTCAGCTGTTCTTTCATTGAAACGTGCTGGCGGTACTATTAGCGAACAAGACCTTGCTGATATCAATAAAGGTTTAATCGCGCTATAAGCCAGATTAAAACTATATAAAAGCTAAAAACAAAAATGCCGCTAAGTTAGCGGCATTTTTTATTTTATCAATTAATTTTCAAAAGAGAGATTATTGTAGAGAGCGAAAAAAGTCGACCAACTCTTTAGCTTCACGAGCCACGGTATAATGTTCTAATACTCTT
>PJEL010001521.1_pt1 | contig 23161 bp, 21 predicted proteins | sample 1853271 | NCBI WGS metagenome assembly PJEL01 (sample SAMN08108733, study PRJNA415343) | Invertebrate metagenome, whole genome shotgun sequencing project. | host: Globobulimina | place: Sweden: Gullmar Fjord | collected 2015-08
CGTTCTCGTCAAGCGGCGAGGTCGGCGGATCGAAAGTACCGCTGCCCCTCAGCACGTCGCCCCGCTCGTCTTCCGGCAACGCGGCCAGGTCGATGGCGCGCACCTCGACACCGTCGCGCACCAGCAGCTTGCTTTCGTGCAATTCCAGCCGGGCGTCTTCCCCCGCGTTGGCGAGCCGCAGGATCTGTTCGCGCAGATCGCGCCCCGCCAGCTCCGCCGCCTTGCCGGAGATGAAGGTCTGGCGGGAAGCCGACGTCTTGCCGGCATCGGCCGTCAACGCGGTATCGCCCATCACCACCCGCAGCCGGCCGGCCGGCAGGCCCAGCGCGTCGGCGCAGATCTGCGCCATGACGGTATTGCTGCCCTGGCCGATGTCGACGGCGCCGTTGTAGAGCGTCAGGACACCGGCCCGGTCGAGCGCCACCGACAGGGTGGAAGGGTTGGACATCGAGGTATTGCCGCAGCCGTACCAGACGCACCCGATGCCGACGCCGTGGCGCTGGCGTCCGTTGTTGACGTTGAAGCCTTCCGCGGTACCGCGCCAGACCTGCCAATGGGTGCGCAGCGCCTCGAGGCACTGCGCCAGACCCGCGGAGGCTTCCAGGACCTGACCGGTGGCGGTGGCATCGCCGACACGCAGGGCGTTGACGCAACGAAACTCCATCGGGTCCATGCCGATCTGCTCGGCCAGTTGATCCATCAGCGCTTCGTGGGCCAGAGCCGACTGGGGCACGCCGAAACCCCGGAATGCGCCGGATGGCGGCGCGTTGGTGAAACGCGCGACGGAACGGGCCAGCAGGTTCGGGACCTTGTAGGGCCCGCTGCAATGCACCGGCACGCGGTCGGCGACCGTCGGGCCCCAGGAAGCGTAGGCGCCGGTGTCGAACTCGCCGTCGAAAGCCAGCGCCGTCAACTTGCCGTCGGGACCGCACCCGGCCCGCGCGGTGACACGCGAAGGATGGCGCTTGGTCGAAGACATCATGGATTCCGGGCGGCTGTACTCGGCGCGCACCGGGCGGTCGAGCAGCCAGGCGGCGAGGCCGATCAAGGGATGCACCGAGATGTCCAGCTTGCCGCCGAAGCCGCCGCCGCAGGCCGAAGGAATGATGCGCAGCTTTTCCTTGTCGAGGCCGAGAATCAGCGCCGTCTCGTCGCGGTCCATGTAGGGCGCCTGGGTGGTCACCCAGATTTCCAGACTGTCGCCCTTGCGCTCGGCATAGCCGGCTTCCGGTTCGATATAGGCGTGCTCGATGAAGGGCGTGGAAGTGGTGATCTCGGCGGTCACCGGGCTCGCCGCCAGGGCCGCTTCGGCATCGCCCTTGTTGACGAAACCCCGCGCCAGGACGTTGTCGGGCTTGCCTTCCTGCACCGCCGGCGCGCCGGCAGACTGGGCGGTGAGAAATTCCGTGACCGGGTCTTCGGGCCGCCAGGTGATCGGCAAATCCGCCTCGGCGATCGACCAGATCGCCTGTCGTTCGCCCACCAGCGCCAGAACCGCCTCGCCGCGATAGCGCACCTGGCCGTCGGCCAGCACCGGCTGGTCCTTGATCTGCGGATAGACGCCGAAGCATTTGTTGCCGGGAACATCGGCCGCGGTGAGCACGCGCGCCAGCCCCGGCGTCGCCGCCAAGACATTCAGGTTTCCCAGCGTGAAACGGGCGCGGGCATGGGGCGAGCGGATGACCCGCAGCCATAAAGCCCCGGCAGGTGCCTTGTCGGCGCCGTAGAGCTCGCTGCCAGACACTTTTGCCGCGCCGTCGGTCTTGGCAAAACGCGACCCCACCGCGGCGCCGACCGCCGGATCCGACATCGGCGCGTCTCCGGGAACCATCTCCGCGGTGGCACAGACCGCCTCGACGATCTTCTGATAGCCGGTACAGCGGCAGAGCACGCCGCCGAGGGCATCCTGCACCTGCTGGGGCGTGGGAACCGCCACGCGGCGCAGCAGAGCGCTCGCCGCCATCAACATGCCGGGCGTGCAGATGCCGCACTGCGCCGCGCCGTGATCGAGGAAGGCCTGCTGCAGCTGCCGGGTCTGCGGATCGGCGGCCAGACCTTCGACGGTCGTGATCTCGCGCCCCGCCGCCTGGCCGCAGGGCAGCAGGCAGGCACACATCTGCTCGCCATCCAACAGCACCGTGCAGGCGCCGCAGTCGCCCGCGTTGCAGCCGACCTTGGTGCCGGTGAGGCCGAGGCGATAACGCAAGGCGTCGCTGAGACGGTCACGCGGATCGACGACCAGCACCACCTGTTCGCCGTTCAGCGTAAAGCGGATCTCCTGATCGATCCTTTCGCCACCTTTCAGAGCGCCGTCCATCACGCGCCCTCCTGCTCGAGCAGTCTTTCGAGACTGCGCCGGATCAAGGTCAGTGCGGATCCCCTGCGATAGTCGGCTGAACCCCGGATATCGTCGATCGGTTTCAGCGGTGCGAGCTGCTCGTTGCCGATGCGGGTCAAGAGGTGCTGATCGAAGGGCTGGCCCTGCAAGGCCGCTTCCAGTGCGGGCAGGCGACAGGCCCGCGCAGCGCAAGATCCCACGGCGACGCGCGCCTTGGTGACAACGCCTTCCGTGTCCAAGTCGACCAGCGTCGCCACCATGGCGATGGAGATCACCAGATACTTGCGCGCACCCAGCTTCAGAAAGGTGCTGAGTGCCCGTTCGGATGGCTTGGGCAGGTAGATCGCGGTCGCCAGTTCGTCGGGACGTTTTGCCGTCTGGCGGTTGCCGAGGATGAAGTCATCGAGGGCGAGGCGCCGGGCGCCGTCCAGCGACGTCAGCTCGACCTCCGCATCCATGACCAGCAGCGGCGGGGCGCCGTCGGCGGCCGGCGAGGCATTGCAGAGATTGCCGCAGAGCGTGCCGGCATTCTGGATCTGTACGCCGCCGACCTCGCGGGCCGCCAGCTTCAGGCCGTCGAAGAAGGGCGGCAGCGGCTGGTGCAGCAGGTCCGACCAGGTGGTCAGGGCACCGATGCGAAAAGCATCGTCGAGATCGGCGATGCCGCGCAGGCCCTCCACCGCGGTGATGTCGAGAACATTGTCGTCAAGGGCGCGGCCAACGCGCGCAGGGTAAAAATCGGTGCCTCCGGCGAGGACCGTGTAGCTGCCGTCCGCCAAGGCGGCGACTGCGTCTTCAAGCCCTTGCGGGCGAAGATAACACCCCACTAGCCGAACTCTCCCCTGTCCTACGAGTCCGATATTTATTTTTGTTTAGTATGCAACATAAGCTGTCGCTGTCAATTGCCTGGAAGCGACGCTTCCTGACCTCAACATATTGGCTGTTTTCAGCCTAAGTAACGCCGAGGACGGTAAATTCCGAGCAACCCAGGCCCGTCTTTTGATATTTATTTTGTATACAAAATATTTTGTGCGGCGCATTCAGCGCAGCTGCGGCTGCAGGCTTGCGGCAGCCTGCAACAGCAAATCGCGGCAGCGCCGCTCCTGCCCGGCGGTGAACTGCGCCGCCAGGCCGGAAAGGCAGAGCGCGCCCAGAAATTCTTCGCCGGCGTCGAAGAGCGGCACGGCGACCGCGGCAATGTGCGGATCGCGCTCGCCGAGGGAAACGGCATAGCCCGCCCGCCGGATCTTGCGCGACTGCGCGTCCGGCTTTTCCGTGAAAGCCATCAACACCTTGCCGGCCGCGCCGAGGGCGAGCGGCAGGCGCGCGCCTTCTTCCAGGTGATGACGGATCTCGCGCTCCGAGTTCACCCGGTAGAGACAGGTCCGCTGTTCGCCGCTGCGCAGATAGAAGGACGCCGTCTGAGAGGACTCGTCACGCAGCGCCCGCAGCGCCGGCCGGATAAGGCCGCCGTGGTCGCTGAGTTCGCGGTAGAGCGCGCCGAGCCGGGCCGGCGCCGGGCCGAGGCGATAGAGCCCTTGCGCGCTGCGCATCAGATAACCGAAGCGTTCGAGAGAGCGGCCGAGCCGCAGGATGGTGCTCTTGTAGAAGCCGGTCCGAGCCGCCAGCTCCGCCAGGCTGAGCTGCGGCGTGCCGTCGGCGAAAGCCTCCAGCAACGTCAGGGCCCGCTCCACCGCTTCAACCCGGTCTTCCGCCACGACTCTTCCATATTATTCCGTCAGACAGAACGCTATGTCCAATTCTGGAGGAATAGCGTTGTGTCAAACAGAACATATCCGCAGCCTCGGGCCAAGATCGCCTCTGTCGCGGTCGAGCGACAACCGGGGAGAGGCTATGTCCGGGTTCCTCGAGGGCTTTCGCGTCCTCGATCTCACCAATGTGCTGGCGGGGCCCTTCTGCTGCCATCAACTGGCTCACCTCGGCGCCGAGGTGATCAAGGTAGAGGTGCCGGGCAGCGGCGACCTGGCGCGCCAGCTCGGCGCCGATGCCGAGCTGAACGCGAAGGGCATGGGGGTTTCCTTCCTGGCCCAGAACGCCGGCAAGCGGTCCCTCACCGTGAATCTGAAAAGCCCGGGCGGCAAAGCGGTCTTCCTGAAACTGGTCGCCACGGCCGATGTGGTGGTGGAAAATTTCCGCCCCGGCGTCATGGATCGCCTCGGCGTCGGCTACGAGGTGCTCAGGCAGGTCCGGCCGGGGCTGGTCTACTGCGCCATCTCCGGTTTCGGCCAGGACGGCCCCCTGCGCGACCTGCCGGCCTACGACCAGATCATCCAGGGCATGTCCGGCATCATGTCGATCACCGGCGATCCGGAGACCGCGCCCTACCGGGTCGGGTCTCCCATCGCCGACACCATCGGCGGCATGACCGCGGCCTTCGCCGTCGCCGCCGCCCTGGCGCGCGGCAAGGCGGAACAGCGCGACGCCTGCATGATCGACGTCTCCATGCTGGAGGCGACCATGGCGACCATGGGTTGGGTGGTCTCCAACTACCTGGTGGCCGGGCGCGACCCGGCGCCTTTGGGAAACGAAAACTTCACCGCCAGTCCCTCCGGCACTTTCCGGACCGGTGACGGGTTGCTGAACATCGCCGCCAACAAGCAGGAGCAGTTCGAAGCGCTCTGCCGTGTGGCCGGGCGGCCGGAACTCGCGGAGGACCCGCGCTTTACCCAGCGCCAGGGACGCCTCGACCACCGCGCCGCACTGAAGGCCGAACTCGAGTCCGCCCTGGCCGCCAGGCCCGCGCAGGACTGGGAGCGCGCGCTCAACGCCGCCGGCGTACCCGCCGGGCGGGTCCTGACCGTGCCGGAAGCCCTCGCCACACCACAGGTGAGCGATCGCGGCATGATCGGCGAATTCAAGAACGTGCCCGGTGTCGACCGCGATGTCCGCCTGCTCCGCACCGGCATCAAGGTCGACGGCGCGGCGCCCAAAGTCGACAGGCCGCCGCCGCGATTGGGCGAGCATAGCAGCGCCCTGCTCGCCGAACTCGGCTACAGCGCCGCAGAGATAGACCGCCTCGCCGAGGAGAAAGCCATATGAGCGACAGGACCGAAGACCCGAGCATCGCCGCCGATGCGGCCTGGTGGGCCACCGACATCATCGAGATGGAACCCGGGGTCATCCGCTACCGCGGCTATCCCATCGAGGAACTGATCGGCGCCGTCTCCTTCGCCCAGATGATCTGGCTGCTGCTGCGCGGCGAACTGCCCAGCCGGGACCAGGCGGCGCTGCTCGACATCGCCCTCATGTCGGCGGTGGACCATGGGCCCCAGGCCCCCTCCATCGCCATCGCCCGCATGGCCGCCACCTGCGGCGTCGGCCTCAACAACGCCGTCGCCTCCGCCGTCAACGTGCTGGGCGACGTGCACGGCGGCGCCGGGGAGCAGGCGATGGCTTTCTATCAGTCGGTGGCAAAGCGGACCGAGGAAGGCGCCGAACTCGCCGCCGCCGTCGATGCCGAACTCGCCGCCTTCGAAGCGGCGGGCGGACGCTTCCTGCCCGGCTTCGGTCATCGCTTTCACCCCGTCGATCCGCGGGTGCCGCGGCTCCTGGAAATGGTCGATGTCTTCACGGGAAAAGGCGCGGTGGCCGGCAGCTTCGCCGCCATCGGGCGCTGCCTGGAGGACCGCCTCGCCGAACACAAGGGCAAGCGCATCCCGATGAACATCGACGGCGCCACTGCGGTGATCTATGCCGAGCTCGGCTTTCCCGCGCCGCTGGCCCGCGGCCTGTTCTGCCTCTCGCGATCGGTGGGAATTCTGGCCCATGCCTGGGAGGAAACCCAGTCGGGCCTGCGCAACAAAGGACCGATCCCTCGGGACCGCCTGTGGCGCTACGATGGACCGGCCAAGCGGCCGTTGCCGGAAGAATATTAGGAGGTTTCAGGGACAGGTCTGCGAAGGAAGACAGCCCGGGCGCAGGTGGCTTGGGGTAGCGCCCGGGCGGCTCTTCGGATTACACGATGGCGTAAACCACCATCAGCACGGCCCAAACAGCAAGGCCGGCAATAAAATGCTCGATCGTCACTCTTGTGGGCATCTGGTTCATGTCGCTGGACATTTTCGTGCTTCCCGCCTGGGGGGCGCTCGCCTGCGCCGCGTCATTGATTGCTCTCCTAGATCTGAATATAGGGAGGGTCCGCCGGCGGCACTGTGCTGAATGTCACAAGAAAGATACGTTTCCGACGTCTGGCCATGGAAACTGCCTGTTCAGGTGGGTTTTCGACCGATCAAGCGGCTGTGTTCAGGCGTGAATCGACGACGGGGGCCGAATTGCCCAAGATTGCAGTTGATTCTTCTGCACACCTCTGGAAGCGCCGCACATGCCCTTTTTCAGCCGCTTCACGGCCGCAACCTTGGCCCTCGCGGCTCTGCTCTGGCTTCCGGCAACTCCAGGCCTGGCGCAACTCAGCGATCCAGAGACTATCGATCACTCGGTGCTCAACCACGCCTTGGATCTGCTGTCACCGGAAGCGGAAAATCGCCTCAATGCCCTTCGCTGGATGCAGGCGCGCGGCAAACCGGACGTCGTCCCCGCCCTGATCCAGATGCGCCGCTTCATCCGCAGCGAGCCGCTGCTCGACAGCCTGCTGCGCGAGTTGACCGGCGCCGAGGATGTCGATGGCTGGCACAACTGGATCCTATGGCAGGAGGAGCATCCGGAGGTCGCACCTTTCGCGGGCTTCGAAATCTTCAAGGTAACCGCCTATCGGATGATCGATCCGGATTTCGGCGTCTTCCTGAAGCCCGGCGTGGCTCACGAAATCCGCCTCGAGGAGATCGTCTGGGGCGGTGTCGTCAAGGACGGGATCCCGGCCTTGACCAACCCGGACCTACTACCCGCTGACGAGGCCGGCTACCTGACCGACGACGAACTGGTCTTCGGCGTGAAGATCAACGGCGACGCCCGCGCCTATCCGCTGCGCATCATGGACTGGCACGAGATGTTCAACGACGTCATCGGCGGCGTTCCGGTCAGCCTCGCTTACTGCACTCTCTGCGGCTCCGGCATTCTCTTCGAAACCGCCGTCCCCACGCAGGGCGAAGCCTTCGTGTTGGGCTCCTCCGGGTTCCTCTACCGTTCCAACAAGCTGATGTACGACCAACGGACTTATTCCCTGTGGAACCAATTCACCGGGCGCCCGGTCGTGGGGCCACTCACCCACTCCGGCATCGAGCTGAAAACACGACCGGTCGCGATTACGTCCTGGGCCGCCTGGCGCGCCGCCAATCCGGCGACCAGGGTCCTGTCACTGGATACCGGTCATCTCCGCGACTATAGCCCCGGCGCGCCTTACGGCGACTACTTCGCCAGCCCCAGGTTGATGTTCCCGACGCTGGTCGAAAACACGGCCTTGAAGCCCAAGGACTACGTCTTCGCCCTACGCTCCAGCGGCACCGAGAAGGCCTGGCCGCTGTCGCGCTTTGCCGGTGGAAAGGTCATCAACGATACCGCCGGCATCATCGATCTGGTGCTGATCGGCGACCAGGCGACGCGCAGCGTGCGCGCCTACCGCCGCGACGGCCGGCGCTTCGAGAAAGGCGAGGATCTCGCTACTCTGAAAAGCGGCGGAGAGCTTTGGCGGGTCACCGAAGAAGCCTTGATCGGGCCGGGCGGCGCCAACCTGGCCCGGTTGCCCGGACATATCGCTTACTGGTTCGCCTGGTCCGGCTATCTGGGCGATGCAGGCGAGTTGGCCGTCGAGTAGCTAGGGCCCGGCGCAGTGCGAACAGCGGCCGTGCAGTTCCACGGTCATGTGCCGCGTCTTGAAGCCGGAGCTGCCGGCGGCGGCGCGCAGCCCCGCTTCCTCCGGCAGGGAGAATTCCGAAACCCCGCCGCAGTCGTCGCAGATGGCGAAGGCCGCCGCCGCCGCGTGGTCATGGTGACTGCAGGCGACGAAGGCATTGAGGCTTTCGATACGATGCACCAGCTCGCGCTGGCTGAGCGTTTCCAAGGCGCGGTAGACCTGCACCGGGGCCCGCAGGCCGTCGTCCCGCAGGGCATCGAGCAGATCGTAGGCGGTCATCGACCGCTCCGAGGCCAGGAGACGATCCAGCACCAGTTGCTGGTTCCGGGTCAGCTTGCGGTCCGTCATCGCGCCGCCCCCGCCGGCGCGCGCCGCCGGACAACAAGCCGCAGCAGGCTCGCCAGGAACAGTCCCAAAGCAGCCACCACCACCGAGGGGCCCGAGGGCGTGTCGAACTGCAGCGACCCGAAAAGCCCCAAGGCGACCGCGACGGCGCCCAGGCCGGCGGCCATGAAGGCCATCTGTTCCGGCCCGCTGGCGAAGCGCCGCGCCGTCGCCGCGGGAATGACCAGCAGCGAGGTGATCAGCAGAATGCCGACGATCTTCATGGCGATGGCGATCACCGCCGCCATGAGGATCATGAAGATAAAGCGGGCGCGTTCCGGGTGCAGCGCCTCGGCCGCGGCCAGTTCCTCGCTGACCGTGCCGGCCAGCAGCGGCCGCCAAATCAGCACCATGACCGCCAGCACCGCCGCGCCGCCGCCGTAGATCAAGGCGATGTCGAGCCGCGTGACCGCCAGCAGGTCGCCAAAGAGATAGCTCAGCAGATCGATGCGCAGCCAGGCCATGAAGGCGACCAGCACAAGGCCAAGCGCCAGGGTCGAGTGGGAGAGAATGCCGAGCAGGGCATCGGTGGGCAGCACCGCCTGGCGCTGCAGGAACACCAGGGCCAGGGCGACCGTGGCGGCGATCGCGAAAACCCCCAAGGTGATGTGAATGTCGAGCAGCAGCGCCAGGGCGACCCCGAGCAGCGCCGAGTGCGCCATGGTGTCGCCGAAATAGGCCATGCGCCGCCAGACGATGAAGCAGCCCAGCGGCCCGGCCACCAGCGCGACACCGATGCCGCCGAGCAGCGCGCGGGTGAAGAAATCATCCAGCATCGCCGTCTCGCTTGTTTCCGGCCCCGTGGTCGTGCGTGCAGGCGCCATGGGTATGATCGTGACCCGGCACCACGCTGCCGTCGTCAAGGTGCACGTGGTCGTGGTGGTGACGGTAGATCGCCAGGGCCGAGGCGGCCTCCGTGCCGAAGAGCGCGCGGTACTCCGGGCTCTCGGTCACCGCCTGAGGCGTCCCCGAACAGCAGACGTGGCCGTTCAGGCAAACCACGGTGTCGGTCTGGCCCATGACGATGTGCAGGTCGTGAGAGATCATCAGGATGCCGCAGCCCAGCCGCTTGCGGATATCGCGGATCAATTCATAGAGCGCGATCTCGCCGGCGAAGTCGACGCCCTGCACCGGCTCGTCGAGCACCAGCAGCGCCGGGCGGCGGATCAAAGCGCGGGCCAGCATGGCGCGCTGGAACTCGCCGCCGGAAAGCTGCTGCACCGGCGCATCGGCCAGATGGGCGATGGCCACTTCCTGCAACGCCGCCTCGACCTCCTCGGCCGCATGACGCCCGGTCAACACCATGAAGCGGCGTACCGTCAGCGGCATGGTTCCATCAATGGTCAGGCGCTGCGGCACATAGCCGATGCTGAGACCTTCCTGCCGGGTGACCGAACCCTCGTTGGTCTCCATGATGCCCAGCAAGGCCTTCACGGTGGTGCTCTTGCCGCTGCCGTTGGGGCCGATCAGGGTGACGATCTCGCCGGGGCGGATCGCCAGGTCGACACCACGCACAAGCCAGCGTCCGCCACGCCACACACCCAGGCCCTTTGCTTCGATCAAGGGGGCCTGAGACGCGATCCCTGCGACCTTCGCGTCCGGTCGGGCGCCGCTTTCCAGTGAATTCACCTGCACGTCAAAGCCTCTTGCCACGGCAATTTTGGAACGTTATATCATTACATATAAGTCCTGCCCAGCCCCCTGTCGAGAAAAGTCCCGATGAGCCGTCTTTCGCCCTCGTCCTGGTTCGCCACTGCCGTTCTTGGCCTGGTCCTGACCTTTTCCGGGCCGGCTGCCGCGGCGGAGACCATCACCGTCGTCGCCTCGATCAAGCCGGTACACTCCCTGGTCGCCGGCGTGATGCAGGGCGTCGGAAGACCGCACCTCATCGTGAAGGCCAGCGCCTCGCCGCACAGCTACAGCCTGAAGCCCTCCGACGCCAAAGCGATGCAGGAGGCCAAGGTGGTGGTCTGGGTCGGCGAAAGACTGGAGGCCTTTCTCGAGTCCTCCATCACCAGCCTGGCCGGCGAGGCCGAAGTGGTCGAACTGGCCGAGGTCCCCGGCCTGACCCGCCTCGCCTTTCGCGAAGGCGGCCCCTGGGACGCGCACGACGATCATGACGCGGAACAGCACGGCGACGAACACCATGACGCGCCGGACGACATCGACCAGCACCTCTGGCTCGATCCGGACAACGCCAAGGCCATGGTGGCCGCTATCGCCGCGGCCCTGGCGAAAGCAGATCCGGACAACGCCGCGATCTATACCGCGAATGAAGAGAGCATGGCGCGGCGGCTCGACGCGCTGACCGCCGAGATCGAAGCCGAGCTGGCGCCGGTGAAGGACAAACCCTTCATCGTGTTCCACGACGCCTTCCAGTACTTCGATACCCGCTTTGGCCTGCGCAACGCCGGCTCGCTCACCGTCAATCCGGAACGCCAACCCGGCGCCGCGCGGCTGAAGGAGATTCAGGCCAGGATCAAGGAGCTCGGCGCCGGCTGCGTCTTCGCCGAACCGCAGTTCGAACCGCGTCTCCTGCAGGTGGTCATCGAAGGCTCCAAGGCCAAGACCGGAACCCTCGACCCCCTGGGCGCCGACCTGCCCGACGGGCCGGAACTCTACTTCGAGCTTATGCGCGCCAACGCCGCCGCCCTCAAGACCTGCCTCGCCGAAGCCAGCTAAACGAGCAGCACCGCTGTCATGCTCGGGCTTGACCCGAGCATCCAGGGTCACCGGCTTGCGGCTGACCAATGGACCCTCGGGTCAGGCCCGAGGGTGACAAGCGGTATTTGTTGCTAGGAGTGAGTTTCGTTGCGCCGGTCGAATACGAAACCATCAGCGGTTTCTTCGAATCCGCCAACGCCAGAGTTTGCGAGCGCAGACTTGACCGCCGCCGTCGGCTTGCAACCACGCACCTGGAGCTGCGACCAGCCATAGTGATGCTGGTCGACGTCGTCCAGAATGCCGAGAAGCATCGCTTCCCGAGAGGCCGCGTCCGTCGGCGTGAAAACCGTGACGTGATCGCGAGGCAGACTTTTCTGCGCCCGGAGCTTCTCCGCCGCCGCCCGGTTTGCCGGCGAGTGGCATAGCCAGACAGGCCCAGCGGTGACCTCCGCGTTGAGCTTCCCACCAAAGTCCGGGTCGAGAACGATCAAGACAATGAGAGGGTCGGAACAATCGCCCATCGGACTCAAAAAGCTTCGTGCAGCAGCGCCAGATACTCGGCTTCGCTGGCCAGGCGCGGGTTGGTGGCGTGGCAGTGGTCTTTCAGCGCCGCGGCGGCGATGCCGGGAAGCTGGTCTGCCGTCACCCCCATGGCGCCGAGCCCCACCGGCAGGCCGAGGTCGCGGTTCAAGCGGTCGATCTTTTCGTCCGGCGCGCCGCCGAGAATCTCGCTCAACCGGTCCCACTTGTCGCCGATAGCCTGGCGGTTGAAGCGCAGTACCGCCGGCAGCAGCACCGCATTCAGGGTGCCGTGATGCAGCGACAGACCCGGCAGGGCGCCCAGCGGGTGCGACAGCGAATGCACGGCGCCGAGGCCCTTCTGGAAAGCCATGGCGCCTTCCATGGAGGACATCATCATGTCCCAGCGCGCCTGTTTGTTCGTCCCTTCGGCAACGGCAGTGCGGATCGCGCCATAGCCGCGAACCAGGCCTTCCAGGGCGATGGCCTCGGCCGGCGGGTTCACGGCGGGGGACATGTAGGTCTCCAGGCAGTGCGCCAGGGCATCCATGCCGGTGGCCGCCGTCAGCATCGGCGGCAGGCCGTAGGTCAACTCCGGGTCGCAGACCGCGATGGAGGGCAGCAGCAGCGGCGAGAGAATGCCGAGCTTGCGGCCGTCCTGCATGACGATGACCGCGCCGCGCCCGACCTCGGAGCCGGTGCCCGCCGTGGTCGGCGCCGCGATCATCGGCGGCAGCGGCCCCTTGATGCGGGCGACGCCACCTTCGACCGCCGCATACTGGGCCAGCGGCGGCTGGTGAACCGCCAGGACGCGCACTGCCTTAGCGAGGTCGAGGGAAGACCCACCGCCCACCGCCAGCACGCCGTCGCAGTTCTGCTGCTTGTAGAGCGCCAGGGCCTCCAGCACCGCCGCCTCGGTGGGGTTCGCCGGGGTGCCGTCATAGACCGCCGGCGCGCTGGCGAAGCTGCCCGCGATGCGCGCCGTCAAACCCAGCGCGGTCAACCCGGCATCGGTCACCAGCAGCGGCCGGGCCATGCCGAGTTCGGCGCAAAAGTCCGGCAGATTTATCGCCAGACCTTCGTCGAACTCGATGCGGGTGAGGTAGGAGATCGTCGCCACGTGGTTTCCTTCCGGTCTTATCCGAGCACGGAGAAGCTGCTGTTCGGATTGATCTCGCGCCGCCGCGAAAAGGTCGCGGTATCGATGCTGCGGTCGAGATACTTGAGCTTGAAAGCCAAGGGGCTCGCGTCCTGGTCGCCGCCGGCCTCCACATAGTCGATGAGCGCCGTCATCAGGCGCCCGGCGACGCCGGCGTTCTTGAACTGATTGCCGCTGGAGCCGATGGCCATATAGAAGCCGTCGATGCAGGAGCGGTCGTAGATCGGGATCCAGTCCTCGGTCACGTCGTAGAGGTCGACCACGCCCTTGGGGCTCGGCGCGACCTTCAGGGTCGGCAAGCGCTGGGCGTAGCGAAAGGCCTGGGTGCGGGCCTGCTCGGTGAGGTCGCGGTTGTAGGTATCCGGATCGACCACCTGCTGTTCGTCGCAGTCCGGGTCCTCGCTGCCGACCAGGATGTGGTTGCCGGTCTCCGGGCGGATGTAGCAGGCGATGTCGCTATCGGAAATCACGATGCCGTCGTTCTCGAAGTCCAAGCCCTCCGGCGAGTCCACATGCACGACTTCCTGGCGCAGCGGTCTGGTGGTGATCCGCATGTCCTTGTCGGCGCCGGCCAGCTTGTTGATCTGCGAAGAGTGCGGCCCGGCCACGTTCACCACCACCGGTGCGGCAATGCGGGTGCCGTCGTCCAGCACCACGCCCTGCACCTTGCCGCCGGCCACGGGAATCTCGACCACCTTGCGATTGAAGAGAAAGGTTCCGCCGGCGGCCTCGGCGGCGCGCTGCAGATTGTGGGTGGCGAGCTGCGGGTCGCTGATGTAGCCGGCGGTCGGAAAGAACACGCCGCCTTCCAGGGCGCCGCCGCCGGTTTCGCCGAAAGCCGGATCGTCCATGCGACGCGCCGGCCAGAAGGTCTTCAGGTCGTAGCCGGGCACCGCTTGGCGCACCCGTTCCGCATCCCAATGCTCGTGCGGAATGTCCAGCGCTTCGACGTTCTTCAGAATGGGGGCGAGACGGCTGTTCTGATCGGTCTTCATCACCAGGCAGCCGCAGTGGTGGAACACCGCATGGCCGCGCTCGTCCTCCACAGCCAGATAGGCGGACCAGTTCTGCCAGTCGAAGTAACCGTCGTAGGCCATCGCCGTGCCGTCCAGCGTGGAGTAGTGCACGCGGATGATGGCACAGGAATTGGACGTGGGTCCGTAGCCCGCCGCCGGCAGGGCGTCGACGTTCAGGGTCTTCTTGCCCGCGCGGGCCAACTCCATCCCAACGGCGGCGCCGATCACCCCGGCGCCGATCACGATCGCATCGTAAGATTCAGACATGTTCCACCTTCACCGCTTAGTTTTCGCCCTGCGCCATGGCGGCGACCGCCGCCGTGAACTCGCGCTTCAACAGCTCGACATCCTCGATCCCCACCGACACCCGGATGAAGCCTTCGCTGATGCCCAGGGACAGGCGCTCTTCTTCGCTGAGGCCGCGGTGCGAGGAAGAGGCGGGATGGCTGATCGTGGTCCCCACGTCGCCCAGGGTCGGCGCGAAGGCGATGTTGGACGCGGCCCGCAGGAAGCGGTTCACGCCGTCGCGGCCCCCCGATCGATCGACGGCCAACTCGAAGCTGACCATGTGGCTGTAGTTGCCCTGCAGCAGGTCACGGGCCAGCGCCTTGTCGGGATGGTCTTCCTCGCCGGGATAGAGCACGAGCTTTACCCCGGACAGGCCGCGCAGGTGGTCGGCCAGGGCCTTCGCATTTTCTTGGGCGCGGTCGAAGCGCAGCTCGAAAGTATTGAGGCCGCGCTCGGCCAGCCAGCAGTCGAAGGGGCTGGCGTTGAGGCCCCAGGTCACCACCGCATCGTTGATCGCCTGGTGGTGCGCCGGGTCTTTCGCCGCGACGTAACCGAGCGTCGCGTCGCTGTGCCCGGCGAGCAGCTTGGTGACCGAATGCACCACCACGTCGGCGCCGTGCTCGAAGGGCCGGAAGCCGCGCGGTGTCGTAAAGGTGTTGTCGACCACGAAGATCAGGCCGCGATCCTTGGCCAGCTTCGCCAGGCCCTTTATGTCGGCGACCCGCAGGGTCGGGTTGGCCACCACCTCGACCAGCAGAAACTTGGTCTCGGGCCGGATCGCCGCGGCCACGGCGGCGGCGTCGGAGGCGTCGACCAGCGTCGCCTCGAAACCGAGACGCGGCAGCTCCTTTGTCAGCAGCCTGAGACAGCGTCCATAGAGCTGGTTGCCGGCGACGATGTGATCGCCGGCTTTCAGCAGGCCGAGCAGCACGGCGGAGATCGCCGACATGCCCGACGACGTCACCACCCCGGCTTCCACCCCTTCCATCCACGACAGCTTGTCGGCCAGCAGGCTGGCGTTGGGATGGCCTTCGCGGGCATAGCTGTAGCCCTGCGCGCGGCCCTCGTAGACGGCATCCAGGGCATCGGCGTCCTCGGCGCGGAAGACGACCGAGGGAAAGATCGGTGTCACCAGGGACCGTGTCGCGGAGGCCGGCGGCTCCTGGCGGCGGACGACGGAGAGGTTATCTGGCGTTTTGCTATCGGAACTCATCGGGGGGCTCATTCTTCAAGAGATTGCAGCCCGCCACTAGGCATAAGGCTCAGCGGCGGGTCAAGCGGTCCCTGGTGGCGCGTCGGCCCAGTCCTGCTCTCCGGCGACCTCGCGGATTGCTTTCATGAGAATCTGCAGGGAGACCTCGGCCGGCATCTCGGCGCGCTGGGTCAGGCCGACGGGACCGCGCGCTTCCGGCGCATTGACCGGCAGACGCTGCAGCGTGCCTTCGGCAAGATCATCGGCCACCACGCCGTAGGAGATGATCCAGACGGCATCGGAGCTGCGCGCATAGCGTCGGCCGAAGTCCGGCGAGACCGTCTCGATGACGTCCGGCAGCGCGGCAACGCCTTGCGAGACCAGCAGGCGGTCGACCTCCGGGCGGATGATGGAGTTGAGCGTCGGTAGGATCACCGTGTAGTCGGCCAGTACGCCGACCTCCGCCGTCGCCTGGTTGCCGAGCAGCGGGTGACCGGGCCGCACCACGAAGACGACCTCCTCGGAATAGAGATACTCGAAGGCCAGGGTCTGCATCTGCCGCGGCTCGGCGAGACGCCCGACCACCAGGTCGAGGGCACCCTCGCGCAGCTGGGACAGCAGCAGCTCGTTGGGGCCGGTGACGATGCGCACCCTGGCGCCCATGCCGTCGGCCTTGGCGCGCTGCACCGCCGAGGGCATGATCCTTGCCGCGGTGGTCGGCAGGGCACCGATGGCAATCGTATGGCCGCCGCGCATCTGTGCCTGGGAAACCGAACTGACGCCCTGGCGCAGCGCCGTAATGGAGGCGCCGGCGTAACGCCGGAAGGCTTCGCCGTAGCCGGTCAGGAAAACGCCGCGGCGGCTGCGCTCGAAGACCGTGACGCCCAGGATATCCTCCAATTCGGCAATGGCCTTGGACACCGCCGGCTGGGTGATCGACAGCGCCTCCGCCGCGCCGCCGAAGCTGCGCCGCGTGGCAACCTCCAGGAAGCAGGTCAGATGTCGGATCTTAATGCGGGTGTCGGGAGTCACGATACATACTCATTTGGTTATGTATTGATGCCAACATAGCATTTTTAATGCGCAAACAAGTATGAAATGATCCTTCGAGACGCGCGCCGGACAGTCGCCCGGGGCGCTCCTCAGGATGAGGGGAGCCTTAGATGGCACCCGCAAAGGCCCTCATGCTGAGGAGCCCCGCAGGGGCGTCTCGAAGCATACACAGTGGCAATCCAATGCTGCGCAGCGAGATTTTGGAGGAAACAGCGATGGATTTCAGAACGCTGAACGGCGTCGTGCTGCACGTGGAAGATCTCGGCCCGACCGACTGGCCGGCACTGGTGTTCTCCAACTCGCTGGGCACCGACTTTCGGATCTGGGACGAAGTGGTGGCGCCGCTCGCCGAGCGTTTTCGCATCGTCCGCTACGACAAGCGCGGCCACGGCCTCTCGGAACTCGGTGAGAGCCCCTATAAAATCTCCGATCACGTCGGCGATCTGGCGGCCCTGCTGGACGACCTGGCGATCGAACAGGCTATTGTCTGCGGCCTCTCCGTCGGCGGGCTCATCGCCCAGGGGCTCTATGCCAGCCGGCCGGACCTGGTTTCCGGCCTGATCCTCAGCGACACCGCCCACAAGATCGGCACCGCCGAGCTGTGGAACGGCCGTATCGACGCCATCAAGAAAGGCGGCATCGCCTCCATCGCCGAGGCCATCCTGGAGCGCTGGTTCTCCAAGGACCTGCGCGAAAACGACCCCGTCGCCCTGGCGGGCTGGCGCGCCATGCTGACCCGTACGCCGGCCGCCGGCTATCTGGGCACCGCCGCGGCGATCCGTGAAGCAGATTTCACCGCCGATGCGGCCAGGATCGCCGTGCCGACCCTCTGCATCGTCGGCGACGAAGACGGCGCCACGCCGCCCGAACTGATGCGCCAGACCGCCGATCTCATTCCCGGTGCCCGCTACGAGGTGATCGCCGGCGCCGGGCATCTGCCGTGCATCGAGCAGCCCCAGGCGGTCGTCGGCCTGATCGACGACTTCATCCGGGAGAACGCCCTTGTCTGAGAACGAGCGCTTCACGGCAGGAAGAGCGACCCGAACGGAAGTGCTGGGCGAGGCCCATGTCGCCCGCTCCGACGCCGGTAAGACCGAGTTCAATGCGGACTTCATCCAGTTCATCACCGAGAGTGCCTGGGGGTCGGTATGGTCCCGGCCCGGCCTGACCCGGCGTGAGCGCAGCATGATCACCATCGCGCTGCTCGCCGCCCAGGGCCACTATGAAGAAGTCGCCATGCACGTGCGCGCCACCGCCAACACCGGGGCCAGCGCCGAAGACATAAAGGAGGCCCTGCTGCACGTCGCCATCTATGCCGGCGTGCCGGCCGCCAACCAGGCTTTCAAGGTCGCCTCGCAGGCCCTGGACGAAATGAGTGCAGAAAAAAGGGGTGGGGAAAAATGACGTCAGAAGAAAATCAGGAGGAGAGGTCATGAGTTATGCCCCGCGCGACTGGGGTTCGCACCCACCTTTGGTCGCCCCCGACTATAAATCGACGCGCCTGCGCGGCGCCACCAAACCGCTGGTCCCCATCGTCCAGTCGCTGTCCGAGTTGACCGGGCCGGTGTTCGGTCAGGATTCCCTCGGCGAGCTCGACAACGACCTGACCAAGAACGGCCGCAAGGACGGCGAGCCGCTGGGCGAGCGCATCATCGTCTCCGGCAAGGTGGTCGACGAGAACGGGCGCCCGCAGCCCAACATGCTGGTCGAGGTGTGGCAGGCCAATGCGGCGGGCCGCTACATTCACAAGGTCGACCAGCACAATGCGCCGCTCGACCCCAACTTCTTCGGCGGCGGACGCTGCGTCACCGACGACCAGGGCGTCTACCGCTTCTACAGCGTCAAGCCCGGCGCCTATCCCTGGGGCAACCACCCCAACGCCTGGCGTCCCAACCACATCCACTTCTCGCTCTTCGGGCCGAGCATCGCCACGCGGCTGGTGACCCAGATGTACTTCCCGGGCGATCCGCTGCTCGACCTCGACCCAATTTTCCTCGGCACGCCGGAGAAGGCGCGCGACCGCCTGGTCTCCGAGTTCGACCTTTCGCTGACGGAAGAAGAATTCGCACTGGGCTACCGCTTCGATATCGTGCTGCGCGGGTCCAAGGAAACGCCGATGGAGACGCGCTCATGAGTCACGGACAGACACCTTCCCAGACCGTCGGCCCCTACTTCGCTTACGGCCTGACACCGGAACAGTACGGCTATCAGCTGACCAGCATCGCCTCGCCGGACCTGCGCCGGCCGGAAGTCGCGGGCGAGCAGATCCGCATCGAAGGCCGCATCTTCGACGGCGTCGGCGAAGTGGTCAACGACGCCATGATCGAGATCTGGCAGGCCGATCCGCAGGGCCGCTACGCCCACCCCGCCGACAGCCGCGGCGTCAACACCGCCTTCAAGGGTTTCGGGCGCTGCGGCACCGGCACCGACCCGACGAACCGCTTCTGCTTCGACAGCCTGAAGCCGGGTGCGGTCGACGAAAACCAGGCGCCCCACGTCAACGTCATCGTTTTCATGCGCGGCCTTTTGAGCCACGTCTATACCCGCATCTACTTCGCCGACGAGGCAGCGGCCAACGCCAAGGACCCGGTGCTGCAAGCGGTGCCGGCCGAACGTCGCGATACCTTGATCGCCACACGTGACGAATCCCAAAGTTCAGGGGGCGGCGAAACCGTCTATCGTTTCGACATCCACATGCAGGGCGAGCAGGAAACCGTCTTCTTCGACGTCTGAGCCCGCCATCACTTCGGAAGCTTTGCCATGACAGAACCTTGCATCATCACCGTCGCCATCACCGGCTCCGTCCCGCGTAAGAAGGACACACCGGCGGTACCGGTCACCGTGGCCGAGCAGATCGAGTCGACCCAGGAGGCCTTTGAGGCCGGAGCCACGATCGTCCATGTCCACGTCCGCGATGAGAACGAGAATTCCTCTTCGGATCCCGACAAGTTCGCGGCCTTCCAGGAGGGCGTGCGCAAACACTGTCCCGAGATGATCGTGCAGTTCTCCACCGGCGGGCGCGGGCGCGAGGCCGACCAGCGCGGTTCCATGCTGCACCACCGACCCGACATGGCGTCGCTGGCCACCGGCTCGGTGAACTTTCCGAGCATGATCTACGAGAACCCGCCGGAGCTGATCGACAAGCTGGCGGCGGCGATGCTGAAGTACGGCATCAAGCCGGAGATCGAAATCTTCGACCTGGCCATGCTTTACGCCGCCGCGGAGATGGTGAAGGACGGCCGCCTGAAGGCGCCTGCGCACGTGCAGTTCGTCTTCGGCCTGAAGAACGCCCTGCCGCCCAAGCGCGAGATCCTGGAGTTCGAGGTGGCGCAGCTGAAGGAAGTGATGCCCGACGCGACCTGGACCGCCGCCGGCATCGGCCGCAGCCAGCTGGAGCTCAACCACTGGGCCCTGGAAATGGGCGGCCACTGCCGCACCGGCCTGGAGGACAATATTCGCTTCAACAAGGAGCGCCTGGCCAAGAGCAATGCCGAGCTGGTGACCCGCGTCGCCGAACTTTGCGGCGACTACGGCCGCCATCCGGCCTCTGCCTGGGAGGCCCGGCAAATTCTCGGCCTGCCGGCCAGCGTGACGGCCTGATTTTCCCCGCACCCTTAAATCCATGAGCACCACGCCCTTCGACAGCGCCTTCCTCGGCCCGTTGCTGTCCGACGTCGAAGTCGCGGCGCTGCTCGACGACCGCGCGCAGGTCGGCGCCATGCTGCGTTTCGAGGCCGCCCTGGCCCGCGCCGAAGGGCGCTGCGGGGTCATTCCGGAAGAGGCGGCGGCGCGCATTGCCGCGGTGGCCGAGACCCTGGACCTCGATCCCGGCGCGCTTGCCGAGGGCACCGCGCGCGACGGCATTCCGGTGCCGGCCCTGGTCGCCGCCCTGCGCCAGGTGGTCGGCGGGGAGGAAGCTGCCTACGTGCATTGGGGCGCCACCACCCAGGATGTCATGGACACGGGCCTGGTGCTGCGCCTCAAGGTCATTCTCGACATTCTCGACGCGCGCCTCTCCGCACTCGACAAACAACTCGCCGCCCTGGCCAACGCGGAGCGCGGCAGCGTGATGATCGCCCGCACCCGGGGCCAGCAGGCGACGCCGACCTCCTTCGGACTCAAGGTCGCGGGCTGGCTGGCGCCGCTGCGGCGCCACCGCGAGCGCCTGAGACAACTGCGTCCGCGCCTCGAAGTGCTGTCCTTCGGCGGTGCCTCCGGCAACCTCTCGGCGCTCGGCGACAAGGCCCTTGCCGTCGAGGCCGCGCTGGCCAGGACCCTCGGCCTGCCGGTCCCGGCCCTGCCCTGGCACAGCCAGCGCGATGGTCTCGTCGAACTCGCCAACTGGCTGGGCCTGGTCTGCGGCAGCCTCGGCAAGATGGCCGGCGATATCCTGTTGCTGTGCCAGAACGAAGTCGGCGAGCTGCGCGAGGGCGGCGGCGGGGGCGGTTCCTCGACCCTGCCGCAGAAGGCCAACCCGATCCGCTCGGAAGCCATTCTCTCCCTCACCCGCCACTGCCTCGGGCTGAGCGGACAGATGCAGCAGGCCGCCCTCCATAATCACGAACGCGACGGCGTGGCCTGGCAGCTCGAATGGCTGACGCTGCCGCAGATGACCGTCAGCACCGGCGCGGCGCTGCGTCACGCCCTCGCCCTGATCGGCGGCCTGCAGGTCGATCGCGACCGCATGCTGGCCAACATCGAGGCCAGCAACGGCCTCGCCCTGGCCGAGGCCGCCAGCTTCGCCCTCTCCGCCCACCTGCCGCGCCCCGAAGCGCAAACCCTGGTGAAGGACGCCTGCAAAGAAGCGCTGGCCTCGGGCCGCCACCTCATCGACCTGCTGGCCGAGCGCTCCGACGCTCCCGTCGACTGGGCCGCCCTGCGCGACCCGGCAGGGCAGATGGGCGTCGCCGACGACCTCCTGGACCGGGTGCTGCCGAAGCAATAAGTCGAGAACGGCGGCTGAGCCCTTCGAAACCGGCTAGTTGATCTTCGCGCTCATGAGAGCCTGCTCGGCGACATCGGCATTGGCCACATCCCGGAATGCCTTCCACTTCCCCTCCGGCGTCATCTTGAGAAATGCTTTCCAAGGTCCCCGGTGTTCAAAAACAAAGGCTTCCACAAAATCCATGCCGCCTACGATTACAAGCGAATCACGGACCCGCCTCACGAACAGGGACACAAAGGCGCCAGCATAGTTGACGCAGCGCCCGATCCTGGTCTTCGGATCGAAGTAAGCAAAGCTGAGCTCGCCCCATCGTGACGAGAAGCTCTCGCAGATCCGGTCGTGAATGGCACGGGCCGTGGCATTGCGCGGAATGATCCAACCGCGCTGATCAAAATTCCACTCACTCGGTTCGCCCGTCGGTACCAGTTCCTGCACATAAAGGAGAATGCTGGCCTGCACATCGACGCCGGCAAACCTGTCGAGGAAAGCCGGGTCAAAGGGGTGGTCTGAAAACTTCTTTGAAAGAGCTGCGTTTCCACCAAATGTTACGAACTCGACACGGCCCGTTCTCTCGGAGAGCGAAGAATGCCCATCGAAGTCCGGCCTTTCGTAGAGGGTGTAGTTGTCAGGAAGCGCGACTTCCAGGCGGCCATCGAAGAGTCTGTGGGTCGTGACGGCGCGCTCCGCACAGCCTGAGGTGACGGCAAGAAGCAATACGAGACCTAGAACCCTGAGCATTTATACCCCCCAACGTCTTACCCGCCTTGCCGAAGCTGCGATCTATGGCGAGAGCGAGGCTGGCACCCAATCGCGGCAAAATTGTGGAGTACTGAATATCTCCCTCTGGCGGCGGGATATGGCCCGGCGTTACCCTGGGTCCTTCTAGAGAAAACAGGGCTTTGGCGCGGCCAGGGCCTGGGCCGGAAGGTGGCAAAACTCAATGATCCCGTTGCCTTGGACTGTTGAAGAGGATTTCGCGAAGGCTTTTTCAATTCACGGTAGTTTCGCATTAAGCCTTCGTTAGCCTTGTCGCGGCACAACTGAGGGACAGATGTTAAGCAAGCGAATACCTGGGGAATCGGGCGTAGAGAGCAGCACGGCCGACGGCAGCGCGGGACGGCAAGAAGCCACGGCTCCTGCCAGCTGTCTCCCTGTCGTCTTGCTTGGCTGTCCCCTTGCACGACGCAAACAGCCGCGCCCCAGACGCGCCATTGAAGGTTGATCCGGCCCCATGAAAAGACTCCCCAGCTTCCTCCACGAAACCGGCGACAGCCTTGGCGCCAGCAGCGGATTTCTTGAAGAGCTGAGAGACTCCTTCACCGGGAGCTTCGCCTACGACCGCTTCGACTGGCCCGAAACATCGGCATCGGCCGATATCTCCTTCCGGCCGGCGGGTCTGACAGGCGAGGAGAGCGACGGCAATGCAGGCGATCCCGTCAGCCTCTACACCTCCAACGCGGACATTCCGATTTACCTGCTGGGCGAAGTGGTGCCGGTCGAAGGCGATGCGGGCCTCGTCCCCCAGAGCAATGTCTCCGGCCCCCTGGTGGCAATCGACGACTTCAGGGCCGATGCGCGCTTTTCGGATATCGACGGCAGCGGCTACGCCGTCGCGGTGCTCGACACCGGCATCGACCTCGACGACCCCTTCTTCGGCCCCGACAGCAACAACGACGGTATCTCCGACCGCATCGTTTACAGCTACGACTTCGCCGACAACGATTCCAATGCCGGCGACTTCAACGGCCACGGCAGCAACGTCACCAGCATCGCCACTTCCTCCGACGGCACCTACACCGGCATGGCGCCGGGCGCCGACATCGTCGCGCTGAAGGT
>PJEL010001522.1_pt1 | contig 23150 bp, 9 predicted proteins | sample 1853271 | NCBI WGS metagenome assembly PJEL01 (sample SAMN08108733, study PRJNA415343) | Invertebrate metagenome, whole genome shotgun sequencing project. | host: Globobulimina | place: Sweden: Gullmar Fjord | collected 2015-08
CATTTTGAGTGCTGGTTGAATGCCCCCCATGATCGCTCCGGCCAGTAAACGGCTACGTCTTTTTGCTTCGGCGCTGGCAGGCCACCCTTCGAGGATAATCTCCCGGAAAATGTCTTCGTAGCGTTCATTCAAGACCACATTCCGAGCTCGAAGAGACGGTACGGACAAGATTAGGTTGAAGCGGGGGATCCAGGTATTGTGGTCTGATTCGAGGACCTCAGCCAGCCTGACCGAGGCATGGCGAAGGCGATTCAGGAGCGCCCCTTGTCGGGTTCGAGACTCGCGGCGAAGCAATTCGGCTGAATCGGGAAGACCATGAAAAACCAAATCCTCTTTCGCTGGAAAGTAACGGTAAAACGTGCGTGAAGAGATCAGTGAAGCTGCGGCGATAGCATCAACGGTGACCTGCTCATAACCTTCAGCGACAAAGAGTTTGAGCGCGGTCGCAACAATTTCCTGCTGAATCCGGCACCGCCGGCGCTGCCAGGTCGTGAACCGGGGAGGTTGTGCGGAGGAGGCTATCATCGAAATAAGACTATCTAAAATGACAGTAACTGTCAAATTGACAGGAGATGACAAGTTATGCTCCCCGGTATCATCTCACTCTAGGGGCACATCGGGGAGAAACTGAACCGAGAGCGCCCCCCAATAGGTCATCTCGGTCGGGATGACGGTTGGGGGGGGTGGTCGCGCTTTTCGTCTCCAATGGCGCTGTCTGGATGACTAGAGTGAGGTGATTCTGACGAAAATCGAAGCCTGGAATCAGGATAGGTTTCTTGAGAGCGCTCCACCCCGACGCCGCTACGGGGACACATCTGGGAGAAACTGGAGTAGGGTGGGCCTTGGCCCACCAACTGATTTGCGGCGGTCATGGTGGGCCAAGGCCCACCCTACATTTCGTCCTATATCGGGACTCGTTCGCAATATATCAAGTGCTCAGGACATTGAACTTACGGTTAAGTTTCTTGAGAGGGCGCCTACTTGCTGATAAACGTCAAGCCACCATCGGTGCCGAGCCAATATCCGTATTGGTCTTCAAGCGTTACTTTGATCTCGCGGCCCGAGAGACCGTGCTCCGGCCGCAGATAGCTCCACTCTCCTTCAGGCGTGAGGATAGCCATGCCGTCGTATTCCGAACCGAACCAGAGCCTGCCCGTTTTGTCCTCGAAGATCGAGCGCACCTTTTCTCCGGCGAGTCCGTCTGAAGTCGACAACATCGTCCAAACACCTTCGAAGAGTTGAGCCGCGCCGCCGCGGTTTGCAAAACCTGTGGCGACCCATAAGACGCCTCGTGAACTTTTGAAAATGGTGTTGACCGAAGGATGAGGAAGGCTTTCGCCTACTTTGTAAGTTCGCCAATTCGTGCCGTCGAAGCTGATCATGCCTCCCCGATTCGGATGATTGCTAGCGAACCAGAGCGTTTTTTGATCGTCTTCGAAAAGCGTGTCATAAGAAGGAAGCTGTATTTCAGGCGGAATTGCGAGCATTTGCCAACCACCGTTCGAGTATTCGGCAACACCGTTTTCACCGCCCGCGAGCAGCCGGCCGTCTTTGAGTTCGAGAAGTGAGAGAACCCGGCGCAACGGAAAATATCCGGCCCCGGGTTGGGTATTTTTGTCGAACTTCAACCACTGGCCGTCCTGGAAATAGGCCAGACCTCCGTCGTGGCCGACCCAGACCGATCCCTGATAATCTTCGAGCAGGGCCCATACACGGGAGAACCGAGGTTGGCCCTCCTTGGCCGTAATCGTTTCCCGGCTCATTCGATCGATGATGACCAGCCCGTCCTTGCCGCCGGTCCACAGCGCAGTATTGACGATGGCCATTGCGCAAACTTCAGAAGGTGGGCGAATAGTCGACCAGCCATCCGGTAACCGTCGCTGCTTCGCCCCGCTCAGAACGATCCCGGCGATATACCAAAGGCCCGCGGCGAAAATCAGGCCGCACACGAGTTGAAGCAGAACTTGGAAGTGAGAGTGGCGGTCGCGATTCACAGTGAGAATGTACCGGAGTTGCGATGCTCTCGACAAGCGGGACAGGTCTGGCTAAAGTAGGAATAAGATGTCATTCGAGAATGCTCAACGACACTTTGAAGACCTCCTGCGCCGGAAAACAGCCGGTACGATCGATGAGAAACAATTCGCAGTTGAGGTTGCCAAGATCAGGGTCAAGGATGACGTCGGTTATACCTGGTGCATTGATCCTCAGCGTGGCTGGCTCTACTGGAATGGATCGGATTGGGTTGCCCGGGTACAGGAGCCGGCAACGGAGAATGCAGAGGAGCTGAAGCAGAAAGCGAACGATTCTGATCGTACTAGTCCTCACCGTTCCGATCCTCATCGCCCCAGTCATGACCAGCGCGACCCTCGCCATGTCGCGGGGCAGAGCTTGCGCTGGTTACGGATGGGCGCTAACGCGCTCCAGGGCCGTTTGCCTCCGCCGCAGGTATTTCTGCAACAGGCCAAAAAAGTGCCGATCAAAAAGCGACAGCAATCGTGGTGGGATGCATTAGCGATCATGGGAGGCGCTGTCGGCGGATTTTTGTGGTTTCTCTATTCGAGCGTTCGGGGAATGCCCCATTTTGCGCCATTTGGTCTTCAACACGAGAGTTTTTTCGACTTCCTGCCACCGATGGCCATGGCGGCTGCCGCGGTTATGCTCTTTCTTTTTCGTCGGAAATTGGCCCAACTCCTGGCGCCTTTTAGGAAAATTCCTCTCGCCGGCCGTTTCGGAATGGGGGGGATTCTCCTCGTTTTTGGGCTGCTGATTCGTTACAAATCAGGATTGTTTGCAAGCCGTGAAGGGCTGGATGTCATCACGCCGCTCCTGATGCTGATGCTGCCGATCTGCATCGTATTTTTCAGGAAACCACTTGATATGATGCTTCTGCCCCTTGATCCGATCCGCAGCAAGATACCCAGGGTCGTGCTGGTTGTTGTCGGCCTCGCGATTCCATTCTTGGTCTCGCACATTCTCTACAGCTGGTTCAATATGATGATGTATCCGTTCCTACGGGCATCGGTGGTGATCGGAACCATGGTTTCATACGCCATTTTGAGGACTCCAGCGAAACCATCTCATGGTGACAGGAAAGCGGCGCCAGTTGCAGCTTCTGCACAGCCTCCCGAAGAGCAAAGCTCTCGCAATCGAGAACACTTACAACGAAGGATGGCGTGGACCGGATTGATCTGGATCGCAATTTTTCATGTTTTTTGTATCAGCCCGGTATTCGCCGACGATTTTTTTCGCGATCCATTTAACGGCAATGATGGATTGCGAACAGATGGTGTCGCGACGGCTATCGCGGGCACCGTTACGGTCATCGTTTCTGGACTCGTCAATGGGGCTGAAGTTGTCAGAACGGTTTTGGAGGGTGCTGCTGGTGGTGAAGGGACTGGCGCCGCCGGAGGCGCAGGAGCGGGTACAGGGGATGAAGGCGAAGAAAAGAAACCAAAAGAGATCCAAATTCAGGTCAATACAGTCGATCAGAATGGTGCTGGTGGCACCCGGCTGGAGCGTGGTATCAATGATGCCGTGTTTATCTATGCGTCGTGTTTCGAAGTAGGCAAAGGGCCCCTCCCAGAGATGGATGACAGCATCGTATTTAATCTGTCTGCGGGGGCGCCATTTGTTTTCTTAAACGATCATGGACGGGCACATGGTCAACGTTGCGCGAGTGTGCAGCTCGAGGATCCTTTTCCGGACGAACTGCCTCCATCGGCTGCAGGGGTCACGGTTTCTGCGGCTTTCGATGGATCTCGAATCTCGGTGCCGGTTTCGCTGGAGTTGGTCGTAGCGGCTTATCGGATTCGTTTCCGATGATGCGGCGCGGGGAACAGGAGGAGCGTCAATGAGCGACCCATACGAGCTACCCTTTGACGAAGAATCTGGAAAATTCAAAGCGCAGACGATCATTGCAGAGGTTCTCCGAACGGGCTTTGAGGCTTCATGCGAGATAGAAAGTGCCGACTTTGAATTTCCGGATGATGTCTTACAAATGGACACTGAATTCGAAGCTGGCGCGACCGAGGTTCGAACTGAGGTCAGCCTCAAAGATGAAGTGTATGAAGCGGGCGATTTTCTTTCAATCGTTGCTGAGACGTATGAAGTGGAACTCAGGGTGGTTCCTCGAGAGTACGATGCCGGTGGACAGGCTTCACTTGCGGCTCCGATAATTGATACGTGTTCGGTGAAATGTGGGGGGATTCCCTTGACTGGCATTCTGCGGATCCCGCAAGAGGATCAATTGCCGATCCCAGCGGTCGGGGAAGAAGAAACCGAACTGGTGATCCGCATCACGATGGGCTCTGGTGGGCGTCCTTGGCAAGGAGTGGATGTTAAGTGGGAGCGGATTGAAGGCGGTTGTGCGGTTCATGGTGAGTTGGAGTCGATTACCGATATTACCGACGAAGAGGGCGAAATCAAACTCAGCTATACGGCGCCAAAACTCTATTACAAACCTGGGGCAGAGTTCTTTGAGATCTTTCAGCTTTTTACGGAAACCGGGGGGGAACGGCGGGACGTTTTCCGGCTCAAAATCCCGCTTGCTCCGTATTTGGTCTTTCAGCTCAAAGCAGAAAAGAGTGTTGAACTCGAGGGTACTCCTTATGGGATTCAGGGTGAGTTGACGTCTGTTGTTGAAATCGATCCCCATGATCGCGTGAAGATCATCGAAGGCGAGGCGCGGCTCAAGACCAGTGCAGAAGGTGAAGAAAAGGATTTCCCGGTGGCTTGTGCAGACTTCACTCTGTTGCTTGGAGATGAGGACGGCGTTGACGAAGAGCAACAAGGCCTGAAGCTCAAAACGAATGCTGAAGGCAAGTTTCGTTGGGAGATCCCAGAACTGGTCGAAGCGTATGGTCAACTCGGCCGTAGCTACGCGCTCTCTGATGAGAAATCAGAAATGCCGGAATTGGTTTTGACCGAAAACACGGAAAAAGAGGTCGATTTTTTCGAGTCGCGGTTTAACGTTTCTGCTTTTCCTGCTGATGTATTCCAGGGAGATGTCGGCGCGAGATTACGAAAGTATCGTATTATTCACGCCGAGCAGCTGGCATCTCAAGAAGCGCAGGCTTATGAACGCGTGCGCTCTGGTATGGAAATGCTGGGCATTGGTGTGAGATATGTCGTTCCTTTTTACCGCGGTTTTTCTGAGCAATTTGCTCCGCTGCTTGGAGTGCTCGGAGATACCTTCTGGGATTTTTTCAATTACATTTGGAATCTCAAAGATTTGGCAGGAAAGATTTTTGCAGCGCTCGGTCGGGGAGCCAAGATGGTTGCCGAGACGATCGTAAAGCGCACCGGGGTTTCACCCGGCTATTTGCGTACGCTCCTTGGAAAATTTAAGCCTATTTCATGGGCGATGAGCAAAATGGCAGGATTCGTCGAATGGTTAGGCACGAAGATTTCTGCAATGGGAGATTTTGTCGCTTCTTTCGCACCGGGGCTGAGGAAGTTTGCCGAGAGCCTCGCCCAAGATAATCAGAAGATTCACCTTCTACTCAAGGAAATTACCTCTAAAGGGGCAAAAGCGGCCGGCAATTTGATTATCCTTGTGCGGGGATTGGTGATGGGGCTTATTGATGGGTTGGCCTTCCTTTTTAAAGGAGTTTCTGGACTTCTGCAGCGTTTCGCAACGTGGCTGCTCAGTCATGTAGCTGTTGGAATGAAGATGGCGCAAGAAAGCTTTCAAACTTTCACCGAGAAATACTGCACTATTCCGGCTATTCAAAAAGGCTTCGAGACCCTCAAAAAGGCATTGGAAAATTCTGGATTGAATCTCAGCGAGGCAATGGATGGGATCGGCGTTCAAGCAGGAAATTATCTCCAGAGTCTGGTCGAAACCTTCTTCGGCAAGGGATATTGGACCGGTTCTGCCCAAGACAGTGCAGTATCGAGCTTCGCGTCGATGAAACTCTTCAATCCTGCGGCGAGTCTTGCGGTAGATCAGCTCTACCAGCGGTGTGTGAATCTTGAGGTTGCATCGGATACGAAGGCAAAACGTGATTCTACCGTCGCAATGGCCTCCGGTATGAGGGATCTTCAACTGACCTACGAAAAATCCTTCATTTTCATGGAAGCTGTAAAAATGTTTGTCGATAGTATGAAGATTCCAGTACAGGTGGGCTTGGCGATCATCGTCACGTTTACGACCCTTGGCGCCGGTGGCCCTGGAATAGCAGTGTTGTGTACCAAGATGGAACTTGCGATTTCAACGATTGCTATCGTTGTTCTTGACGTGCCCCATGCTATTGCGATTTTTCTTGGCGCCTTCCTGATCCAGCAGAGCTACCTCAGCGCCGTGGCTCATTTGGAGACCTGACGGTGTTCGAAGACGAAATTTTTGTCGATTTGAGCCCTGTTGCGGCGCAATTGGAGATGGTGGCCGGGTTGCTTGTCGCGCCGCCGCCAATTGGAGTTCTGCAACAGACTGTTGCCGAGCAGATCCGGGATCTGGTCGAGAGCATCGCTGCACTCCCCCGGGAATCAAGCGCTGACGAATTCATGGGATGGACTGGGTTTTGCGAAGGCGATAGCGTCGAGGCAAGTCGCGAAGATGTTCAGATTTCGGGCGTCTTGGGGGCTGGGGGAGAGCTCTTATGGGTTGATCTCCACTCTGATTCGGGCGCCCATTGGCATATTTCGTATGAGGGCCTGTTTTCGGGGGTCGAGGCTTTGAGCGTTGGAAGTGGTTTCAGTTTGGGTGGAAACCTGGCAGGAACCCGTATGGCTTTGAGCATTTCGACCGATGATGGTGATGTAGTTTCTTCACAAATCACCGATGACGGTGGAGTTGTCGATTGCCTCGATGTTGAGAGCGGAATCGAAGAGGCGATGGAGCATCTTCAGAACAGTATTGAGAGGATTGACGAGTCGATTGATGAGTCATTTGACGAGTCGTTTGAAGGCGAAGGAGAAATTTCCGAAGGCGCCGAGGCGGGATTGCCTGGTGGCGTAGAAGGGGGCATGAACTTTCCCGGTGGCGCTCTTGGCCGGCGCATCGCGCGCGGCGCCGTTGCCGGTCTTGCGGGTGCTGCTGCAGCCAAGGTCGCACAAGCGGCCCGGAGAAAAAAGGAGGAACTTCCGCCACGCCAAAAAGAAATGCCTCGCGAAGCCGAGCCTGAGCAAGACTCTTCAGGGCAACCAGTGCCGGTTCACGAAAAGGATGAGATCACATGGGATGAGCCATCCGATATGCCGGCCGATTTGCCAATGGATGGCGCAACCACTCCTCTGCCTGATGGTGTTCTTATTCCTCCAGCGGAGGCTATTCGTATTCCCGTCGAAGATATTTCGGATCCTGGCCGCTGGTTCTTCATGAAAAAAGGTGAGCAATTTGGCCCGGTGAGTGGGACCGTCATCAAAAAAATGGTTGACGACGGCGAACTTGAAGAACGGTCTCAGGTTTGGTCCGAAGTATTGCCGAAATGGGTCCGGGTGAACGAAGTCCCTGGCATATTGTCAGATTCTGTCCCGTTACCACAAGTTGTCGAAGAACCGCCTGCGGAAGAAAAGCCACCTGCAGACGAAAAACCAATAGCAGTATGGGTGCTTATCAACGAAGGTGAGCCTTATGATCGCATCGAGCTCGGACAAGAATTTTCAATCGGGCGCAGCCGGTCGTGTGATCTTGTCCTTGACGACCAAGCCTCTTCAGGGAAGCATGCGGTGATTCGTGCCAGCGATGATGTATTTGTACTTAGCGATCAGAAAAGCACCAACGGAACCTTCGTCAATGGGGGGCGAATCTTGATGCCAACCCAGTTGCGTCAGGACGACGTAATTCGCTTCGGAACCACCATTTATCGTTTCGTCAACGAGGCAGAAGTTGAGGTTTTTGACAAAACCCAGATGTTGCCGGTGGCGACAGCGCCTATCGCCAAGAGCGAGATTCCTGGTCTCGCCCCAAGGAGTTGCAAAGGTTGTGATGTTGAGCTTCCAGATAGCGCGGATTATTGCATCACCTGTGGCGAAAAATCGATTTCTCCGTCGACCGGTGAAATGAAACAACCGAAAGGTGTATCTGACTCATCCGTACAGACCTGTACACGATGTGGTGCCGATTTTGGAGCGAAAAACAAGTTTTGTATACGGTGCGGCGAACCGGCTCAATCAAGCAAAAACCTACAAATAATGTTCTGTGGTCAGTGTGGCGTTGAACTCGAGCGAAATGCCCGCTTTTGCGGCCGATGCGGCTGCAAGGTTACGGGTTAACCTCGAATTCTAGAATCGCTTGCAAGAATCGATTGATCGCGAATCCGTGTACCCGATATGTAGATATTAAGTGTTTGTCGGTGCTCGCTTTACAGGTTGTCTAATAACTCTCAAGGCCACCCGTGATTCATGGATCAACCAAAGCTAATGAACGCGGGATGAAAATGAACCGCTAAGGCGCCAAGAACGCAAAGTTTTGAATCTTAAACCTTTCCGGTCTTTCTTTGCGGCTTTTGCGGTTCAACCTCATCTCGGTGAAACGGTCACATTCATCGGCTCGAAACAGTGTTTCAGAGACTTTTAAGACAACCTGTAAAGCGGGCGCCTATAAAGGCTTAACCCTTTTATCTCACCAGGTTTCGTCGCGAGGGCCGGGAAACGTCGGGCTACGGCACTACTTCCGACCAGTTACTCAAGCCACCTGTTTCGAAGCCGTCGCTAAAGATGCTGTCTACGTCGATGCTGACAGTGACGCCGGCATTGTCTGAATTATTGGCTGGTAAAGGGTCGTTTTGGCTGCTGGCTACAGAGGCCGTATTGCTGATGGAGCCTAGGAAGTTGGCGACTACTCTGAGCTGACATTCCGCCGAAACGCCGACGCCGAGATTGCCGATCGCCCACTGCCAAGAGCCACTCACAAATCCACCGTTGCAGGTGTCTGAGACATATTGCAGACCGCTGGGCAGGTGATCGGAAACGACGACGTTGCTCGCGCCGATTGGTCCTGAGTTCGTGGTCGTGATCGTATAGCTGTACGGCGCTAATAGATGCTGATCGGGAGCTGCTGTGATCGACAGGCTGAGATCAGCGTCGAGCGAACTCGGTAGTAGGGTCGAGATCCAGGCGGTTGCCGACTGACCGTTCCAATTCAGCGTCGCTTCGTTGACGATCGGCTCGTTGCTATCGGCGTCGACAGTTGCCTGAAAGGAAAAGACCCTGGATTCGCCTTCCGTGGTGCTGACCAAGAAATCCGTTCCGATCGTAGGTAGGGCCCCTGCACCGTTGTAGTACGCGACGGCTCCCGCCGTACCGTCTTTGTCCTCAACGCCGATAGTGAGCGGCGGAAGTGATGCCGAAAGCTCGTTGTAGACAAACCAAATGTTGGAGGTGTCTTCCTGGATCCACACCTGGAAGGTGAAGAGTGATCCAGGCGAGTCCCAAACCTGGGCGTGTTCCCACTCGATAACGAGATATCGTGTTGACCCGTCCTCGATAATGGCGCCATACCAGGTGCCTTGCCCATCATCAGTAATGCCTGGATCGTCGAGATCAAGGTCGGTCCACAACGGGGCGATTGCATTGTTCGGGCGCGTCAAATCGGGGAAATCCTGGTTCTGATAGTCGATATCTTCGTTCTCAATAATACCTGGAATGACATAACCGTTGGTCACGACCGAGATGGTGTTATAACGCGCTCCCGAGTGCCAGAAGTGGAAAGACTCAAGGCCAACGATGATTGCGAATTCATCACATCCGGTGTCAAAGCATGGATAAGGATCGAAGCCGAGGGAACTGAGCGAAACATAACCGTAGGGGCTGGGGCTCGTTCCTATTGAAAGGCCTGTTGGCGCAAGCGTTCCGGTCCACGAAACGCTGTCGCTTGCACCGTCGTAGCCGAGCCCGCCGGTTACCGACGAGTTGACGTAGGTCGTATTGGCGGGTAAGGGATCGACCAGGTTAAAACTCTGGCTTGTATAACCACCATTGATCGCGGTGAGGATGTAGGTCAGTGTGTCGCCGGGCCCGGCCGAAGCAGGGGAAACCTTTTTGGTGAGCATCGCGTCGTTGTTCGAACCGCCGGTTCGGATCGCGATTGGCATCCGGGTCGGCGGGGAGACTCCTGTTGTCTCGTTCCATATCACAGCGCCGAAATGCCAGGTGTCGAGTTCAACTCGTGAGGTGTCGATGAAGACATCGAAGGAAGCGCTTGCTCCAGGCGATAGCGTCAGGCTGGCGGGTACGACCGAAATGACGAAAGCAGGATCGTTGAACTCGGAATTGGAAGTCCAGCTCAATGCAGAAGTCGAACCGTTAGTGAGGGTGCGGTGAAATGAACATTGGCCGTGGCAAACGTTTGAAATCATTGAAGGAACGTTGAGAGATCGGGGGTCACCACCGGTTCCTGGATCGGCCGCTTCAAAATTGGCCCTTGTTTCGTCGATGAGCAGGGCCGTTTGACCGGCAACTGAAAGGTCGATGCGGCCGCCTCCCATGTCGAATGGGTCGGCTGGGGTCAAACTGTCTTCTTTGACGACGTTGAGCGATGATGCTGTCGTGATGAGAGCGCTTTGAATTTGGCCGGGCGTCCACGTGGGTTTCAGGGCTTTGATGAGGGCGGCTGCGCCTGTGAGGTGGGGCGCTGCCATCGAAGTGCCGGCCATAACTTCGAGTTCGTCTGGATTGCTGCCGCTGTTGCCATCTCCGGCGGCAATAATGTCGACTCCCGGCCCGAGAATATCGGGTTTAAGGGTGGCAATCCCAAAGCTGGGACCACGGCTCGAAAAGCTGGCCATGATGTCACCGTGGATGGGGTCGTTTTTGACTGTTGTGGCCGCGATCGATGCGCTATGACCGGCGCCCGAGGAGAGCCATTGCTTGAGAATCTGCCCATCGGCATAGGTGATATGCACGGCCGGAAGCACATGACCGTCGGCGTTGGTCGAGTTGTTATTGTCGTCGTCATTTGCCAAGATATATCCGGCTGCACCACCGGCAAGGATGTGAGAACCTTTAGCGATGCGTCCTCCGATTCCGCGATCGCATACAACAATTTGGCCGCTAAACGTTCCTGGAGCAAAGGGGCTGTTACAGAGAGCATCGCCGTAATCGCCGGCGTAGACGATCTCCGCCGGTTCGAGATCCGACGTGACGCTCTTGCCGGTGATATCTACCGGTGCGCTGGTATCGCCGCCTGACATATTGATGACAAGACTGTGCAGTGCACGGTCGTGAGTTGAGGCGCCGACGGTGAGCGTCCACGGTTCGCGGTGCGCTACCGATTCTTCGTTTGGGCCTTCGTTTCCTGCCGAGGCACACACCACAATACCGGCGTCGCGGGCGCCGAGGAAAGCGAGGGAGACGCTGTCGTCATAAGGTTCACCTCCACCGCCGATCGAGTAGTTGATAACGCTGACTCCGTCAAGTACGGCTTGGTCGATAGCGGCGATGCTGTCGCTCGACGCGCAGCCTGATTCACAAACATCGTAAGCGATGATGTTGGCATGGGGCGCGACCCCTGAGATGTCGAAGGTGAAGGACGTTGTTGGCGCATCTAAGTCGATCGAAAACAAAATGTTGCCGGCGGCGGTGCTTGCGGTATGGGAGCCGTGACCATCGTCGTCGCGTGGTCCATTGCCGTTGAAGTTCCAGGCACCGATCAATTTGTCGTTGCATTGAAACGCCGGATCGTAGCTTGGATCGGCCGAATCGCAGACACCCTTGTAAATCCCGGCACCGAGAGGGTTGTTGTGATCAAAGGCATCGTCGCCGATGTCTGAGAATGAAGGATGATCAGGATTGATCCCGGTATCAAGAATGCCGACGATAATGCCTTCGCCCATCGTGCCCGAGAGACCCGGGGTCGAGCTACCGTCCCAAATCCCTGGCGCGCCGATGAAGCTTGGTCCGCTATCGGTGTGCAGTGATCGCCTGACATCGCGATGAACATGTGTGACGCTTTCAAAATCTCTGATCGCTGCAGCCTCGCTGTCGTTCAGCCGCACCGCTATGCCGTTGAATACGATTTTGAATTTCTGTTCTGCAACAAAACTACGGCCCAGGAGCGTAGTCGCGTTCGCCAGTACGGTTTCTTGTTGGGTGGCGAGATACCTATTGTACAAAAGGCTCGCTGGGCTCAAGGGATCGAAGCGTCGAGTCCCAATCGTCGCGGCGTGAGTTGGGGCAAGCCCACTGATGCCGCCGCGATAACTCGCGAGCGGTGGATCTTTGAGCTCGATGATATAGGCGCGGCGTCCCGATCCATCTTTCCCGGTGTCATCGCCCAATCGAGTTCCCGTGATTTCGAGCGCTTGGCCGGACAATGCCGCCTCGTTCGTCTGTGATTCCGACGCGCCAGTCAGTAGCAGGCTCAACACCATCAGTGATTGCAAGATGTTTTTCATTAGCTCTCTCCTCCGTCTCGATACGATGCTCGAAATACCATTCATCCTTGTAAATCGAAGGAGGACGAAAAAGCACTTCATGACGGCATTGATTCTTACGCGTTTTTTTGGGTGTCGTCGACTCCGTTTGTTGAAAAAGATCAGCTTTTACGTCTCTGTGACGGTCATGGGCCAGTTGTGACAAATGGGTGACGCATGACGCGTTGAGATGCGTATTATTGGCGTGTTCTTATGCCGAATGTCATTTTTTCTCATGGTTCTGAGATCGTCGACGGGTCCGCGAAAGCGCGAACGTCGGCGCTTTGTCACGAACCAGAGTTATTTTTTTAGGGGGATTTGGGATGAAAAAGCAGTCTTTCGTCGTTCTCATTATCATCGTTGTCGCTTCGCTCGTTTCGCTTGTTTCGCTAACGTCGCAAGCGCAAGCGCAGGAGCAAGCTCAACCTCAGGCTCAGGAGGAAAGAGTCACAGATCAGCCTGAGGTTTACCCGGCTGACGTTCTTGAAAAGTACTGGCAGTGCCGGGAACGAACCGATCTTGATTTGACGAGAAAGCTCCTGACATCACACCGCGAAGAGCGGCCTATTGATGCGACGATTTATGGACTGCCGGAGAACGATTTCGACGATACAACTCTTCTTACGATTGAAGAGCGTCTCATGATTCGTACGGACAAAGAGGCGCACGGTATCTACCTGCCGACCTCTGGGCCCCTCCAATATCCCCACCATCTGCGTTATGCCCTTGACCATCTCTACGAAATGGAGGGCTCCCGCCCCGATTGTTCAGAGATTCTCAGTGGCGAAGCATTGATGGCATACGCGGAAAAGACTCTTGATGCTGGATGGTCGAATGATCTCAATCTGACTTCCGGTGACTCCGCGTCGCGCGGTGAGGTTGACATTGCGATCGATTTTGCCGATCCAAGCAGGATCGTTGCCACCTCCGTTGGAGCTGGTGGAGAGACCTCGAACCACATCGCGCGTACTTCCGATTTTGGCCAAACATGGTCGAGCGGTCAGGTTGGCAACAACTCCGGTTCGTCCTGGGAATGTGATCCGGTCAGTTATTACCAGCGTGATTCAGGAAAGCTTTACCACTCGAAAATCGGTTGCTCGAATGGTTCGTGCTCTCAGACCTATACGATGATGCGCGTCTCATCCAATAATGGTGCGAATTGGAGCGACTGTGCCCGTCCTGGTGTGCAGACGAGTGAAGACCGGCAGTGGCATGTTGTAGACAATACGCCCTCTTCATCGTGTTACGGCAACATCTACGTTACCTGGCACAACTCCAACCAGCAGATCGTCGCGACCTCGTCCAACGATTGTTCATCATGGACCGGCCGCACCAACCTCACTAGTACCTATCAGGCCATTACCCCCGATATCAGCGTCGGCGCTGATGGGCACGCTTATGTCGTTTGGCAGAACCACGGCGACGCGACCTTCAAGATTTCCGGTTCCGATGATTGTGGCTCCACCTGGACATCTCCTTCGCCAAAAACCTTAAAAGCGCGCATGGGCGATTGGAGCAATGGCATTCCGGCACAGTGTCAGCGTGGTGTGCCGACCCAACCTAATGTTGATGTCGATCGCTGCACCTGGTCTGACAACTACGGCCGTGTTTATGTCGTAATGCAGGATTTCAACCAGAGCTGTGCGACTCAAGGCGGTTGGAGTTGCTCGACTTGGGATTCGAACTGGAATAACACCTGTAATTTCGATTTCTATCTGATGTACTCGGACAATGGTGGCTCGACATGGTCGACGCCGGTCAATATCACCCAGGGTGACGGCAACCTCGTTGATCATTTTTTGGGATATATGAGAGTTGACGAAGCTGATGGTTCGATCTACATCACTTTCCAGCGCAGCCGGCTTAACCCAAGTTCGGCCGCCGATCGTCAGAAGACCCACTTCATGATCATGCGTTCGATCGATGGTGGTGCGACCTGGCAGGGACCGCTGCAGGCTTCAAGCTACGAAGGCAACGAGCGTCTCTCAGGAGCGTCGACCTTTGAGCGTGGCGACTACGCCGGTTTTTCGGTTTTTGACGGTGTTGTCTGGCCCGTTTGGGTTGATCGCCGCGGCGGATCCGGTGAGGAAGAAATCATTACCCGTAAAGTCTGCACCGAACCCTCACATCGTTCGGAACGTGCTCCGAGTTTTGCGGCTCCGGCAACAGTAGCAACCCCTGGTAGCGGGCAGCAGATCAATATCTCGTGGTCAGCTCCGGATGCCTACTGGGGTGACGGTGGCGAAGACACCGCCTCACGTAAGTACCAACTTTACGTCGATGGCAGCCTCGCACAAGACAATATTTCGTGGACCTCAGGCTCGACCACGTATGCGGCGGCCGATTGCACCACTTCACACAGCTTCTTTATTCGTGCTTTCAATTCTTGTGGTACGACCAAAGACTACGCCTCAGTAGGTGCAACCGCGACCGGTTGCTCAGGCTGTAATCCATCGGTTGACGTTTCGCCGAACGGACCGCTCGCTCTGTGCGGCGGCGATGGCCAATCCCTCTCGGTCGCGGTTAATGGCGGCACCGGTCCATTTACGTATCAATGGACGCGGGATGGTTCTAATATCTCTGGCGCGACCGGCACAAGTTATTACGCGGCTGATAGCGGATCCCACAGCTACAATTGTCTCGTCACTGGCTCCGGTACCGGTTGTACCGCTGTCCAGGATACGAGCGCAGTGGCAATCACCTGGGAAGACGCGCCGAGCTTTGCAGGCTTGCAAACCGTGACAGCATCGCCGAGTTCGACCTGCACCTTGGCCCTTGGCTGGAACGCGGGAACGGCGTGTGCCGGCACCGTCACCTACAATGTCTATCGTTCGACGCTCTCAACGTTTACTCCTGCAGTTTCAAACCGCATCGGCACCGGAGTGAATGGCACGAGTTATACCGACGTGAGCGGCTTGATTGCTGATACCACATACTATTATGTGGTTCGTGGTGTAGCTAATTCCACCGAAGAAACAAATACGATCCGTAAATCCGGCGCGCCTATTGGCCCCGTGACAAGCGGAACATGGGCCGATGACCTCGAGCCTTCGGCCGACTCCGGTTGGACCCATGCGGCAGATCAGGGAACCGACGACTGGGCGCTGAGCACCGCCTCTTCGCACTCGTCTTCCCACAGTTGGATGACGGTCGATGTTGCTTCTCTCGCTGATAAGTCGCTGGTGGCGCCGGCCAAGGGCCTCAGTTCGAGTTCAGTCTTGACCTTCTGGCACACCTACGACTTTGAGAGTGGCTACGATGGTGGAGTCCTCGAAATCTCGACTGACAATGGTTCAAACTGGAGCGACCTTGGTGCGGCGATGACCGCAGGCGGGTATGTACGTACCTTGTCGACGAGTTATCAAAACCCGATTGGCGGCCGTGACTCATGGTCGGGTGCGCAGGCTTCTTTCGTTCAGGTCTCGGTCAACCTCGGCAGTTACGCCGGTGTCGATCGTCTCATCCGGTGGCGTGCTGGCTGCGACTCCTCGGTGGGCGCAGGCAACTGGCACATCGATGATATCCAGATCACCAATACCGAAGTCTACGGCACCTGCGGTGGCGTAACTTGTGATCCACCAACCTTCGCCGGCCTGATCTCGGCTACCGATGTCAACGGCTGCGCCGATACTGGCGTTGATCTCTCGTGGGGTCTGCCGAGCGCCTGGGGCGACGATGGCTCCGGCACACGGCGTTTTGATGTCTTGCGTGGTGGTGTAGTCATCGCTTCGCTCAGTTCATCAACGACAGCGTATGTCGACCTCGACGCGCCAGATAGCGTTTCCCTGAGCTACTCAGTTCTTGCTGTCAACGGTTGTGGTTCCGATTCTACGGGCGGCGTGACCCGCTCAGTGACGAATGCTGATTCCGAGCCGGCCCCCAGTTTCAGTGGTCTACAATCGGTCAGCAATAGCGGCACCACTGATCTCGTGCTCGCGTGGAATGTTGGTTCAGCAGCCTGCGGCACAGGCGTGCGCTACAACGTCTACCGCTCGACCTCGTCGAGCTTCACACCTGGCGCCTCCACTCGGATCGCCTCCAATCGCACCTCAACGAGTTATACCGACGCCGGTCTTGCTGACGGCACCTACTACTATATTGTTCGGGCCGAAGATTATACGAGCGGCCATTCCGGACCCAACGGCGGAGTTGAAGACTCCAATACAACGACCCGCTCGGGAACGATCTCGACGAGCATTCCCGGAGGAGACTGGCTTGACGATCTTGAACCTTCGGCTGATGCTGGTTGGACTCACTCGGCAGCCCAAGGCAGCGATGATTGGGCATTGAGCACAACATCGTCAAACAGCCCGACCCACTCGTGGGCATCGGAAGATGTCGATGTGCTCGCTGATAAGTCAGTCGTTTCCCCGGCTCAGGATGTTTCAGCGACTTCGGTCCTGACTTTTTATCATAAGTATGACTTCGAGTCCGGTTATGACGGCGGCGTGCTCGAGATCTCGGTTGCCGGAGGCGCCTGGACCGATCTCGGTTCTTCGGCCACCTCAAACGGTTATACCAATACAATCTCGTCGAGCTATAGCAGCCCGATTTCCGGGCGCTCCGCCTGGAGCGGCTCGATCTCGAGCTTCGCCGAGGTTAGCGTTGATCTTGGCGCTTACGCTGGTCAATCCGCGCAGATTCGCTGGCGTATGGGTTGCGATTCTTCAGTTGGCAAAGGCTTCTGGTACGTCGATGATATTCAAATCACAGACGTCGGTACGACCCCTAGTGAGTGCACAACCCCGACCTTTGGCGGCATTTCTTCGGCGACCGACGTTAACGGTTGCGCAACTACCGGAATCAGCCTGAGCTGGAGCGCGCCGAGCGACTGGGGTGATGATGCTAGCGGCACCCGGGACTTCGATATTCTGCGAGGCGGTGCAGTGATCGCTGCTGTCACTTCTTCGACGACCAGCTACATCGATTATGCGGCGCCAGTTGGCAGTTCTCAGACCTATGCTATTCGCGCTAATAACGGTTGTGGCGATTCATCAGATGGCGGCACGAGCCGCAGCGCCACCAACTACGACACCGAAGCTGCACCGTCGTTTGCCGGTCTCAGCTCGGTGGTCGCAGGCGCTTCTTGTGACCTCGTTCTTTCGTGGAACTCCGGTTCAGCTGCGTGTGGTTCCGGCGTCCGCTATAACGTCTATCGTTCAATCTCATCTGGATTTACTCCTGGATCGAGCAATCGCATTGCGACCGGCCTGAGCAGCACCACATATTCAGACGACGGTGTTGTTGATGGTACCTACTACTACGTTGTTCGTGCCGAGGACAATACGACCGGCCACTCGGGACCCAACGGTGGTGTCGAAGAGACAAATACCATCGAGCGTTCGGGTACCGTCAGTGGTGGTGCATCTTCAACCGTGACATTGTTTGACGATAGCTTCGATTCAGGTGTTGGCCTCAATGGTTGGGGCAGCGGCCAGTTCGTAGGTACAACCGTTGGCTGGCGTGGTATTCAAAGCTGCTCGGCCAATTCGGGAAGCGGCATCTTCCGCTTTGGTGGAACTTCGTGTACGTCAAACTACGGCAACGACAAGTTCACTTTCGTCAATCCGGGTGGCACGACGGGAATCGTGATTCCTGGTGACGCGAGCGATACAACCCTCAATTTCTGGCATCGCTGGGCTTTCGAGACGCGTTATGACGGCGCCACGATGATGATTTCGACTGACGGTTCCAGCTACACATATGTACCAGCGTCAGCGATCAGCTCAGGAAGCTACACCCATACAACATCAACTTATTGCGCGCCTGAGGGCGGCGGCGATCGTGCAATCTGGTCAGGCACGAAGTCGACGTTTACAAATACCATCATTGATCTTGATGCTGCGGCGAACGCGATTAGTGGTAATACGGGCGGCGCAGCGGGCAAAACGTTGTGGATCGCATTCGCCGTGATCACCGACTGTTCGACCACGGGCGACGGCTGGTTCTTCGACGATGTTATGGTCACTGCGACAACGGGTTCGAGCTGCGGTTCGGCGGCATTGCTGGCGACCGGTGGTGGCGATCATCTCCCTGGTGACAGCATCAAGGTTATGGCGCACTTCGACTATCCTGCGGTTGATCTCAGCTACGAAGAGCCGATTGACGAAACGGTTATTATCAAAGAATAAGATTCTTGTTCTTTTTACTCTTGGCCCCGCGAAAGCGGGGCCATTTTTTTGTTACCCGAGTGGAGCGCCGGAATCCCTTCGGGATGGACCGGAGTAGGAAAAAAACGCAAAGACGCAAGGGCGCAGAGCCGCAAAGAAAGTCCTAAACTTTGCGCCTCTGCGTCTTTGCGCCCTTGCGTTGTCTTCTGGATTGTGGCGTTCGGGGCTGTGAATTTCCTTGCGATGGGTCCCTGAGGCCCGGCCAGGGTGACGAGCACTCTATTTAATGTAGGGGTATACCGCGCGCTTGAAATGCGGGTATGATGATCTCAATGCACATTCGTGTACTCATGGTCGATGACTCGAAGGCGATTTGTATGGCCGTTCGGAGCAAGTTGGCCGACGGTAGCAATACCGCCTTCGATTCGGTTCATGATCCTCGTCTGACGCTAGACCGGGCCCTCGGTTTTAAACCAACTGTTATCCTGCTTGATCTTGAGATGCCTGAAATGTCGGGATTTGAGGTCTTAGAACAATTAAGATGCAATTCTGAAATGAAATCGGTGCCGATCATCATGTTGTCAGGCACGGCGGATCCCGAGAAGAAAGCGCGTGCCTTCTTGCTCGGTGCGAATGATTACGCGGAGAAACACATGGACGCGGTCGAACTCAATAGCCGTATCGGGTACCACTCCAAGGCATTTGTCAATGCACGGCGTTTGCAGGACTCAATTATTGAACTTCGGGAAACGAAGAAACATGTCGAGCGCCAGCGTGATTTTATTCGCTCGACTTTCGGGCGTTATCTTTCGGACGAGATCGTCGACCAGTTGCTTGAGAGTCCGGAGGGTCTTGAGTTGGGTGGCGAGCAGCGTGTCGTTTCAATCATGATGGCCGATCTTCGAGGATTTACATCGATGAGTGAGCGTCTGAAACCGTCAAACGTGCTCGCGATCGTCAATAACTTTCTCGAGGTGATGACCGAAGTATTGATCGAACATCAGGGCACGATCGACGAGTTCATCGGTGATGCCATTCTCGCGATCTTCGGTGCACCTGTTCTCCGTGAAAATGATGCGTTTCGCGCGGTGCGGTGCGCGCTCGAGATGCAGCTGTCGATGGAACGCGTCAACGCCTGGAACAGGTCACGAGGATTTCCCGAAATCGCGATGGGCATCGGCATCAATACCGGCGAAGTCGTAGTTGGCAATATCGGGTCCGAGAAGCGATCAAAATACGGAGTCGTAGGAAGCAACGTCAATTTGACGAGCAGAATCGAATCCTATACCGAAGGCGGCGAGATCATTGTTGCTCAGTCGACCGCCGAAGCGTGCGGACCGGGTTTGTGTATCGAGGGCCAATTGGAGGTCGCGCCTAAGGGTGTATTAGAACCTCTAACGCTTTACCGAGTCGGGAGCCTGGCATAGAAGGCCGGCCTTCTGGCGTTCAATATCCAAGATCGAATATCGGAGATCGAATATCGGAGGTCGAATATCGGAGGTCGAATATCGGAGGTCGAACCTTCGGTCTCCTTCTACCTACCTGGACCCTGGGAATACCCGTTTTCGAGGGCTTCGAGTTTGGTCGGGTGCATAAATAGCGCGGGTTCGAATGGTCCCCGAATGCTGGTTTCAAGGCGGATGATACGCGTGTGACCGGTTTCAATTCCGTTCGCATCGATACCGTCGACTAGAATCTCTGCCGGCAGATCGACATCGTTGATTTTCTTGTAACGCAGCACGGTGTAGCGCATTCCTTCGCTGAGTACCTTGGCATACTCGGCGGGCGGGAATACTTCGGCGGCGAGCAGTTTTCTGCTTTCCTGGGAAAAATGCAGGCGCCAGGCGGTATTCATTGACGGGCTTGTGAAAAAATTGGGGACAAAGTTCACAGTCATCAGCCAGGATTTTTCACCGCCGAATGATGACTCTATGATGTTGGAGTAGTTGATTCCGTCGCCTTTGAGCGAGAAAGGCAGCAAGATCGGGATCAGTTTCTGGTTGGTCGTTGCAAGGGCCCTGCGAGGAGATTGTATGCGTTCGTCGAGCTTTCCCTGGACGAGAGCCCAGCCATCAGCTCCACTTCGAGCGACGACGACGTCTTTTCCCAGTTCGAGCCGAAGGTTGGTCAAATTGCTCGAATCTACAAAAGCCCTGCTCGCTCTTTTGTTAATCTCGCCACTGAGCAGGTTTTCTTGTTCCGACATCTCCAGTTGTAATATGCCCAGTTTGGAAAAAGCAGTTTCACCGCCTTGAGCGGCAATAGCGAGGTCAACGAGAGCTTCGCCCGAAGGTGTGGCCAAAACGGGAGTGGCCAGAGTCAGCATTGAGAGAATCATCACAAAAGCGCAGTTTTTCATTCCATCTCCAGATCGAAGGTGCCGGAACGGCACCTTCAATAACGTTGCCCGCAGTGTATAGCAAACGCCGTGCCAATGGTCCAGTACCCCCGCGGACCCTTAGGTTGGTAGTTGCCAGCCTTCGAGGGCTTTGTTGAAAGCTTCTACCTCGTTATCCCAGGTTCGCGAATTCCAACCCATTACGCTGCACATGGCCGGTCGTATAGCTGGTACGGCTTCGATCGCCATGTGTGGGCGCCACATGCCAATTCGGGTGCGGCGGATCAAGAGATCGGAGAGGTGCAACGTTGCGCCCCATTGGCAATGGGCTCGAATTTCGGCCTCGCAGATGTCGATACCGTCGATCAGCGGTTGAAGTTCGCGATCTGAAGTGATCTGAGTGCACGCGAACCACGCTAAACCACCAAGTCTGCGTGCCATTGCCGTGGCGATTGCCGGATCAACGCCATGCCGTTTGAGGCGTGACGGGAGGTCTATTGGCGTCAATCCGGTGAGAACGACGCCTTTAGTGGCACAACGGGCCGCGTGGCGAGACCGATGCTCAGGCAAGAGGCGCAGTGCCGAGTCGATCGTGCTTTCGGCGGTCGGCCGCCACGTGGTCAATTTGCCTCCCGCGACCGAAAGAGCGCCTTGTTCCTCCCAGATATCCTCTTCGCGGGAAGCTTCGGATGGATTGTCGGCGTAAGAATCAAGAATCGGCCGGAGTCCGGCAAATGCCCCGAGCACATCAGCGCGAGCCGGTGGTCGATCGGGAAAGGCGTGGGCAGCGGCGCGCAGAAGATACGCAACGTCTTCTTCGGTTGGGCGGGGATCATCAAGACCGCCGTCATGGTAGATATCAGTTGTGCCGAGCAGAACGCCTTCGGGGTGGGGAATAAGGAATAACGGCCGGCCGTCGTCGGGTGATTGAAGCGAAACGGCGACCTGGACCGGGGCAACATCGTGGGGCAGGATGAGGTGGATACCTCGCGACGGCCGGAGGTGGGCGCCGCTGAGACCAAGTCGTTCGCGGACGGCATCTGCCCAAACTCCGGTGCTGTTGATGACCACTGTGCCTCGCGCCGTTAACTTCTTGCCGCTCTCGTGATCAAGGAGATGAATGCCCCCGATACGGCCGTTCGAACTGATGACGGGCTCTTTAACCTCACATCTGGTGATAACCGCCGCCCCGTAGGAGTGCGCCGTCGCAGCGACCGCCAAGGTGAGTCTGGCATCGTCAGCCATGGCGTCGGAAAAGCTAAGAGCCAGATCAAGGCCCTCAACATTGAGGCCTGGCGCCAAGTCTGCAACCCGGCTCGCATCGACGTGCTCATGCTTTTCCGGACGCCCGGTCAATTGATCATACATCCATAAGCCGAGATCAATCTGCCAACCTGGGGTGTGATCCCCCTTGTAGGCCGGGTACAAGAATCTGATCTCGGAAACGAGATGGGGATTGAGGTTGAGCAAGCGGTCCCGCTCCCGGCACGCGAGCCGGGTGATGCGAAATTGCATCTGTTTGAGGTAACGTAAACCGCCGTGAATCAATTTGGATGAGCGGGATGAAGTTCCTGAAGCGATGTCGCCCTTTTCGACCAGCAGAGTATTCAGGCCCCGCTGAGCGCTATCGAGGGCAATACCGCACCCGGTAATGCCTCCGCCGATCACGATGACGTCAAAATGTTCGTCGAGGCGATCGATACTATGATTACGCCAGCCGGGATGAAACATTGAGTCCTGCCCTTCTTACCAATTTTCGTCGCGAGAGCGTGGAGGTGTCGTGCCCAGTGGCGTTTTTGACTTGAGGGATGCGCAGTCGTACTCGACCGTAGGGACCTCGCGCCTCGCCTGATAGGGTGGGTACGCCGAGGGCGTGAGGCCCCGAAGGGGACTGGCGTGGGCTCGTCGAGCATCCCGATTTGAAAAAATGCCGCTGGGTGCGGCGCATCCGCGGTCGCAGCAGATCACTGGTGAGAAGGGCATGGCTAAGTCTCCAGGTGGTCAGTATCGTTGAGTAGAACGTCGGGATTGAGAATCTTATTCGGATCCATGCATAAGGAGGTGGATTGCAAAATTTCACAGCCGAGGGGACTGATCTCTTGATCGAGCCATGGCGCGTGCCATTGGCCAATACCGTGGTGGTGGCTCAGGGTGGCCTTGGCGCGAATGAGTGCGTCGTTGGCCTTTCGTTTGATCTGCGCCCAACGGCTGATCGTCGATTCTCCATCGCTTCCTGTCGCAAAGAAAAATGTGAAATAGAGCGACACTCCATCGCGGTAAGGGTGCGAAGCGTGGCACAAGACAGCGATTCTTTCACCGTGCTCTTCGATCGCAGTTGCAATGGCATGG
>PJEL010001523.1_pt1 | contig 23145 bp, 21 predicted proteins | sample 1853271 | NCBI WGS metagenome assembly PJEL01 (sample SAMN08108733, study PRJNA415343) | Invertebrate metagenome, whole genome shotgun sequencing project. | host: Globobulimina | place: Sweden: Gullmar Fjord | collected 2015-08
AGCGGTATATTTTACGAATAGGCTGAGCACTAGAGATCCTTAAAAACCAATAAATTAAAGCGTGCACTATATAACCTAAACTAAGGATACGCAAAGTGAACGTATCCATAGCTTGGAGAAATTGCCTTGGGTTATGGATTGTTTTTCTTAAGATAATGTTTGAGTGAAAAGATACTACACAGGCTTAGTGAGACTAATATTAATAGCATGCCTTGCGGTTTATCTTCCATGCCGCGTGTTAATAGAGCACATGCGATAATAGCGGCGGCCCACAATATTGACTGGCTGAGGACTAGTTTTTGGTAAATTTTCATTATTTTTTCCCCTTCAATCGTGTTAGAGAATTCGCTGATTTTCCCGTATTCAAAAGCACACAGTTTATTCAAAAAAGTTAAGTTGCTGTCATAGCTTTGTTGCAATGTTTCGCTTTCACCCAGTGATTGAATTGCTTGCTTAAAGGCTGCTTCATCTGATAATCCCTGTGCTTTCTCTGCTTCGATAGCGCAATAGAGGTGGTCTTTGAGTTCATCAATTTTTTTAGATTTTATTGAGTGACTTTGTAATACTCTCGCACACCATTGATGCACGGCTAGGTCGATATTAAACATGAGATTTCTCCTCTAACGCTTTAAGCATATTATTGAGCTTATTCCACTGAGCTCTTTGTTGATCTAATTCATTTCTTCCTTCCGAGCACAGTCGGTAGTATTTGCGCTTTCGACCATTTTCAGCCACTCCCCAAAAAGCTTCTATCCAGCCTTTTTTTTCTAAGCGATGCAATATCGGGTAGAGCATGCCATCTGCCCATTGGATTTCACCGTCGGACAAGGTTTTTACTTGGCCAATAATGGCATAGCCATAGCTTTCTCCTAGATTAAGTACCGAGAGTATTAGCGGTGTGGTTGAAGCGGCCACAAAGTCTTTTGATAATGTCATTATTTTATACCTAGAAGTCTTAGGTATGAGTATACATAGAAATTCTATGTATACAAGTATTGGTTTAAAATAGTGCACCATTTTATATAAACCAACTTCGATTTGAATAAGCTGAAACGCTACAAATTGTCAAAGATAGTGGTTACACTAGCGGAAATATTTTTATCGTACGCTTTATGAACACACCTTTTTATTTTCAGCAAACCTACCAGCTTGATCGAAGCCATTTCACTGAGTGCTATAGCGAAACAGCCGTCGTTGATAACACCTTTAGACCCTATACCAAGGCGTTTGTTTTGGTGATGTTCGCGATCGTTATTATGATAACCACCGATATCAGCGCTTATGTGTCTTATTTCGTGTTTGGTTTAGGGATTGTGGAAGCGCTAGGGGTTTATTATCGCAAGCCGTGGTGGATATATCGGCAGTTGCTGTCTAAAGCGGCAAATAATGATGTCACCTTGACTATTGATCACCAAGGTATAAAAACTGAATCCGCGTTTGTGAACTTGAGTTTCCCTTGGCAAGACATTGATGCTTTGAACAAATCTGCGTTGGGCTGGCTGTTTACTCATAAAAATATTAATCATTATATTTCTGATCGTATTTTGTCGGATGAAGCACAACAGTTTTTGACTGAACAACAGGCGCTTATCTCCGCTGCCGCTATTAAGGAGTCATAAAGGGTGTTAAGTAAGTCGCTAACTGGAGTATTTAGTGGTCGATTTTTGGCTGTTTTTTTTGTTCTCTGGGGAGCGTTAATCACGGTTAGCCTGATGTTGACTAATACTCCTTTTCTTGAATTAATCAGCTACGCTTATTTTAGCTTACTGGGTGTATTAGGAGCCATTTTTGCAAATGCTACTGGCGCAGGCGGTGGCGTGGTTTTCATTCCGATGTTTAATCAACTCAGTTTTAGTGAAACACAAGCGGTAGCCACTAGTTTTGGTATTCAGTGTTTTGGTATGACCGCAGGGGGAGTCACTTGGTGGTTACACTATAAAAAAGAAAAGTTAGATTTAAGATTATGGCAAGGTTTCAAACGAATTATCGCCGTCACGACGGTAAGCGCGATTATTGGGCTTTGGCTAACTTATGCTGTTGAGATCAGCTCTCCGTCCTCTTTACATCAAAGCTTTAGCTGGTTTTCACTTGTTTTAGGGTTATTTATTGTTGCGACAATATATTTAGTTAAACCTCGCCGCGAGTCGAGTCAGCTTAAAGCACTCGACTATGTTGCGCTCGTCTTGATTGGAATTATTGGTGGCTCACTAACCGCTTGGTTGTCTGTGGGCGTCGGTGAGTTACTCGCTATTTATCTTATTCTTCGTCGCTTTGATGTCACTATGGCCGTTGCCGCCGCAGTTGTTGTGTCCGCGTTTACTGTCTGGGCTGCGATTTGGCAACATACGCTAATAAGTTTTAACCTTTATTGGCAAGTTGTTGTTTTTGCCGGCCCTGGAGCCGTCTTAGGGGGTATTTTTGCTAAGACCTTAGTGAGTTACCTATCGGCAACTCGACTGAAGCTTTTTTTCGCCTGTTGGTTACTTATGATTGGTATCGTAGGTATATAGATAAAATTTAAATGAGAATTATTCGCAAAAACCTTGACACTTTATGATGAAAAATTTACGCTTGCCTGCAAAGTTAAATACCATTGCTTTTAGCAAAAAAAGGCTAACTATGATAAAGAAATTAATTGGTTTATTCGCATTATTTATCGTCGCTACAACAAGCGTTGCAAGCGAAGTGAACGTTTACTCTTACCGTCAACCTTTTCTCGTTGAACCTTTGTTCAATCGATTTACTGAGAAAACAGGTATTAGAGTTAATGTTGTGTTTGCTAAAAATGGCATAGCAGAGCGCTTAGCTAGAGAAGGAGAGCACAGTCCTGCAGATGTTTTATTAACGACCGACATTAGCCGTTTAATTGAATTGCATGAAAAGTCATTATTGCAACCTTTTAACTCAGCAGAAATTATAGACGCCGTGCCAACTCAATATCGTTCTGATGATAATACTTGGTTTGGTCTAACTACTCGTGTACGCAATATTTATTCAGCAAAGCGCTTAGGTGATCTGGAGCTTAACTACGAAGATCTTGCTGATGAAAAATACCGAGGTAGAGTTTGTACTCGCAGCGGCAAGCATGCATACAATGTAGCGTTGGTAGCTGCTATGGTGGCAGAACTTGGTGAAGCCAAGACGCTAACCTGGTTAGAAGGTGTGAAGAAAAATTTAGCACGTAAACCACAGGGCAATGATCGGGGTCAAGTGCAGGCTATCCATCAGAATTTATGTGATTTGGCCATAGGTAACAGTTACTACTTTGGTAAGATGCAAACCAATAAAGAACAAAAAGTGTGGGCAGATGCAGTAAATATTAATTTCCCTAATCAATCAAACCGCGGCGCACATGTTAATATTTCGGGTATGGGCATGGCAAAACATGCACCAAACGCAGAACAGGCTAAAGTCTTGATGGAATTTTTAGTGTCAGAGCCTGCGCAACAGTTGTACGCAGAAACCAACATGGAATATCCTGTTCGTGAAGGGGTTAAAGTGTCAGATTTAGTTGCCTCTTGGGGGGATTATAAAGCAGATACCTTGTCTTTAGAGACTATTGCTAAACATCGTAAAACTGCACTTAAGCTTATTGATCAGGCTAAATTTGATCTGTGATCTCTGGACGTAAAAATACGGCTTGGACAATTGTCAGTTGGTTGATAGCACTGGTTTTAATACTGCCAGTGCTATTTATGTTGTTCGACAGCATAGGCAATTCACAGTCCCTTTTTACGCACCTTTGGCAAACCGTTTTACCCACATATGTCATCAATACCTTTCTACTGAGTCTTTATGTGGTGGCCTTATCCTTGGTCTTTGGTATTCCCGCTGCAGCCCTTGTTACGCAAACTAATATCATAGGAAGTAAGCACTTACGTTGGTTATTGTTACTACCGCTAGCTATGCCTGCCTACTTGATCGCGTATCTTTATACTGATCTTTTTGATTATGCAGGCCCTGTGCAACGAACACTTCGTGCATGGTTTGATTGGCAATCACCCAGTGATTACTGGTTTTTCGATATTCGTACCTTATTCGGCGCAAGTGTTATTTTATCTTTGGTATTATTTCCTTATGTTTATATGTTGACTCGGACAGCGTTAGAGCAACAAGATCAAACCCTACTAAGAGCAGGGCGAACTTTAGGGCTTAGTGCTAAACAAGCTTTTTTGACCATAGCCTTACCGCTAGCAAGACCTGCTATCATGGTCTCAGCAACACTGGTGATGATGGAGACCATTGCCGATTTTGCCACCGTGCAGTATTTTGCGGTCAATACGCTAACCACCGCTATTTATGATACTTGGCTTGGCTATGGCGATTTAGCGGCAGCTAATGCACTAGCCAGTGTACTGATGTTATTTGTTTTATTTGTCGTTGTTGCGGAGCAAAAAAGTCGTGCAAAGCAACGACATCAAAGTAATCGACCTAATCAGCTAAGTGAAGTGATTGAGCTGTCGTGGGTTGGCCAATTTATGGCTCTGGCGTTTTGTTGGTTACTGATTGTGGCGGGCTTTCTTCTACCGTTAGTCTTGTTAATTGCTATGGCGATTTCTCACAGCGATATTAATCAACTGCCGCAATTGACAGAGATTGGTTTTAATACCTTAAAAGTATCGGCAATTGCTGCCTCATTTTCGGTTGTTTTAGCGCTTTGCTTGGCACTTTATAAACGACTGCAAAACGATAAACTGAGTCAATGGCCGTTGCAAATTTCTGGCTTTGGTTATGCGGTGCCGGGTACTGTTTTAGCGATGGCGTTAATGGCAACATTTGCCCCAATAGATCATTGGATAAACGACATGGCGGTGATGTTTAATTTCAATAAGCCGGGTTTAGTTTTATCAGGCACTATTTTTGCGATTGTCTTTGCCTTTGTGGTCCGTTTTGCTGCCATCGCCAATGGCACGATAAATTCAGGTGTTGAAAAAATCCCTAAATCCTTAGACTTTGCTCCCGCTAGCTTAGGCGTCGGTTTAATCTTGACCATTAAACGCGTGCATTTACCTTTACTGAAACAGTCTATATTTGTTGCTTGGTTATTAGTGTTCGTTGAATCAATGAAAGAGCTACCTGCAGTATTGTTGTTAAGACCGTTTAACTTCGAGACCCTGAGTACTTTTATTTATCAACTGATTTCAGATGAACAGCTTGAGCAAGGTGCTATTGGCGCCATCTTTATAGTACTATTCGGCTTATTACCTATTATCTGGTTAAATAAAGACAAGCATTAGCTTATCTTATCTTAGAACCTATTGAGTGACCTTACGTGACTGAAGTACTTGCTATTGAACAATTAACTGTTGCCATAGATGGCAGCACGATCTTGTCTGATATTGACCTGACAATAAATAAAGGAGAAATTGTCGGTTTGGTTGGCGCAAGTGGTTGTGGAAAAACGACGTTGCTTAATTCGATAGCAGGATTTGTTCAGTTTTCAAAAGGCCATATGCGCATTGATCGCCAATTGGAGATTAATCAACAAACTTTGGTCGCCCCCGAGCACCGTCATGTTGGAATGATATTTCAAGATTATGCGCTCTTTCCACACTTAACGGTGCAAGACAACATTGCCTTCGGGGTAAAGCGACTCGCCAAACCCATTCAAATTGAGCGAGTAAACCATTTAATCAGTTTACTTAAGCTAGATGGCTTGGCCGATCGTTATCCTCATCAATTGTCTGGCGGCCAACAACAGCGGGTAGCAATAGCAAGGGCATTAGCTCCGCAGCCCAAATTGCTGTTATTAGATGAGCCGTTTTCAAACATTGATGCTCGATTACGTCACGAGCTCATGGTTGAAATTCGACTCTTGCTCAAACAGTTATCCATTAGTGCTATTTTTGTTACCCACAACAAAGATGAAGTGTTCACCTTCGCCGATAAAATGGCGGTGATGAATGCCGGACAAATATTACAGTTTGGTCCACCCGCACAACTTTGCCAACAACCCAATAGTTGGCTGGTTGCTGACTTTTTGCAATTGGGCAGTTGGATACCGTGTCAAATTGAAGGGACCAGTATGATAACGGGGTTAGGGGAATTGGATCTAAGTAATCAAAACAAGCCAATATCAGAGCAAGCAAAGGCAAAGTTATTGGTTAAACCACAGCATATTGTCTGTGAGCTAGATTCGCAGGCCAATGCTGAAGTGGCTCATATCGGAATAACAGAGCAAGGTTTTCACTACTATATTAATAGCATCAAACAAGATGGTCCTTTAGCCTTTACACAATTAAGCATTTATAGTGAGCTACTGTTTTCGTTGGGTGAAAAGATATCGGTTTCACTTAAGCCACATCAGCTACTTGTTTTTAAACAATAAATGTTTTTTATCGCACTTTTATAACCTCATTGGTTCAAAAAACGGCAAAGTTTGGGAAAAATCCCCATTTCATTGGGCTGTAGATCCACAAACCTCCACAATTTCATTCACTTCCTTGCAAGCCTTTATTTTTCGAGCCTCTAGCCTGATCAAATATCTCAAACTTTGCTTGACATAGCTTGAACAAAGTCACTAAACTGTATAAATGTGGGAAAAAGTGGAGAATTGTGGATCGTAAAGGTTCGCACTTAATAAAAAGGTTATGTTCAGAGGCACTAGCGCAATAACGCTCGACAGCAAAAGCAGAATTACGATACCAACGAAGTATCGTGGCGAGCTATTGTCTGATTGCCAAGGACAAATGGTGTGCACGATAGATGTTCAGCAGCCTTGTTTATTACTTTATCCAATGCCCGAATGGGAAGAAATTGAATTAAAACTAAGCGAGCTTTCTAGCACAATCAAAGAGGAACGCTTGTTTAAGCAGTTAATCCTCGGTAATGCGACAGATTGTGACATGGATAAAAGCGGTCGCTTATTAATTAACGGTCCATTACGTCAACATGCAGATTTAGATAAAAGCATCATGTTAGTAGGGCAGTTGAATAGATTTGAAATTTGGAGTGAATCAGCTTGGAACGCTCAAATGCAGCAAGGTATAAGCCAGATCCAAGCGGGCGAAATCGAATTAACCGAACGATTACTTGATTTATCATTATAACTAGAACGATATGCCAACAGATAATTCACATATTTCAGTATTGCTTGATGAAGCGATACAAGCATTAGCCATAGATCCGGATGGGATTTATATCGACTGTACGTTTGGTCGAGGTGGGCATTCAAGCCAAATCTTATCGCAGTTGTCTGACAACGGGCGACTTATTGCTATTGACCGTGATGTTACCGCAATTGAGGCTGCTGAAAAGTTTAAAGGTGATGCTCGTTTTAAAATAGAACACTTTGGTTTTGCTGATCTTGCTGCAATAGCGGCCAGTAATGATGTTATTGGTAAAGTTTCAGGTATTTTGTTTGATCTTGGTGTTTCTTCCCCTCAGCTCGACGTTGCTGAGCGTGGCTTTAGTTTTATGAATGATGGTCCATTAGATATGCGAATGGACACCACTCGCGGCGAAACAGCTGCTCAATGGCTTGCACGAGCCGATGTTGAAGATATTACTTGGGTACTCAGAACTTTTGGTGAAGAGAAACATGCATGGCGAATTGCCAATGCCATCGTTGACACACGAGAAGAGTCACCCTTAACTCGCACCGGTGAGTTGGCTGCACTGATTAAGAAAACAGCTCCACAACGAGAAATTAAGAAGCACCCTGCGACGAGAAGCTTTCAAGCAATACGCATGTATATCAATAGTGAGCTGGACCAAATAGAGCAAGCGTTAGCGGCTTCACTTGATGTCCTAAAACCTGATGGCCGATTAGCGGTCATTAGCTTTCACTCTCTTGAAGATAGGCTGGTTAAACAGTTTATGAAAAAACATTCACAAGGAAAGCAGGTACCGCGTGGCATGCCGATCAGTGAAGTAGAGTTACAAAAAGGTAAAAAATTAAACTTGGTTGGCCGTAAAACCAAGCCAAGCAAGGATGAAGTTGAACGTAACAAAAGATCAAGAAGCTCAGTGCTGAGAGTGGCGCAGCGCTTGGGTGAGTAACCATGGCAGCAAAGAGTGCAGCCTTAGTTGTTGATATTTTTCATGATATTCAACGACATATTTTGACTTATGTACTTTTAGTGATGGTGGTTTTTTCGGCATTGGCGGTGATTTATTTTACCCATGTCAATCGACAAACAACTAGTGAACTAGAAGTGAAGTTAACAGAAAAAGACGAATTAGATATTGAATGGCGCAACCTTCTGATCGAACAAAATAGTTTGGCAGAACATAGCGCAATCGAGATCAAAGCATCAAAACTGCTTGATATGAAACGACCAGACGCAAACTCGGAAGTTGTAATAAAATTACCATGACAACAGCGACTGACAGCAAAAGAAAAGCCAATCAAAAGCCAACAACCGTTGTATGGCGGTTTTATGTTGTGCTTGGCATTGTTGCGCTTATTTACAGCGGTTTACTCGCGAGAACAGCCTACATTCAAGTAATTGAACCCGATATGCTTAAAAAACAGGGTGATTTACGTTCATTACGTACAGCTGCTAAAAAAGTTCAACGCGGTTCCATTCTTGATCGCAATGGTACAGAGTTGGCGGTCAGTGTACCGGTTGAAACGGTGTGGGCCGATCCTAAAATTGTTATGGACAAGAACGGCCTTGCTATGGTCGAACACTGGCGAGCATTAGCCGATGTATTAGGGCAAGACGTTAACAAGTTAACCAGCCGAATAGTACGTAATCCTAATAAACGATTTGTCTATGTAGAACGTCAAGTGTCTCCGGTGATGGCGAACTATATCAAAGAACTTAAAATTCCTGGGATTCATTTAAGAAAAGAATCAAAACGCTATTATCCCGCGGGTGAAATTAGTGCTCACCTGGTTGGTTTTACCAATGTTGATGATAAGGGCATTGAAGGAATTGAAAGCGTCTACGACTCTTTTTTAACTGGAAAAGGCGGTGAAAAGAAATTTCGTAAAGATGCTAAAGGGCGCAAAATAGAAATTCTTTCAGTAGAAGAAGCGCAACCTCCGCAAGACTTAATGTTGAGTATTGATCAACGTATCCAAGCAATCGCATATCGAGAGCTTAAAGGCGCAGTTAGAGCATTCAAAGCGACCTCAGGTTCAGTCATCGTTGTTGATGTCCATACCGGTGAATTACTGTCTATGGTCAATAGCCCGTCCTTTAATCCGAATAATCGCTCAAACACTCCAGCTAACCGTATTCGTAATCGAGCGATTACTGACATGTTTGAGCCTGGCTCAACCATGAAGCCCCTTTCGTTACTGTCGGCAATGGAGTTTGGTATTGCTAGTGCAGATACTATAGTTGATACCAGTCCCGGCTGGATGAGGCTTGGCGGCCGCCGTATTGGTGATCCGATAAACCGTGGTCAGTTAACCATGGAAGAAATTTTGATCCACTCTTCTAACATGGGCACGGCTAAGCTTGCTTTGGCCATGCCGAAACAATACTTACTCGATAAGTTTTTTGAAGTCGGATTTTCTAATGATACAGGTAGTGGCTTAATCGGTGAGAGCCCAGGCATGATGTCTGATCGTAATCGCTGGTCGCAACACGAACTTGCCAGTTTATCTTATGGCTACAACTTGGCGATTACGCCGATGCAGCTAGCTAACTTGTACACCACCATTGCTAACGGCGGCATCAAGCGTCCTTTTTCAATTGTTAAAGTTAATGAACCCGATGCAGGTGAGCGACTCTTCTCTGAAAACTTGACCGCTGATCTACGAGAGATGTTAGAGGGCGTTGTCGAAAAAGGCGCTAAAAAAGCATTGGTAGACGGTTATCGCGTTGGTGGTAAAACGGGAACAAGTATTAAAGCGGTTGCGGGTGGTTATGGTAATGACTACGTTGGTTTATTCGCCGGCATGGCGCCGATTGATAACCCAGAAGTTGTTGTTGTTGTTGTCATCAATGAACCCGGTGGTGATCTTTACCACGGTGGCGATGTCGCAGCGCCAGTGTTTTCTCGAGTCATGAAAGGCGCGTTACAAGTTTTAAATGTTGCTCCACAGGCGCCCAAAGTCGCGGTCAAACCAGCGCAGGCGAAGGAGCGAACTAATGTCTAGACATGCTTACTCCATTGCCAATGCATTGGCACTCTTTGATATTAGCATCGATGAAGTCAACTCAAATGCGTTAATCAACGATAGTCGGCTAGCCAGTAATCAAACGATATTTTGTGCGGTTATGGGCAGCTTAGCTGATGGACGCCAATATATAGATTCAGCATTAGCTGCGGGCTGTCCGATGGTGATTGCTCAGTGTCATAGTGCTGCTCAGCATGGCAATGTGCTAGAACGCTTAGTAGGCCAAGTCAAAGTTCCTGTTGTGCAGTTTTTTGAGCTCGATAAACACCTGTCTGCAATTGCTCAGTGCTACTATGGTTATCCGCATCATGCTTTAAAAATGGTTGGTATCACAGGCACTAATGGCAAAACGAGTACCAGCCAAATTATCGCTAACTGTTTTACTGCGCTTAATCAAGAAAGTGCGGTTATCGGCACTATCGGTGCTGGAAAAGTTGGTGCATTAATTGAAATTAACAATACTACTCCCGGACCTACAGAATTAAACGGCTTGTTGGCTCAATTTGTTCAACAAGGGATCAAAGTGGTTTCGATGGAAGTGTCATCTCACGCATTGGATCAACATCGCGTTTCACCTGAAATGATGGATATCGCTGTGTTCACTAATTTGTCACGAGATCACTTAGATTACCATCAAACCATGGATGAATATGCAAAAGCAAAATTCAGATTGTTTACAGGTAGCAAAGCGCAAACGGCTGTGATTAATGGCGATGATGCATACGGGAATACATGGCTGAGCAAACAAGACAATCTTGATGATGTAATCGTTTTTGGTCGAAATGACCGCGTTGCTCACTATGCTCGATTTGTAAAAGCTAAAAGCGTTAAGCCTTCGGGTCATGGTTTGTCCTTTGTACTTGAAACTGAAAAAGAAACAGTTGATGTCAGCAGCCAATTAGTTGGTGACTTTAATGTCGATAATATTCTTGCCGCGATAGCTGTGCTGCGTGCAGCGGAAATTTCGTTAACCGATATCGTCAGCATTCTTCCTCACATCAGTGCATGTGAAGGTCGAATGGAGAGTTTTTATCAGGATGGCAAGGCAACTTGTATTGTTGATTACGCGCACACCCCTGATGCACTTGAAAATGCTTTAAAGGCTTGTCGCCTGCATTGTCAAAGCAAGCTTTGGGTGGTGTTTGGTTGTGGTGGTGATCGTGACCAAGGTAAAAGAGCCATGATGGGTGAGATTGCTGAGCAATTTGCTGATCATGTGGTGGTTACGAATGACAACCCTCGCCATGAAGCTCCAGAGATGATTGTGAGCGGTATATTGTCTGGTTGCAAGCATCCAGAAAAAGTCACCGTGATCCTTGAACGGAAACAAGCGGTTATCTCGACACTCTCAAATGCTGGTCCCAATGACATTGTCTTACTGGCTGGCAAGGGACATGAAAATACCATTCAGATAGGGTCAAAGATAATCGATTACAGCGAAAGACAGCTTGTTATGTCTATTTACCAACAAGAACAAGAACAAAAAAGTAATGGAGCAGGCGAATGATATCTATCACGTTATCCCAGTTGGCGCTTGCCATAGATGGCACTTTGATAGGAAATGACCTAACGATTGACGGTATTGGTACCGATAGCAGAGCGTTGACATCAGGTGATGTTTTTCTTGCTTTAAAAGGGCCAAATTTTGATGGTCATCGTTTTGTTAATCAAGTTAAGCAGTTAGGGGCGAGCGCTTTAATTGTTGATCATCAAGTAGAGTCTGAATTACCGCAACTCGTGGTTGAAGATACTCGCATTGCACTAGGCAAAGCAGGTGCTTATATCAAAACCTTATCAGCACCTAAGAAAACTATCGGGATTACGGGTAGCAGCGGAAAAACAACCGTTAAAGAAATGGTCTCATCAATTTTATCTCGCCTTGGCAATGTCTTAGCGACTAAAGGTAACTTTAATAATGATATTGGTGTGCCGTTAACATTGCTGCGTTTAACTCCTGAACATGACTTTGCTGTAATAGAAATGGGTGCCAATCACATTGGTGAGATTGCCTACACTTGTGGCTTAGTGAAGCCTGATGTTGCCATTATTAACAACATTGCCGCTGCTCATTTGGAAGGTTTTGGTGATTTATGCGGTGTTGCAAGGGCCAAAGGGGAAATTTATGAAGGCTTGGTCGAAGGTGGTGTCGCCATTTATAACCAAGACAGTAAGTTGGCGCATAAGTGGCAGTGGCGTTTAACCGATAAGAAGGTTAAAAAGTTCTCATGTATTACAGAATCAGACTGCTATAGCTCCGATGTCCAATTGGATGAAGATGGTTGTGCTAATTTTAAGCTACATACCCAGATGGGTAGCACCTATATCCAGTTAGTGGTCCCGGGTCGTCATAATGTCTGCAATGCAGTTGCTGCCGCAACTATAGCAATTGAATGTGGTGCGAGTTTAGATGATGTGCGACTTGGTCTTGCACAAATGGCAATGGCTAATGGTCGACTAAACCTTCATCAATTAGGTGAAAACTTTAAACTGATTGATGACACCTACAATGCAAATGTTGAATCTATTAAGGCAGCGAGTGAGCTATTAGCTAGCTATCCTGGCTACCGAGTGCTGATCTTAGGTGATATGGCTGAATTAGGCTCAGACGCACGTACCTATCATCATGAAGTCGGGGAACATGCTAAAGCACAAGGTATTGATTGCCTCTTAACTTTAGGGGTCTTAAGCCAAAGTACTGCCGATGGTTTTAAAGAAAATGGTAAGCATTTTAGTTCTAGAGAGCAATTGTTAACACACCTTTATTCTGAACTTGAACAACAAGAGCAACAAATTTCCATCTTAGTTAAGGGTTCTCGTAGCGCGCATATGGAAAATGTCGTTAAAGATATTATTGCTTGGCGTTCGAGCCTGAAAATTGAGGAACACGCATAATGCTATATTGGTTAAGCGAGTACCTCACCCAATACTATTCAGGTTTTAATGTCTTTTCGTATCTGACAGTCAGAGCCATTATAAGCACTTTAACTGCATTAATACTGTCTTTGTATTTTGGGCCTAAGTTGATTCGTGCGTTACAGCGCATGCAGATAGGCCAAACCGTTCGAGATGACGGACCTCAAAGTCACTTATCTAAATCAGGTACGCCGACCATGGGCGGAATTCTTATTCTAGGCGCCATAGTAGCTAGTGTCCTACTCTGGGGTGATCTTACCAACAGATACGTGTTAGTCGTGTTATTCGTGGTTGTCAGTTTCGGTATCATAGGTTTTGTTGATGACTATCGAAAAGTGATCAGAAAAGATTCTAATGGTCTTATCGCAAGATGGAAGTATTTTTGGCAAACCGTTGTTGGTCTATCAACTGCGATTTTTCTCTACGCCATGTCTCAAGATCCAGCAGAAACGGCTTTGCTGATTCCGTTTATTAAAAATGTTATGCCGCAGTTAGGGCTAATGTACATAGTCTTGACTTATTTTGTCATTGTCGGCACCAGTAATGCGGTGAACTTAACTGACGGATTAGATGGTTTAGCAATCGTACCTACTATTATGGTCGCTGGAGCTTTCGGTATTTTTGCTTATATGACAGGTAACGCAAATTTCTCTGCATATTTGAATATTCCTCATATTTCTCTGGCTAGCGAATTAGTCGTCGTTTGTACTGCCATTGTCGGTGCAGGTTTAGGCTTTCTTTGGTTCAATACTTACCCGGCCCAAGTTTTTATGGGTGATGTTGGTTCGTTAGCATTAGGCGCAGCGCTTGGTGTTATTGCCGTATTGGTTAGACAAGAATTAGTGCTATTCATTATGGGCGGTGTTTTTGTGGTCGAGACACTATCAGTAATTTTACAAGTTGGTTCGTACAAGTTGCGTGGCCAAAGAATTTTTAGAATGGCGCCTATTCATCATCATTACGAATTGAAAGGTTGGCCAGAGCCAAGAGTTATTGTCCGTTTTTGGATTATCTCATTGGTCTTGGTCTTGGTTGGTTTAGCAACATTGAAGTTGAGATAACAAGTAAATGCAAAACTTATCGCAATTACAAAACAAACGCATAGTCGTGTTGGGCTTAGGTCTAACAGGTATGTCGTTCGTGCGCTTTTTAAGTGCACAAGCGTTTGATTTTGCGGTAATGGATAGTCGTGAAAATGTTGTTGATACCGATCTATTTAACCATTTGTATCCAAATACACAATTGGTACAAGGGCGCTGGGATACTGCAGCAATTGCCCAAGCAGAAATCTTACTAGTAAGCCCTGGAATCGATCTTAATATTGCTGAGATCAGCAACTTTATTTCTCCAACTTGCCAAGTATGGGGAGACGTTGAACTTTACTGTCAAGTGACTCAAACACCAACGGTTGCCGTCACAGGTTCAAATGGTAAGTCGACGGTTGTTAGTTTACTTGATCATATTGGCCGTCAGCTTGGTTACAAAACCCAATTAGGTGGTAATGTTGGCGTTCCTGTTCTTGATACGATAGCAGAGCAACCAGAACTATTAATACTAGAGCTATCAAGCTTTCAGTTAGAGACAATGACTAGCATGAAGGCTATTGCGGCCACCATGCTAAATTTAAGTGATGATCACTTAGACCGCCATCAAACTATTGATAACTATGGTCAAATTAAGCGACGAATTTATCAACAATGTGAAGTTGCCATCTATAACCGAGATGATTCACAGACCTTCGTAGATGAAGCTGCGGCTAAGCCTGTGCAAATGCTGTCTATCGGCAGTGATAAACCAGCGATGGGAGAGTTCGGCTTAGATAACTGTGAGGGCGAAACTTGGTTGTTTTATGGTGTCACGCCTTTAATTGCGTTAAAAGAATTGCCTATCGCAGGGCTTCACAATGCATTAAATTGTTTGGCTGCATTGGCCTTAGGCCACAGTGTCGGTTGGACAATAACAGACATGGTAACCGCGTTAGGGACTTTTACGGGGTTACCGCATCGTTGTCAGGTGGTGCCTAGCCAAGACGGAATTTTGTGGATCAACGATTCTAAAGCGACCAATGTTGGTGCTTGTATCGCAGCAATTAAAGGTTTAGCACCGTCACTGGATGGAGCTCAACAGTTAATTTTAATTGCTGGTGGCGAAGGTAAAGGTGCCGATTTTACGGATCTTAAAAAGCCATTGTTCGAGTATGTCGACCATCTAATCACTCTGGGTAAAGACGGACAAAAAATTGCTACTTTGCATGATAATGCCGAGCGTGTTTCTACTATAGAAGAAGCAGTTATTAGCGCTAAGCACTTAGCTAAAAACGGTGACATTGTTCTATTATCTCCAGCTTGTGCAAGCATTGATATGTTTAAGAATTTCGTCGAGCGCGGTGAAGCGTTTGTCAAAGCGGTTCAATCATTACGGGAGGCAAGCTAATGACGATCGTTAGTGTTGGCTCTTTTAAATGGCCAAGTTTGCCGAGTTGGTTAACTTTAGACACTCGCTCTAGCGTAACGTTTGATAGAAGCTTCATTATTTTAGCTTTTGCGATGTATATGATCGGACTGGTGATGGTAGCAAGTTCATCTATGCCCGTTGCCGAACGTTTATTTGATAACCCATTTCACTTTGTTGTGCGTCACCTTATCTATATCGGTTTAAGCCTCGCTATTGCAGCACTTGTACTACAAGTACCAATGAGCTGGTGGCATAAAAACTCTGCCAATTTGCTTATTGTTGGCATTGTTTTATTGACGGTCGTTTTGCTTATTGGTCGCACGGTAAATGGTTCAACCCGTTGGATAGTGATTGGTCCTATTACGGTTCAAGCAGCTGAGCCTGCAAAGTTATTCTTCTTTTGTTATTTAGCTGCCTATTTAGTGCGTCGTCGTGAAGAAGTCATGGAGAATATCAAAGGCTTCTTTAAACCGTTAGTGGTGTTTGGTGTGTTAGCCATGTTGCTTTTAATGCAACCCGACTTAGGCACTGTCGTGGTAATGTTTGTTACCACATTTGGATTGCTCTTTTTAGCGGGAGCTAAGCTATGGCAGTTTATTGCTATTGCGATTGTTGGGCTTGCTGCGTTATCATCGCTCGCCATTTTTGAACCTTACCGCTGGCGCCGTGTAACTAGCTTCTTAGACCCTTGGCAAGACCCGTTTGGTAGTGGTTATCAATTAACCCAATCTTTGATGGCCTATGGTCGTGGCGAAGTGACCGGACAAGGTTTAGGTAACAGTATTCAAAAATTAGAGTATCTGCCAGAAGCGCATACAGACTTCGTAATGGCTGTGCTTGCAGAAGAGTTTGGTTTTATCGGTATAAGCGCTGTGTTGTTGTTGAGTAGTATTGTTGTGATTAAAGCGTTAATGCTGGGCCGTAAAGCGGTCAACAAAGAAAAATATTTTGAAGGTTTTTTTGCTTACGGGATTGGCATTTGGATGTGTTTCCAAGCCGCTGTTAATATCGGAGCAAGTGCAGGTATTGTCCCGACTAAAGGGCTAACAATGCCTTTAATAAGTTACGGCGGAAGCTCGATGATCATCATGACAGTAGCCTTCGTGATACTGATTCGTATCGATCATGAAATTCGTTTGCAGAGTTTGCAAGCGACCGCAGCAATAAAACCTGCTGGCAAAAAAGGAGCGAAAAAATGACAGTTAATCAGTCAAAAGCTCCAGTAAATAAACAACCTAAACTACTCGTTATGGCGGGTGGCACTGGTGGCCATATTTTCCCAGGCATTGCTGTTGCACAAGCGCTCGAAAAAGAGGGTTGGCAGATTCATTGGTTAGGCACTGCCGCGCGAATGGAGGCGACTCTCGTCCCTCAATACGGCTACAACATTTCCTTTATTAATATGGCGGGCTTACGCAATAAAGGCTGGAAAGAACTTATCAAGATCCCTTTCAAGCTTTTCCAATCGGTTGTGCAATCTATCAAAGTCATAAGAGGGATTAATCCTGATGTTGTGCTTGGCATGGGCGGTTATGCCAGTGCGCCTGGTGGTGTTGCCGCTTGGTTGTTAGGTAAACCGTTGGTATTGCATGAGCAAAATGCCGTAGCCGGAATGAGTAATCGTTATTTAGCTCGTTTGGCTAGTACGGTGTTAAGTGCGTTTCCTAACGCGTTTAAATCTTCTATTACTCATCAAGTAGTAGGTAATCCGTTACGGGCGGAAATTTTAGCCATTACACCGACTATTCCTGAACAGCCAGCATCTACTAAAAAGGTCTTAGTTGTGGGTGGCAGTCTTGGTGCGCAAGTGTTTAATGAAGTTATTCCGCAATCGATGAAGCAAATTCAGGTGCAAAACATTAATGTTTGGCATCAGACCGGCAAAGGCAATGAAGCTGCTGTGAAGGAAAGATATCAAGAGTTTGGTCTGCCAGAAGACAAGATCAAAGTCAGTGAGTTTATTGATGATATGGCGCAAGCCTATGAATGGGCAGATGTTGTTATTTGTCGCTCTGGCGCGTTAACGGTCTCGGAACTTGCCATGGCTGGTAAGCCCGCTATTTTTATACCGCTACCTCATGCGGTCGATGATCATCAAACAAAGAACGCCATGTATTTAGTGTCGCGCGGAGCGGCAAAGTTAATTGGTCAAAAAGATTTTAATGGCACCACTTTGGCGCAAACGTTAAACAGCCTATTTATCTCAGATTCGGTACTGCGCTCGATGTCGAAAGCAGCTATCGATGCAGCACATGCCGATGCAACATTTAACGTGGCGCAAGCTTGTAAAAAGTTGGTGAACCAATGAGTAGTCAAATGAAACAAACCACACCAATAAAAATACCCGAAATGCGCAGGGTTAAACAAATACATTTCGTCGGTATTGGCGGCGCAGGTATGGGCGGAATAGCCGAAGTGTTGCTGAATGAAGGTTACGATATTTCAGGCTCTGATATTAACGAAAATGCCGTAGTTAAACGTTTGGTCTCTAAAGGTGCCACTGTGCATATTGGCCACGACGAAAAAAATATTGCAGGTGCAAGTGTTATTGTTGTATCTACCGCGATAGATACAAAAAACCCTGAGATTTCTGCTGCTCAACAGCTTCGTATACCGGTTGTCCGTCGCGCAGAAATGTTAGCTGAGTTAATGCGCTTTAGGCACGGTATTGCAATCGCAGGAACACACGGTAAGACCACAACAACCAGTTTAATTGCCAGTATTATGGCTGAAGGTGAGTTCGATCCAACATTTGTGATTGGTGGCTTACTTAATAGCGCTGGTACTAATGCTCGTTTAGGCTCTAGTCGATATTTAGTCGCTGAAGCAGACGAATCAGATGCGTCATTTTTGCATTTGCAACCTATGGTCGCTGTCGTCACGAATATTGATGAAGACCACATGGAAACGTATCAAGGTGACTTTGAAAAGTTAAAAGACACCTACATTGAGTTTCTTCATAACCTGCCTTTCTATGGTGTTGCTGTGATGTGTATTGATAACCCTGTTATCCGCGAATTATTGCCGCGTATCGGCAGACAGGTTATCACTTACGGCTTTTCTGAAGACGCTGATATACGTGCGACTCAGTATCGTCAAGTGGCCGGACAAAGTCACTTTGTCGTTGAAACCGATGATGATGAACCTATGCATTTAACTGTTAACTTACCAGGTCAACATAACGTGCTTAATGCTTTAGCGGCTGTAGCCGTGGCTAAAGACGAAGGCGTAACCAATCAAGCCATTGTTAAAGCACTTAATGAGTTTGCTGGTATTGGCCGTCGTTTTGAGCAGTTGGCTAAATTAAAAACAGCAGCAGGTGACATGGTATTAGTCGACGACTACGGTCATCACCCAACAGAAGTGCAAGCTACGATTAAAGCTATGCGCAATGGCTGGCCGGAAAAACGTTTAGTGATGGTATTTCAACCTCACCGCTACACTCGGACACGTGACTTATATGAAGATTTTGTTGAGGTGTTGTCAGAAGTTGATAGCTTATTTTTACTCGACGTTTATGGTGCTGGTGAAACACCAATCACAACAGCCGACAGTAAAAGTCTAGCGCGTTCTATTCGTCAACGTGGTCAGGTAGAGCCGGTTTACGTCAGTGATGTTGGTCAATTGCCAGAGTTGCTCGCCGTGCAGTTGCAAGATGGCGATATGGTTATCACTCAAGGTGCAGGTAATATTGGTGCGATAGCAAAAACGCTCGCAAGTCATGCATTGCTTAATGTTGATGCAAGTAACGATAAGGGCAAATTAAATGACTAATAAGCCTCTTATCCAAGAAAAAATTGCTGTTTTATATGGCGGCACATCGGCAGAGCGCGAAGTTTCGTTACGTTCAGGAGAAGCGGTTGCCCGTGGCTTAGAACAAGCTGGATTTAACGTCGAGTTAATCGATCCGAAAGATACCAACTTAAACGAGTTAAAAACTCGAGGCATTGAACGAGTATTTATTGCTCTGCATGGTCGTGGTGGAGAAGATGGCATCATGCAAGGTGCGCTAGAAGTACTTGGTTTGCCTTATACTGGTTCTGATGTACTCGGCTCTGCTCTATCAATGGATAAAGTACGTTCTAAATTGGTCTTCCAAGCGATGGGTGTACCAACAGCGCCATTTAAAGTGGTTCATAAGCGTGAGCATAATACGCATGATGAAGCTGATATCTTGAGTGCATTAGGTGGTAAAGCCATGGTTAAACCATCGAATGAAGGCTCTAGCATTGGTATGTCGATTGTTAATAATGCGCAACAGCTAGCTGAGGCTTTAACCGAAGCATTTAAATATGATGAACATGTTTTAGTTGAAGCATGGATTAACGGCCCAGAATACACAGTTGCCATTTTGGGCGAACAAGCGCTACCAGCAATTCATATGGAAACACCCAGAGATTTTTACGATTACCAAGCTAAATATCAATCAACCAACACTCAGTATCATTGTCCGTGTGGCTTGTCACCTGAACACGAAGAAGCGCTTAAAGCAGTGGCGTTAAAAGCATTCAAAGCAACGGGTGCAAAAGGTTGGGGTCGAGTTGATGTCATGCAGAATGAGCAAGGGCAATGGCAAGTACTTGAAGTTAATACGACTCCAGGGATGACAGAAACATCATTGGTACCAAAGTCTGCGGCGGTATCAGGATTGGATTTTCCAAATTTAGTAACACGTATTCTTGACTTGAGTCGGGAAGGTTAAAGACATGGCAAAACCAGTTAAAGCTCAAAACCCACCGAAAGCGCCTGTGCATTGGGCTTTTTGGGCAGGGTTATGCTTTTTTCTGTTTGTGGTTATTGGCATGTTGTCGATGGGTTGGTTTGTTAGTAAAAAAATAATAGCAGAAGAAAGTGTACCAGTGACCTCGTTAGTGATTACAGGTGAAATGCCTTATACACAAAAACAAGAAGTGATCGCGGCAATAGAATCGATACAACTAGGTAACTTTTTTAAAGTAGACGTCAATGAGGTGCAAAATCGAGTGCAAGCATTGCCTTGGGTTTACTCCGTTGCAGTAAGAAAGCATTGGCCAAATGAATTAAAAGTTTATGTGGTCGATCAAAAGCCTGTGGCGTTATGGAACGGCGAATTTTTTATTAATGAGTTTGGCACTGCTTTTCAGGCAGATTCATCTCGACTGGAAAGCCCGTTACCAACGTTTTTTGGTCCTGAAGGTAGTGAGCTGATTGCACTAGAGAACTACCGGAATTTAAATGAAATGCTTGAATTTAATGCATTAGCGATCGATGAGTTAGTCCTGTCTGAACGTTATTCGTGGCAATTGACTTTAAACGACGGCGTTAGGCTGAATTTAGGGCGTGAAGAACGAATTGAAAGAATTCAACGTTTTATGGATGTATATCAAAGCATTAAAGACAAAGAAGAAGACAATAAGTTAGTGGATTATATCGATTTACGATATGACACTGGTGTAGCAGTTGGTTGGAAGCCAGCGCCTGAGAAACAAAGAGTTTAAATACATGGCTAAAGTGGCAGAAAGAAAATTAGTAGTAGGCTTAGATATAGGGACGTCGAAGATCTCTGTAGCCGTTGGTGAAATTACGCCTGAAAACCGCCTTAGTATTGTTGGTGTGGGTAATCAACCTTCGCGTGGTATGGATAAAGGTGGCGTTAACGACTTGAACTTGGTTATTCAATCAATTCAACGTGCCATCAATGAAGCTGAACTCATGGCTGATTGTCGAATTACCTCAATCTACTTAGGTATCTCAGGCAAACATATTAGCTGTCAAAATGAAAACGGCATGGTTCCTATCAATGATAAGGAAGTAGTGCAAGAAGACGTTGATAACGTTATTCATACGGCGCGTTCTGTTCCAATTTCTGCTGAACGTCGCATGTTACACGTGTTGCCACAAGAATTTAGTATTGACTGCCAAGATGGGATCAAAAGTCCTATTGGTATGTCAGGGGTGCGCATGGAGGCCAAGGTGCATATTGTTACCTGCGCAAATGATATGGCCAAAAATTTAGTTAAGTGTGTCGAACGATGCGACCTAAAAGCCGATCAGTTAATTTTTTCTGCACTCGCGTCTAGTTACGCGGTGGTCACGGACGATGAGAAAGAACTAGGCATATGTGTAGTTGATATGGGTGCTGGCACCATGGATTTAGCGGTATTTACCGGCGGAGCTCTTCGTCATACGGCAGTTATTCCGGTGGCGGGAAATCAAGTCACTAGTGATATCGCCAAGATCTTTAGAACGCCGTTAAGTCATGCAGAAGATATTAAGGTGCAGTATGCCTGTGCTTTGCGTCAAATGGTGAGTATGGAAGAAAGCATAGAAGTGCCAAGTGTTGGCGGCCGACCAGCTCGTTCTATGTCTCGTCATACCTTGTCAGAAGTTGTAGAGCCGCGTTATCACGAATTATTTGAATTGATACAAGAAGAATTACGGGAATGTGGTTTAGCCGACCAAATAGCGGCGGGTTATGTGTTCACAGGTGGTACGTCGAAGATGGAAGGCGTAGTTGAATTTGCTGAAGAAGTATTTCAGATGCCTGTCCGCATTGCTCAGCCGTTGCAGGTTGAAGGCCTAAAGGAATATGTCAATGATCCAGCTTATGCGACCGTTGTTGGCTTATTACATTACGGCTTACAAGCTAGCGATCAAGAAGATGAAAAGAAAAAAAGTACAGAAACGGTGACGGGTTTATTGTCACGCTTAAGTACTTGGTTTAAAGGCGAATTTTAGTTGTTGATAGGTATCGACAGGTACTTATTAAATTTTGGTGGAAAATAACGTTTATAAAAAACGGAGAGAATAAAAATGTTTGAATTGATGGAAGATCATAACGAAGAAGCAGTAATCAAAGTTATTGGTGTTGGTGGCGGTGGCGGTAACGCTGTTGAACACATGGTGAGCCAAACGATAGAAGGCGTAGAATTTACTACGGCAAATACCGACTCACAGGCGCTACGTAACTCATCTGCAAATGTAACGCTTCAATTAGGTACTGATGTAACTAAAGGCTTAGGCGCAGGAGCTAATCCTGAGATTGGCCGTCGTGCTGCTGAAGAAGACCGTGAAACGATTAAGCAAACCCTGCAAGGTGCCGATATGGTATTTATCGCTGCTGGCATGGGTGGTGGCACGGGTACTGGTGCTGCACCAGTAGTTGCAGAAGTTGCCAAAGAGATGGGTATCTTGACTGTTGCTGTAGTCACTAAACCATTTCCTTTTGAAGGTAAAAAGCGTATGAATTACGCTGACCAAGGTATTGAATTCTTAGCAGCAAATGTTGATTCATTGATCACTATTCCGAATGAGAAACTATTGAAAGTATTAGGCCCAGGTACTTCATTATTAGATGCTTTTAAAGCCGCTAACAATGTTTTATTGGGTGCTGTTCAAGGTATTGCGGAACTTATTACGCGTCCAGGACTCATAAATGTAGATTTCGCGGATGTTCGTACCGTAATGTCTGAAATGGGTACGGCAATGATGGGGTCTGGTATAGCATCAGGTCCAGATCGTGCTGAAGAAGCTGCTGAAGCAGCAATTTCTAGCCCGTTACTTGAAGATGTTGATTTAGCAGGTGCCCGCGGCATCTTAGTTAATATAACAGCAGGTATGGATATCAGCATTGATGAATTCGAAACTGTCGGTAACGCAGTTAAAGCGTTTGCATCAGAAAATGCGACAGTGGTTGTCGGTGCGGTAATCGACCCTGAAAT
>PJEL010001524.1_pt1 | contig 23136 bp, 17 predicted proteins | sample 1853271 | NCBI WGS metagenome assembly PJEL01 (sample SAMN08108733, study PRJNA415343) | Invertebrate metagenome, whole genome shotgun sequencing project. | host: Globobulimina | place: Sweden: Gullmar Fjord | collected 2015-08
ACCAGCAGTGGACTTGCGAGACAGTGATGTGGTGCAAATACGATTGTAAAATCCCAAATACTCTATAACAGCAAGTAGTGCATGTATATTATGAATAGTCATATACTTAAAAAGAGTACTATAAGAATGAGATTACAGCACTGTTCATACATACCTTGGTCAGAGGATTTGCCACCACATCCTGGTCGAACCCCTTGGGCAAGTTCCAGGAAGAAGACACCACTACTTAGAGCAGCAAGAGACTCGATGGGTTTGTTGTCTGCCTCGACAAAAGTATCCATCTTTTCATTAATTGCTTGTTCAGCAAAAACCATACGTTGTTCATGGGACAGAAACGTCACGAGGACAAGCGCCGTTGTTACCACTCGGCCGAGTGTTGATACGAACGACATCATACCGTGCAAAGATTGATTGATTGATTCGAATAATTATTCACGTATATTTTACTAATATACTAGTAGCAGAACAATTGTACGTGTATTTTTTGTCTTGTACCACTTCGGTAGTAGTAGCTATAGCATCTATTTGCATATGATTTGTCCCTGGATGACGACGACATCAGACTTTAGATGTCGTACACCCCCCATCCAACCAGGGAGACAATGGGCTGAGCAATGGGTCCCTGACAGGGTACACAGACATAGCAATCAATTGATTCATGAATCCTTGATTCAAGGGAAATCTTGCCTCTAGAAATGCACAGTGAGGATTAGTAGAAACCATTACACATGATCTAGGATGAGTCTAGCCCATCTACTAGTGCTACATACAACTCATGAGTGTAATACCATAGCTGGAACTACACCAGAACTTGAGATACTCTGCACAGCATCTACCCCAAGTAAATAAGTATACACTCGTATCCAGTTTGGATCCAGTTTGGATCCAACGTTGGAGCTGTTAACAGCTCCATCAAACCAAATAGATGACTCAAAAAGTCATCTTCTCCTCTCTGTTGTTGTCACTCATTATTGTACCATTACATGCATTACAACGTATTTTTATCATTGTAAAAAAGGCAAAAATGGTTGTCAGTATCTATGACGAACGTCAGTCGACGCTGATATTGACGAGTGCCCCTGTCCTGTCATTGGATCAGACAGACACGGCACTCGCACTCTGTTTGGAACAGAAGAATGGAGTATGGGATCAATCAATAGACATTGTCTTGGATTGTGGTGACGAGGTGGGGGAATCGACCGGTGGAAGAAGAAATGTCCATATTATGACGAGTGCTTTGCATTCAAAGGACACCAGACGGGTGGAATCTACAAGATATAATCACGTTGTGGTTGTGTTGGAGAAGCCTGGTAATTACAATCATGATGTGTTGACCAAGGAAGAGGTTCGTAGGTTGTATACTGGGGCTGCTATGATGGTTCGTCCTGGTGGGTGCCTCTATGTGCTTGCTCCTGAACAAGAGAGTAAAGATCATGTAAAGCTTGAACTGACCTTGCTTGGGTTCACTAGCATATGCATACGCGGTGCTGTTGGGAGGGATGGGGGTCGAGTGGTGGTTGGTAGGGGAGTGAAGTTTGAGAAGAAGGAAGCACAGGCAATCTCAAAGGGAACAGATGGGGCACAGACATGGAAGCTTGCCATGGAAGAAGACGATGATGATGAATTGATTGATGAAGATGATTTGTTGGAAGAAGATGAGGTGGTTGTGGAGGCTGCTCCTGTGGATGGGTCGTGTGGTTCGACTGCAAAAAAGGCATGTGCAAACTGTACATGTGGGAGAGCTGAAGGCAAGATAACACAATTGACACGAGATATGATTGAAAATCCTCAATCTGGATGCGGTAGTTGCTCCCTCGGGGATGCTTTTAGATGTGCTGGATGCCCGTATAGGGGTTTACCGGCATTTGAAATGGGAAAGAAGATTGAACTTCCTTCTGATTTCTTGGTGGATGATTTGGAATAATAATAGAATCAATGTTTCCTAAAACCTGCTACATATGATTTATCAGTATCTATATATTTTATGTATTCATATATAATAGAATAACAATTAGGGGAGGGATCCAGTGCCAATGACGGGGTCAACTTCCATTGACGTGCTTCCCTGATGTTGCACATTATACTCGTGACAAAGGGTTTCAAGGGCGTCCAATTTCTCAGTGTGACGATGCGAGAACCCTGCAATCACAATAAACGCAACGAAATGCAGCACAAATACGTACGTAATGATTGCAGATCTTGCTATCTTGCTACCAGAGACAAATGCAGAGCCGACTGCAAATGCAGCACGGTCGTGGATGGGAAGCTTGCGCCTTCTTGCCTCTTTTTCTCGTGCCTTAAAGTCAGTAAAGGGATTCATCTTCTTTTCATATTCCCGCATATATTTTTCGATCGATTGTCCTCCTTTTTCAATGTCCGCAGTAGGCTTGGATCCCCGTGACATGTATCCCTCTACGTATTTCAAGCGCTCCACCAGGGTTATATTGTCCTCCTTTGCATTCTTTGCACCATCTTTTGCCTGGCTGAGTTCCATCCGCATGCTGGAGAGTTCCCCTTCGAGCTCATTGATTCTCGTCTTAAGTCTATCCCTCTGTGCACTGAGAGCTTGTACGATGGATTGGCTCTCTTCGCCCGCGTGGGTAGTATCCCCATGGGTGCCTCCAAGACTGCTGTCATGATGTCGTGTCGCGGATTCAATATGCTCTTCTAGCTCCCTGATCAACTCATCCTTTCTGGATATTTGATCTTCCAAATCTTTTATTTGCAATGTGATAGTACTGACAGAATCATTGGACTCTGCGAGTTGCATCCGAAGAAGTGTCAAAGAGCTTTCTAGCTTTTGATTCTTCTCCAATAGAGCAGACTCCATGGAGGAAACATTCAATTCATCTGATTTTTCAAATCTTCCGTCATCGTCTGCTTCGTCCTCATTTACCACGGAATTTTGTAATATTGCTTTGAGCATTCGGATTTGTTTTCGGCTTTCTTGAAGATCTTCCTGACGCGGCCTGCTGGAAAGTTGGGCCTCCAATGCTATCACATGAGACTCTTTTGCCTCTAAATTCACCTGAAGCCCAGAAATCTTCGCCTCGAGTGCATCCTTATCCTTTCTGTAGGATACTGTTGCTTCTTCCAGTTCTTCACGAAGTCTCAACACAAATTCTCGCTGAGATTTTAGATCATCTCGTAATGCTTTGGCTTCAGAGGCACTGGGTGCAACAGCAGAATGATCTCCATGGGCCAACTTGTGCCCAGGTGATTGGACCCTTTCCAATAAAGCATCCCTTTCCTTTATCAGTTCACCAAGGCGCTGTTCTGCCCTTTCCACTTCAATCATGGCGAGCTGACTTTCGGATTGCGCAGCAGCTGCAACCTCTTCACCCCTCTCTTGGACTGTTATCAACTGTGCCTGCGTACTCGCATGCAGCTTTTTCATCGCTTCAAAAGCATCCTTTGCCCGTGTAAGTTCTTTTTCCAGCCTTTCTTCTCTTTCTCGCGCTTCATCTAGAGATCTTGCTTCTAATTCTGCTGCTGCTGACGACCGTGCCTCCTCAATTTCTTGATCTTTTTCCTCCAAGAGTTCTTGCTGTGCTCGAATCTTCTCCTCCAATTTACGAATTGTAAAATCTTGGTTTTTTAGTTCCTTAGATTCTTGTTGATACTCCCGTAATTCATCTGTAACGTTTGCTAGTTTAGACTCTAAAGACGCAATTTTTGATGCAGCATCCAGGGATTCCTCCAAGATGGATGATGGGTCAGGAGCATCTTGCAGTTTTTGGAAAATATCCAGAAATGATGCCTCCGAGTGCTTTGATCGTTGTGTTAATGCATCTACTTCAGATTGATACTTTTTCAACAATGGCGCAACTGCTTTGAAAATATCAGCAGAAACGGTCTTTTTGAAGTCTTTGGTGAACGTTGCAAGCTCTTTTCTGGACTGTAATGATGCCTCTTGCCTTGTGGCAATATCAAGCCCACGTTCATCTAATGTGGTCTTCAGACTATCAAGGTCAAAGTCTATAGAGAAATATCAATTCGTTAGTGACAGTCATCGGATCATTGCTGTAAAGTTATCTAGCAAGTAGAAGCAGTTGACACAAAACTTGCAAAGGGTCCATCTCCTCAACGCAACGCGTACCTTGCCAGAACCGACAGACTATATCAGCTGTAACTTGCATAATCTAATATCTCTGCTACCCTAAACGGTCAAGTGTCACGTAATTGCTTCTGTAGCCGAAGGAACGAACTGAGTTACCAGAACTCAGTCAGGTTGTTAGACCGGGGCAATGATCTGTGGTGGATGGTCTCCTATTCTGTGAAAAGATTATCAACATAGTGTTTGGCTTCCAGAATAACTCTTGTATCAAGACATGTGTTTCCCAAACACAGAGCATCACGCACCACCTGAAAAAAAATTCAAATAGAGTTTTTTGGATCTACTCGTATATTGACTATAGTCGCATTCCAGATGATTTCATACAGTATTTAGAACATATTGTAACAATTTAATGCCCACGATAGTCTGCCAAGAACATGGTGATGGAGGAGCCTCCGCATCTGCTGATCAAGGAGTTGGACATGCAACAGGTTTTAGCAGAAGTGGCCAGCACAGTCCACCTACAGCGTGAAAAGGCGCTTCGAACAATTGAATGTATGTTGAAAGAAAAATCAGAGATACAGAACGCTGATAGAACGAAATGCATGCGCACTGAAGAACTGCAGGTTGCCATTGACAAACTCTGTCAGGGTGAACGCTGGGAGGAAAGGCTAGGTGGGCTTCAGATAGCCAAACTCTTGGTTCAATACGGTGATATGGAGAATTTACCTTCTTTTGGCACTCATATATGTCAAGATCATTGCATGGCCCTGCTGGAAGACTCTGAAGTTAGAGTACGCTGGGCTGTTGCAGAATTGTTAGGTTCACTAAGCAAAGAGTCAGATAGAATATTTCAGCAACAAGGTACCTGTATTGTGTGGGATCTCACTGGAAATCAGATAATAGATAGTATACAGAGGAATTACAACCGAGATGATGGAACGGCTGAGGAAGAACAGGGGAAGGATGGTGACACTATCGGGTTGCTCCTACAACAAAGCTATAAAGTGGTTAGGCCTGGTAAAGGTGAGATGCGGCATGATACAGAAGGTTGGAAATGCTTGGAGACATCATTTAGAGCATTAGATAGCATTATGAAAGGATATGGCACCACATTCCATTCATATTTAGACAGGGATATGCTAGGTTTGATCTCATCATCCTTGAGGCATCCAAATCGTTTCGTCAGAGAAGTATGTCAATTTATTTTGGGGACCATATGTGATATTTTGAGTGAGGAAGAACTGTTAGAGATCCACACGGATATATCTTCAAAGATTGGTTTTGGTTTAAGTGATAATTGGAGTCAGGTGAGGTATGCAGCATCTGTTGCAGTACGAAAATTTGTCCTTGCCACACAAAATCACAAGGATATAATCCTGCCACTTATATTACCTCAAATGTGTCTGAATAGATATTATGTGGCAGAGGGCGTCAGACTGTATTCTCAAGAAACATGGAAGATTGCAGTGGGGACCCATGGAAGAGAGTGGGTAGCAAAATGTATCACTAATGTCGTTAGTTACTACGTTGAACAGAGCAAGGCTAATAATCACGCCGTGAGAGAAGCATCATGTTCTTGTATCGCTGAATTGATGGCCAAAATCGATAGACAAGCCGTCTCTCCACATGTCCCTCGACTGCTCTCTTGCTTGCTGACATGTTTTCGAGATGCTTCTTGGCCAGTGCGGGATGCAGCATGCCTTGCAACGGGGCGTTGTGTATTGTCATTCCCTGAAGAAAGTAGAGAAATTTTGGAAAAATTATACAAACTTTGGTTCACTCACTTGGAGGAGAATATTTTCAGTGTTCGGGAAGACTCTGCTGTTGCACTTGGAAATGCTGCAAGAGCATATGGCGAGGAGGCTATTCATAGAATTGAGGAAAAACTAAAAGAGATGTTACCAAAAGCAAAAGATCAGATTCCAGAGAGTACATCATTGTCAAAGCTTGAAAATGTGACCTCCTTTGGTGTTGCTGCTGAAAGAATGAATAGAGCAAATGATAAAACAATGCACACAGATCAATTGATGTTTTCATGTGGTAGTCTTGCACCCAAGTTGAAGCGAGGAGCAGACTGCTGTGGTGATTACGGTATGAGTAGACCAGCAGAGGCATGGGAGGCTAGTGACGGGTCAATTTACTTGATCAGAGAGCTTGCTGTTGTCTCTCCGGAATCTGTGATTCCATTCATGAGCACTCTTGCTGAACTTGGAGAGCTGACTCACTTTACTCACCACGTCATCCTACATGAAACTCTCTGGAAATGTCTCCCTGACATTGCATCGTCACTAGGCAAAGCAGAGTTTAAAAAACATCTAGAAGCCTTCCTGCCTGCCCTCTTTAGGGATCTTGAGTGTGGCCACCAGCTCTGTGAGGTTTCAGCAGAAAAATGTGTTTCAAAACTCAAAACCCTTATTGGCCCTGGCATTTTCCTAGGGAGACTGACGGACGACCAAAAGAGAATATTTGAAAGATTACAATACAATTTTTTGTGAAATGAATTCTACGACTGCATCATTAAATTTGAGAGATTCCTCTTCCATTGGATTATGACCACACTGAAATACCTGGCATGTCGTCACAGCACCATCATTACCCTTTCTTTGCTCTTGCAACATTTCAAAAAGGCATTTTCCTGATGCAGTGAGAGGATCTGTTTCTCCCAAGACAAGAAACACAGGTATATCATCCTTCAGAAGGGAATAATCATATTCTGTTGGCAGCCAAAATGATCTGAGATTATACAAGGCGCCCTTATCCCAGTCTGCAGTCTTAAGAGGCAAAAGATATCCATCTATTGCCTCAGCAAGAAGTAACTCTTCGCTCATATTTTCTTCATCAAGTACTCCATATTTTGAGCTCGTTGCTGGGTGGGGAACGTATCCTAGTCCACCATCCAAGAGCTCCCTTCTCTGTTTCTCAATCATCCTACGGACATATCTCAAACCTGTACTATCAGAGTTGAGCAAAAGTCTAGAAAATACGATACGCATCTGTGCACCAAAAGTTGCCCTCCGTTGGAAGCTGAACTCTTTCTTTGTTGGCAATGCAGGTGCTACCCAGACAAGTCCGGCAACCTTTTCTGGGGCAAGCTCGTGCATGTACAAAGATGATAGCGCACCAGCAGAATGACCGACTAATATTCGAGGTGATGTGATGTGAAGGGTCTCTAGAAAATCATTGGCAAGCTTTGCCCCTCCTTGAACTTCATACGGGTTGAATGTCAGATCATCTCCCTCTCCTCCCCAGCTAGTAGGCCTATCAGACAATCCAAACGGAGGCCGATCAAACGCTATCACTCGAAGACCTGTTCTAGTAGCAATATCATCTACGTTTGCCCTGAAACTAAACAAGCTGGCATTATATCCGTGGAGAAAGATGATAACTGGTGACGAAGAGTCCCACCCTTCAGGTACAATATCAACGTAATGAATACGGGTTCCATAGACGGATGCGAATTTCGACCTTCCATTTCCTTCTACTAGGTCAAATGGGCTCTCTGAGAGTGGCATGACATCGACTTGTGTACCATCTCCCTCTCCTTCCAAGAATGGAAACAGGGGGAAAACCAGGTCCTCGATCCAAGGCAGCGATTCTCTTCTAAAATGGGTAACAACACTCGTCAGAAGATCAAGTTCTCTTGATAATGGATATATAGTGTTCCTTCGATTCGCTTTTGAGATCAGATGATTCCTTTGGCTCAACGTGTCTCCCACATGTCTCGAGGAGGGAAAACGATATGAAGGAACAGAAAACAACATCTTTGGGTGAACCAATCAAACCCTAGTTGACTAAAAAGAATTGAAGTTTTTACAATAATTGATGTTCACACACAAGGATCAAGTATTTTTGTTGGTTTCTCTCTGGCTGAGACTCGTTTGAAATGCAGGTTGAATCAACCATGCATGGTTGGCCAATTGATTCTTACCCCAATCATCAATTCAAGGCATTTCCTAGTCTGTATGGACTTCACCTATATCACTACTATCTCTTGTAGAATTGCATCATAAAGCGGAAATACAACTGTAAAATGCCCCTGTCAAAGACGCAACGGAAACCACCTCGTGAGTCTGTGTTCCATTTTTTGTTAATTATTCTAAATGCTACATCTTCATAAGGGGCACCTGCAGAGAATTTCAGTATACACGTGCTTCCATCTGCACTTTCCTCGTCTTTTTCTATGGAATATTTTGGGGTCTTTGATGGATCAATCAAGTCTGGATAGAAAATGTTGAATTTATAACCCGAGACTACTTTGGGAGGCGGGTTGTCCCTATCATAATGAACCTTGTTGTACTTTGTCCAAAAGAATGTTGTATGGACCTTGTTAAAGTACTTTGGTTTGCGAGGTTCGTACGTCTTACTCCATGAATATGTTCGAGAGCTGAGATTGACTTCTGTCACAAATTCAGACGATGCGTCGCCCTCCACATCCTGGCCCATGGTTTGAGCAGCAATTGCCTTCAACTTTCTATTCTCCAGATTTCCCGATGTTGTCGCAGACTTTGACATGTATTTCATGAGAGAACCAGATTCCTCTTTGGCTGCTACCTCAGGGCCACTAGATGCAGCCTTTTTGTGCAACTCCTCTGCAAACGTGGCAGACTGCTGTTTGGGCTCTGCCTCTTTTTCATCATGCGCAGTTGGTACCGTATCATCAACTGGATGGTTTTGTTCTTCCTTCCTCGTAGCATCCTCAATCTGTTGGGCTGCTTCAGATCTCCTTGCCTCTTCCTTTGCTTGAGCTGCCCTTTCTGCGTTTGTCATCGTAGCTGTTGGTACATCAAAGCCCTGTCTGATCTTTTCAAGCTCCTTCTCAACAACATTTTCATGGAACTCTCGCAACCTAGCCTTTGCCTTGTACAAATTCAGCCGTCTCAGAACAGATTGCCAATAGTCTGGATCTGGAGCATCTCCATACTCCAGTTGATCTATAATACTACGCTCAAGCGACTCCAATTCGTGTACACTCTTACCTTCAAGCATACCCGCAATATCAGACTCTAATGAAGGGTGCCATCCAGCCTCTCTGGGAACATGCTGTTCATGTTCCATTCCTGCAGCTGTTGCCTTATCAATCATATCCTGTCTCTTTGCCTCTACCAATGCGTGTCGACTCACTGTTTCTAGAGCTTCCCAGAAATCAGCATGATCTATATTCACTGCATCCAATCGACTATACTCCTGAATGTCGTCGGTAAGTTCCTGTAGTTGGAACAATGTCAACCCAGAAATAAACACATTTGGATCCTCTGCCGTTTTATCAAACCCATCCAAAAGAAATAAATTATTTGTAATGATATCTATAGCTTTTGGCCTTCCAGCTGAAAGCCTTTGTTGAGCACGGATTTTCGCTTGCTCCAAATGAAACAAATCTTCTTGCTTCTCCAGTTCCACAGCCTCTGCTCTCGCTCTCTCTCGTTGCAACAGCTCCAACTCCTCTGCAATCGCAGCCCGCTCTGCTTCACGTTCCTCTCTCTTACGTTTCACCTTTTCTATTTCATTCATCCTCTCTTGATCCCTCCTCGAATGAGCAGATGCAGAGTATTCTTTAATAGAAGCCCCTGCCTCCAAGTCTCTTTCAATCTTTTTCCCCCAGACAAACCGCTGACTCAAATTCGTATCCCCAAAAGGATTCTCTTCATCTCTATATCCTGAAGCGTGACTTCTCGAGTGCTTTTTCAAATGCCTTTCAATCTTCTTCACCATTCGTTTCGATTTCTCCCCATGCCTTTTACGTTCCCCGGAATCACTATCAGAGGAATCATGATATCTCCGTCGACTTCTCGAAGGAGAATATCTATCTCTCTTTCTTCTGGAATCATCATATTCCCTGGAAGAATGGCCATGATGCTCACCCATGGTGATTACAAAGCAAAGGACTAATGCAGACACGCGTTCCAAGGTTCTATTCCAATATCTACAGCGTGTCCTTATGAAATCATTATTACAATGAAATATCGTTTCTATTGATGGAAAATGTGGTTGGATTATTTTGTTTCGTGCAGACAACCTCAAGCAATACCATCATCAAAGAATGAGTCCCAGTCTGTAGGCTTTCCTTCTTTATCCAATAGACCAAGACGTTTGAGTCGTCTCTCTCCATAATACTCGAGATCTTTCAAGCGTCCAAGTCTGTCTTCAAAAAACCTGAGGGTTGCTTCCAAAACTTCCTTTTCACCCAAGCGCAATGCAACAGCCATTCTTTCATGCAAAGCATCCTCTGGTAATGACTTCATCAGAGCAATATCCTCCTCCAGCTTTGTTGGGTATGACTGCAATACAGATGCACATCCAGTCGTCATAGATTCGTATACAGCCCTCTCATTTTCCTCACTGACAGGCAGGTTGACATGGCCCCAAACTTCATTTCGGAAGATTGATTCCAGTAAAAAGGCATCTGCGTTATCTAAATTTATCAAACGGAGCATCGCCATCATTGTATCAGGTGGTGGTGCACCCGTCTGGAGAATAAACTCTGAACATCCCTCCAACCCATTCATCTCAAGTATATCAATCTTGTCATCATAAAACCTATCATCTTCGGGCAGCACAAGAGTAATAGCAAACGTTCCAGCTGCATCCATATCAATCATACCATGATTTAGTAGTACATGTCCCTGACTACATTCTGGAGCAACATCAAAACTAATTTCCTCCCCAGCCTCCACACTCCTCAGTGCCTTGACAGCCAGTGACTTTTGTCCACCAAACAACCCTGACTGCACATCCAACATACTATTTGCATCTAACTTTTTATATCCTAAACTTTCAATACCAGGAACCAGCGCGAGCTGTTCTCCAGTCAGAGGAGCATGGCTGCATCCCCTCACAATACAGGCTGCCTTGACAAACCCATCCTCATTTCCAGGAAACCCATCATCCAAGACACCCTCAGTCATAATAGAACGATACGTTTCTATAAAAAAATTCCTATAGCTTGTTACAGAGTCAGCAATCTGCGTCCCTTGCAGCATAGCTACCTCATCATCCTTCCACAACAGGGGTACATCAACAGGCACCTCGCTCATCAACCCACAAACATACCCACTCCATTTTGTCTCCTTCATCTCATTCTCATACAACAGGAACAGAGAAAGAATAACCCATGTATCCAGATCTTTTACGCCACCGTAGGCTTGCATCAATCCACTTTCCCTCTCCACAGCACCCTTTGTCACCCACGCACCCTCAGGAACAGACAAGACTGCATCCCCCTTTTTGATCACTCCCTGGGCAATCACATGACCGTCTCCCTGGTACATCACATTCTTCTTCATCAGCTCATCATCCAGTCCAAGTGCAGTGAAACCATCCATCATTGTCGTCCCTGCGCGAAGACGAAAGACTCTCCGTGGTGAAGCAGTCCCTTGCAACCATCCAGAGGTTCTCCTGGCGATACCACTCGTACGATGATGACAAGAATTCATGGTTTTCGTTGTATCGTATTCTGAAAGAGAATCGGCGAGAAGAAGGCTGGCAATCTGCTCTTGCAATGGAACCACGATCTCGAGCTCTTTCTCTCTCACTGATTCTATTCAGAACGAGGTGAAAAAGGTATAGAGTAACCTAGAATATATGTATTAAAATTCTGAAATGTCAACAGGCACAGCTACCCTGTAGTAGTGAACGTTTCTTTCCTTCTTTTTTGAAAAGCATATGAGACACTATATTGTCCAATCAATCAATCAATCAATCAATCAACCAATCAGAATCATCATCACCATCATCCATATGAACATGCTACCAGTAAGGAATTCTCTTCTCGTATCACAAGGACATGGTGTGCCTCTCTGTCAAGGTGAACATGGACAGTTTGAAGATGGCTGGGTACCCAATGTACTCTAGATGAGTACATCATCTCACTGCATGCTCCATGCTATGGCAATGAATGAACATACAACACAATCATGAAACAAACAATCCAGACATGTGAATCATCATGGTCAGTAAAGTGCATCATTCCTCGCAAGGCAACCAACCTTGTTGGTTGATATGTCAAGGGAGAAAAGATTTCGACTGGTACTTGGAAATAATGCTCTATATTTTCTATACAGGTAGAGGATGAGACTTTACCATAAATATTTAATGCCATGAGACGAATGAATCAATGAATACACTCAAGGGGCGACGTGGTTGATGATGACCACCATGCCAAGGATGAAGAATTGAAACAAACTCAGCAGACGGTCGTGGGAATCGTCATTTAGTATACCATGGCAAAAGAAATAGTGCAAAATAATGGGAATAGAAGTGCACAAAAGTCGTATCGTCAGCTGGTACGGATTCTGGCTCGGGTGTTTTACACTGGGGAAATACCTCCTCGGGAAGAACTGATTGAAACAACACAGAATACTACTGCTGCATCAGATGTGCCTGCTGGGAATCCTATAGATGGGAAGAAGCATTCCTGGAGGCAGTCATATGAGGGCCTAGGGATAATCTTGTTGGATTTTCTGACAAGTGACAAGGTGGATGGGTTTGTTGATGAAACAGTGATTGCATCAGAACTCAAGCTCTCGAGCAAATTTATTCGAAAGACGCTCAGGTATTTAGAAGGAGAGCATCTTCTTGTGTCTGAAAGTGTCAAGTTTGCTTTCAAGAGGAATGTGGAAGAGGAGCCTGATGATCCTGATATTCAGATTAAAAAGAGACACGAGACACATGTGTTTTGGGCTGTGGATTATCCACGCGTATTGGATATTGTCAAGCTGAAAATTCATGGAATAGAAGCGCTTTTGAAGAGAAATAGTGGGAATATGTCGTCAATCATGACGTATCAATGTCCGAGCTGTGGAGCAGAGTATTCCAGTCTTCAGGCTGCTTCTTTGATTGATATAGAGAATGGGGTGTTTCGATGTGAAGACTGCCAAGGTGTTTTGGAGGAGCGCGGGGGAGAGGAAGTTGCTGGTTTTGTTCAAAAGTCATCGAATAAAGAACGGCAACATTTCTTCAAGGATTTGACGACGAGGTTTGAGGCACAGATTGCACCAGTCGTACAGTACCTGGAAGCCTTGCGTGGAATGGATCCTCCGGACCCTGGTTCCCTCAAAGATTGGTATACAACGCAGAAGAATGAAGCAACACTAAGAGCACAACGTTTAGAAGACGCTAAGAAGAAATTCAAGGCGTCTGGTGCATCTGGTGCTGCAGAAATGACTGAAGAGCAACTCTTAGAGTGGGCTGATAGAGCAGAGATGGTGATTGCACTGCCTGGACAGGCTACTGGAAGTAGTCATGAAGAGGAAGGTAAGGAACTGCCTGCATGGTTCAAGAAGGATGAGAAATCTGAAGAGGTGGATGCAGCAGAAGTACAGCACAAGGAAGATGATGAAAAGCAACGGCAGTTGCAGATGGAATATTTGCAACAATACCTGCGTCAGGTAGAAGCATCTTCTTTAAAGCAAGAAGAAGGAGTGGAATCTATAGATGATAAGAATGCTGTCATCAAGCAGGAAGATATCCAAGATGATGAAAAGGTACCTGAAACGAGAGAGCCAGCAGAGGACATGGGAGAGCCAGTGGCAAAAAAGATCAAAGTAGAAATGCCAGAAAGAAAGGATCACGACATTGACGAGGACATTGACTGGGAAGATGCATAACATTTATTATTTTTACATGTGAATTTAGGGTACAAGAAGAACAAATCGATAAGAACCCTCGCGTGCGTGATCGACCCGTGGACCATCATGAATGCGTTCTTATTTGCCGATAGTGCCGGACCAAAGGTTCAACGGCTGTATCATCAGTCACATTATGTATTAGCAGGTTTAGTTCCTGCCAGTTTGGTATCTGAAACGTCAAGTATTCCGGCGAAAGTTTCTGACATTGGGTTGGCAGCGGCAATACCACTTCACAGTCATGTTGCTATGAATTATGGTGCGTTTACCCATGTGCTGTCATTGCTGGTTTCTAGATTCTATCATCTAGGTTCATGTACGATCTCAAATTTCATACATTATGTGCAGTGGTGAGTGATTATGTGCCAAAATCTGTCAGGTTTCCTGCCAGAGTTGGTGTTGCAGGTATGACTGCAGTCATGTTTCTGGGTTTGCTCAAGACTGCAACGGTTGGATCTGGAATAGGAGGTTCCATTAAAGAACTATGGAAGAAGAAGGAATGAGGTATTGTTGATTCGTTGATGCTGTGGCAAAGTGTATATCTGGTGATGGGTGACAGGACAGCATATTACAGACTCTTCTTGTATCTATCAACACAACATTGTATTGTACATATAGAAATTAATACGTATTTTAATATATCCATCATTGGATCATTTTGAATGCAACGACACCTTTTTGGTCGGCAACAGTAAGAAACTACAGTCTCTTGAAAAAGCGAAAACGTCCTTCGACGATGGAGGTGCACTGTGGGTTGGTCCGATCATCTGTAGTAAGGACATTTTCTGCGATTAGACGAAAATGTGTGCAAACTCGGGCAATGTCCCAGGGAGAGAGTAATGTCGAAAACATGGCAAATGGACAACCGACAGCGTGGGACCCCGAGAACTTGCTGGGGGATGTTGATGCCACGAATACAAATCATTTTTCAAGACGTCAAAATGCAAAGCCAGCAGAGAATGAAGCAGCACAGGGTGGTAGTAGAGCTTTTGGGGAGGTACCCACGGTGGCACCAGAGCAACGTGGCTTTGGAGCAGAGGTTGAGGCTGCTTTTCTCGAGGTGTTTTCAGGGGTGAATGTTGCTCCTCGTGTGCTGGATAGCTTTGAAAGATTGTGTCGAGGGGAGGAATACGTGCATGTATGGCCAGGAGAAGGTGTTCAGAGGGCTGGAAGTTTTATGGAAGGATTGACTGCGGTTGCTTTTCCTGAATTAGAGAATGCTCAGTATGGATGGTTGCAGCATATTGAAGAGAACGCAGAGGTTATTCGGAAAGAATTCTCTCAGGCTATGAAAGATCCTGGATCCATGCTGGTTAGGGGGACACGCATTTGGTCAAAGGCTGCAAGAGACGAGGCAGTGGCATATGGTCCTAATTGGAGAACACTGGTGCTGCAGGATAGAGGTATTTGGGAAGAATCAAATATTAAAATTTTCCCTAAAACTCATAAAATGCTTGTGGATCTGGACGCTCCGACTTTAGAGGTTTTCTTTGCCCGCCAGGATGCAAAAACAGGTATCAAGTCTCACACTGATAATGCAAACTTTATCCAAACGACTCATCTGGGAATTGACGTACCAGAAGGAGAATGCTGGATAAAGGTTGGAGATCATACGAAAGAATGGAGGAATGGTAAGATTATTATCTGTGATACAAGCTTTATGCATGAGACAGAGAATTCATCTGAGAAGGATAGATATGTGTTGATCATGAGGCATTGGCACCCAGAGGTGACAGTTATTGAGAGGATTGCCAATGAGTTTTTGTTCGCTGCACTGGATAGTGGTTCTTCAGATGGTATTGCAGCTGCCCAGAAGGACGCGACCAGGAAGATCAAGGCGATGCAATCGTCCATGAAAAAGTCAAAAAGAACCAAAAAGCCTTCTGGAGGAGGTTTTGGGCCAAAGAAATAACAATATGGAGACAATTGGTTTTTAGCACTATATGTATTTTCGTTGTGGATATATCCATCTTTAGAACGTCACATCGACTGTGAAAGTCGAGATTCAGTCAATTCGGGTCTTACGAATGGCATGTCGGATCACTGCTTCATTGAGACGAGGAACGTGGTCTGAGACGACTCTGCATAGACAACATACTACGATTTGTAATTATTCGCATAGAAAATCACACGATATCATGACAACGTCGTGCACGATTAGACGTGTGCAGTCTCCTGGACAACTAGAGGAGTTTAAGCGTCTTGCTGTTGCATATCTGGACTGGCTCAGTGAAGATTTAGATTTCCAGGGAGTCGATGATGAGCTGACGACATTACCTGGTGTATATGCAGAGAGTAACAATGGTGTACTGTTGCTTGCAAGCATTCCAGGAGAACAAGAGGTCACAGTTGGAACTGCTGCAATTCGACCACTCGCTGGGAAACAGAGGGAAGGTATTGATCAAGTCAATTCCATAAAGGTCGATGATATATGTGAACTCAAGAGAGTTTTTGTAGATCCAGAGTATCAAAAGAATGGTGTTGGGAGGCAGCTTGTGCTGGAAGCCATGTCCCATGCTCGAAGATTGGGCTACAAAGCCATGGTCTTGGATACTCTGAAGCGTCTTGAGGCTGCCAATAGAATGTATTATTCATTAGGATTTGAGAATTGTATTGATTATAGTCACTGTCCACTAGATGGACCATTGCATTTTTATATCAATTTGTAAATTGAGACACTAGGGGTCATTTTGAGTTGTTTCATGCATGGAGCTTCATGCAAGTTTGAGATTCAGCGTGATGCAGATGAGCATCCTCATTCATTTCTCGGTACATGACTCCACGGCGTCATATTATTATATTAATAATATTATTAATTATCGAGATAATGTCAAACATGGGAACCGATGCTGAAAAACGAGAGGAACAACATGGAGAGCCGGTTGAATCCAAGGGTCGTCAGTTACTTGAAGCAAAGCTTTTAGAAACGGCGCAATCTGTCTTTCAACATGCAAACTTTCGTCCATATCAATTGGAAGCAATGATAGCTCTGTCTGAAGGGCGAGACGTACTTTTGGTGCTTCCTACATCTGGAGGTAAAAGCTTGGTATATTCCCTGCCCCCTGTCTCAATACCAGGGACGTTCTCTGTCGTAATTACTCCTCTCCTCAGTCTTGCTAAAAATCAAGTGCGATCTTTGGATGAAGAATTTGGTGTTGATGCTCACATGTGGTCTTCAGAGACCCCACTGGCGAGTCAAAAAAAGCTTGCAGCTGATCTCATGTCTGAGCATGGATCTGTTCAGGTTCTATTCACGACACCCGAGTCACTGGAAAGGAATCAACTGCTTCGTGACGCACTCAGTATTGCGAGTGATATGGGCAAAATGTTCTGCGTCGCAGTTGATGAGGCTCATGTCGTGGATCCGTGGGGCACAGACTTTCGGCCAAGTTATTTGAAACTGGCATATCTTATCCAGGCTTTGAACAACGTACCAGTGTATGCATGCACAGCCACGGCAAATCAAGACTCGCAGGACAGAATATGTGAAGTGCTCTGTTTGCAAAAATGCGTTTCTCTGATTGGTGGCTTTGACAGGCCGGAAATTCAGCTCAATGTGTGTTACAAAGAGCTACTGGATCAATCAGCCCGAGATCCCACTGCTCATGCAATGGCTGCGTTTCTTCAAGAAAACCGCACAACAGGTATTATGTACTGTAGGAATAGGATCACATGTGATCGTGTGGCAAGCATTTTGAATGCACAAGGGATTGAAAGTGTCCTTCCATATCATGCTGGCCTGTCTCAGGCAGAGAGGCAATATGCACAGACAGAGTGGGAAGATGGAAATGTACAATGTCTTGTATGTACTATTGCGTTTGGTCTTGGGATTAATAAGACTGATGTGAGATGGGTTTTGCATTACGAGCCTCCTTTGAACCTCGAGGAGTATTATCAACAGATTGGCCGAGCTGGAAGAGATGGACAAGCTGCTACAACTATTCTCTATGTATCTCATGCTGACATTGAAGATGCCAAGAGAAGGGATAAAAAAGGTGAGATGATGGCTATCGAGGAGTATGTGTACAGTGGTACATGCAGAAGGAAATTAATCTCCCAATACTTTGGAGGGACGGGAATCACATGCACCAAGCTGCCAGAGGAACACACGTGTGATATCTGCAGGAAGAGTTCCCTCCTCTCCCTTGCACAGGAGAAAATTCTCACGAATCAAAGATCTCCAGGCGCTCCTCCAGTGGAAAAAGCGGATGATGAGTCTCCTCTGAAAAGGATTAGGCATTCTGTCTTACAAAAGCTTGGCGCCTTGGAAAGGCTCCCAGCCAGCGATTTGAAGAAAAAGTCAGTCTTGTCAGGGTTTGTCAAACCATAGAAAACGGCTGTCGAACACTATGTATGTAGCGTTTTATGAGTACATTTGTCATGTCAGATTACTTTTTCAATAAGGATTCCCTAAAGGCACGCAAATCAGCGGCCTTGGCCTGTTTGACTGAGGTATAATGTGCCATAACTTCCTTTTCTACATCTTGGTCTGCATATATAATATCAATAATAGCACATAATTTTATCATAATGAGATGAGAAAACACGACATCATACCTGTTTTATCGTCCTTCTGGATGGCAGCTACCATGGCATTATCAACAGTATCTGTACCATGATGAGTTGCACCCTGCAGAGAGTCCAGCGTTTTACAGCCCTCCTCAATCGCAGCGCCTTTATTCGAAATATACTCTACATCTTTTTCCAGTGTTTCTGTCGATCCTAGAACGTTCGGAACCGTTTCCAGATCTACTAATCTTTGCCGCACATCTTTCAAAAGCATCTCAAGGTATTGAGTAGTTGCCTTGATATCCCTACCCTGTTGTTTACTTTCACTGATCTCTGCTTGCAAAGTTTTCAGTTCTTCATCTAATTTCGATTCTTCCTCGTCGTCTACGGGTGTACTAGAGTCCAATACATCTAGAGGGTTTACCAAGAGCCCAGGAGGAATCTGAAGTATTTCTGCCAATGCATATTCCTCGAAAACTTTCATCCTCTTTTTTATCTCCATTCTTAAATCTTGATACAGCCCTGCTGTACCCTGGAGAAGTCCAGTGAGCTGCTCAGGAGTCAATTCTTCAGCAAGGGCACGTCTCAGGGCATTATCAAGTTCTTCAAAACCAGCAGCACAATGCAATTCAACCTACAGTATTGTTCCAAGTACTATCATCTACCATTCAAGATGATTTTGAGAGGGCCATCCTCCAAGTGGATGCTCAAATGACCATTCCAAGTGCTGGAATACACCAAACCAACAGAAAACAACACATACCGCATTATACACATCATCCACGAAAGACGTGGGATCCAAATCTAAGACATCATCAGCATTGGGATTTTCCCTCCTCTCGTCTGCCATTGTAGATCAATACAAGTATTGGCCGAACCCGCTTGTTTGTAGCGACGTTGTTGGTCACAACCGTTTCCTTTTAGAAAAACAGTCTTACACCGACATGTGGCCTCTTGAGCGTATCCACGGTCGTTAAATGAAATTTTCATCACATAAAAAATAATCGCTTGGCCAGGAATGTAGCTTATTGGTTTCATTGGATCGAGTCAATGTCAAAACGTTTGAAGACTCCCAATCTGGGAAAAAAAGTCATCGAGGTAGGGGAAAAAAGTTACACAATTTGAAATTGCCGTTTATTTCATTTCAGGGATTCCATCCTTTCCATCTGTCAATTATATTTCGAAGAAATCTATTGAATTGGGTGGGCCTCTACTTTGCACGGTGTAGATCGGTTGGCGTGACTGGTTTGTCTGTCATCGTCATGAATCCTGGTATTGCTCCTGCTCCTCCTGCAGCTTGGGCAACGGAGCAATATGGGATTGAGAACCCCGAATATTATAGTGAAAGGAGAATAGGGCGAGTCACTGATGCTTATGATGCCTGGAAACATTGCAAAGACGTCACAAGAGAAGACACTCGACCACCAGACTTGTATGATTTGTTGTCGCATAGCGTTGGGGAGACGCAATATGCCTTTCCTCCCAAAGGGGTACGTCCTATGATGATATTTTTGTATGATATCAGTATCGCGCAAAAGGCAATCGCTTCAAGATGCACTCTGTATTCGTATTCTGATAGTCTATTGTATTTTTCTGCAGTGGCCAGCACAAGTGCGCCTGGTCTCACCGATGGTGAATGAAATGCCCAAGATGGTCATGGAACGGTATTCTTCATGCCAAACAGTGGCGTTCTGTGGTGTGTTTCCTGAAATCAAGAGAGCCTGGGCTTCAGTTGACAACTCCTTGTTTCTCTGGAGGTATGACCGTTGGCAAGATGTGCCAATTGAATTCAGTGGCGTCGACCAGTCCATAGTTGCCGCTGGCATTTTTGTTCCAAAATCTAAAGTCTTCCAGCCTGCTATTCAACACATTTTGGTGCTATGCACCACCACTGAAATTTCATTTATTGGTGTTTGTCATGACGGGGACGATTTTGAGGAAATTATCTTGGAAAAGCTGTCACAGTATACTGTATCGTCAGATAACGTTTCTATGATATCTGTTTCCTCCAATAAAAATGGAAGGGTGTTTCTCGGAGGAGCTGATGGAAATCTTTACGAAATTACCTATGCAGCCAAGGATACCTGGAGGACTAAAAGATGCTTGAAAGTGTGCCATACGAGAGGAATCAGGGCATATCTTCCCTCATTTATTCCTGCAACAATAATGGGAACTCCTCAACCAATCGTTCAGATCCTAGTCGATGATGAAAGACACATTCTATACACAAGGTCTCAGAGCTCTGTCTTGTGCGTTTTTGATCTTGGTGCTGATGGAAAGCAAAATCCATCAAAAGTAGCTGATATATCAGACTTTGCCGTGGATGCATCTCGTGCGCTGGGTGGAAGGGAAGTATTTGGTAGAGGTGCTGGAGAGAAAAAAGGGGCTCGTGCGGTGTATATGGCCGTCATACCTAAATCTGTTAGCAGGCGTATTCAACTTCTCACAGTGACTGCAGATGGCCGTAGAGTATATTGGTCAACATGTTCTTCTAGAACATCGAGCCCTCGCCCTGATAGATTAAAAGCAGAAATTGCCAGAAGAGCCGTACCGATTCCAAGCAATGGAAGGTCCTATAATGTTGGGAACATGGGTCGATCTCTGGAGGTTCTTGCAGCATGCGCAATCTCAGATACACTGATTCTGGCAGAAGCCACTCCCAATGAAGCAAAGACGTCCTTGTTTGTGATTTCAAGAGACACAACAATACCTCCGATTGGTACTGCTACTGGGGCTTTCACTACAATTCCAGGGCTTCGAGAATCTGTCTCCCAATTAGAATTCCCTCTGCCTGGAGAAGCATGCGCAATTCGAGAAGTTTCAGGTAGCAAATATACGGTAAGTATGCTACCCCAGAGCGTGGGAAGCAATCAAAACCATGGCATGACTCGACGATTTGCGGTTGCTACAACTGCTGGGGTTGCTGAGGTGGAAATGCTAAGCCCTGCAGAAATACTTTCGACGATTCTGCTTGATGGTGATATGGAAACTCTGGAGATGTTCTTTGCGTCGTATGGTGCTATTGAGGCATGCGCAATGTGTATACATTTAGCATGTGGTCCTTCTGCTTCGTCATCATCTTCAAAGCCAGTATCAGGACTTGCAGAGAATGCCCTTGATAACCCTCGCCTATGTGGTCAACCTGAGTTGGCCTCTGTGGACTCAAAGCGATCAAAAAGAGCCGAAGAGCCTGCAGCACATCTAGGTACAGGGTTTGATATGGGCGCTGTAGTTCCAATAGAAGAGCCCGAATGGTCTGCAGCCCACAAAGGTATATGCTTGGTTGTCTCAAGACTGCTCAGGGGAATCTGGGATGAACCCCTTTTTACATACATCTCATCAGCTCCAGAGTTCTTATCGTCAACAATCGACCTGCATATCTTAGAATCTCTCTGCGAAACACTCAGAAATCTGTCTGACTTTTTGACACGATACATTCAGAATCGTAAGTCTTCTCGTTCCAAGAGTATGATGGACTACATGAATGATGCCCCAATAAACAAGAGGCAGAAGATAGAGGATGCAATTAGAGCAGAAGTCAAGAGAACAGAACAAGTTAACGCGCTAATTTCTAGAGTTGCTGATGGATGCTATCTGCTTATGGTTCTCTATACACATAATATATCAAGGCTTGCAGCTCGTCTGGAGACTGGTGCAAGAAGATCTGTTCGGTCACTGAGATTCAGAGAATGGATGTCTCACGACGAGGGAGATGAAGCAGCCTCTCAATTGATTGCAGCCCTGATTTCAGAACATCTGAATGAATCTGGAGAGTTTTCTACTGAGCTTGCGGTTACATTGCAAAAAGGCTGCCCATCATACTTCAAAGACAATGATAGAAAATATTATGATGCAAGAAGTTTGCTGAGAAAAGCAGAAGGTGTCAGTTCGCCTGTGGATAGAGAAAATATCACGAGAGATGCAGTATCTCTCCTGTTGAGAGTACCTTTATCATGTGACTTGGCTCAGGTAATACCCCAACTTGCAATGCTACGAGCCATTGACTATATTGTTGAGTTGACAGTTAAAAAGGCCGGTGCTGTTGACCCTTTAAGTCTGGCATCAGAAGATGATATTTCTGCCTCTCAATCTGCCAAGTTAAGGCGACACGAATCGTGTTACGTCCACGTTTGTGATTTGCTCAAGGTTTTGAAAGATCCCAGCAGGAAACCTCCTGCGTCATTGGATGCGTTTGAGAAGAGCCTGGAGGGTGAAGAGAGGGTAGCCATGGCAACGAGTTTACTATCCCGTGTTTCGTCCTCCAATGATCCATTCCTTCAGGAAAGTATCTATGCAACATTGATAGAAATTAACTGTATCCAAGACCTGCTGGGAATGGGTGGAGAAAATTTGGAGAACTATCTGTTCCAAAGCAGTGGGTTGACTCCTGCCATGAATGGTATGCCAGCCGAACCTCTAACCGATGAACAGGTTGTCCATGCTGAAGTGCTCGCAAAATACTATATTAAAGCGAGAGAGTACATTGCAGCAGCAGGGGTTTATGAGCACTTGTCTGCACAAGTTGCAGACGTTGTTGTGCCTCCAAAGCCTTCACTAGAAAAACGAGTTCAATACCTTGAGTCAGCTGTGCTTCAGGCAAGATCCTGTGGCGATGCAGGCCTTGTGGAGCGATTGAAGACAAAGACTGAACTTGGTCATATTCAAATAAAGCTCGAAAATCTGCTGCAAAGAAAAGGATTACTGGAGCACGAGAGCAAAGAAAATCATAGTGATATTTCTACAGCTCTTCTCTCTTTGGAAAAACTATACAATGACATTGCATGCAGATATAAGCTTTGGAAGGAATGTCTGGAGCTTATCAATGTATCTTCGTATGATGATACTGCATATGTCCAACAAGTGTGGGACCTATTCATGGAAGGTGAATGGCATCCAATGTGGGAGAGGCGGCAGGGTACATCTGATGCCTCAGATGACGCTTTAGAT
>PJEL010001525.1_pt1 | contig 23106 bp, 20 predicted proteins | sample 1853271 | NCBI WGS metagenome assembly PJEL01 (sample SAMN08108733, study PRJNA415343) | Invertebrate metagenome, whole genome shotgun sequencing project. | host: Globobulimina | place: Sweden: Gullmar Fjord | collected 2015-08
TATAAGGGTAACTTAAACTTTTGAGATAGATATCCATCAAATGGAACTCCTTTAAGGCTTTTTTAGCTTTTTTGGGCTAGAGAAATCTTGGTGAATTGGTAGTTTTGGGAGCATTTAAAAATTGAAAAAGCCTAACAGTTGTAAAAATCCATTGATCTGGCATCAATCAGGTCATTTATGCCCCATTTTTCTTCATCGTGAAAAAAGTGTCGGGTAGTGAAAAGAAAATTTGAGATGTCTGACTGTGCAAAATGTTCTTGACCCCTACAAAAAGTACAAAGCTTAACTATATTTTCGTCCCTCTTGAACGAATTGTACAATTTCTGTCGCACTTATCCTCAAATCTATTCCGGGCACATCAAATGGTGAACCCTGTTCTATATCAGGTTTGATTATAAATACTTGCCCATCTCGACGTTTGATGCGTACTTCACCTTCGAGCAAAACTTGATCGAGTACACTCGCCAGTTTTTGCCTTGCTTCTGAATAAGTATAAACAACCATTTCTTAAACCTCTATCACTTGCAACTTCAACTGTTTAGCCAATCTTAACAATGTCTTGTCCAGAGAAAGAAGCGGCGCTTTTTGTTTCTGCGAACATTGTAACAGATATGCGTCATAGGCATAAATATTTAGTTGTTTGGCTATTTGCAAAGATGCTTCAAGTTCAACATCAATAAAGCGAATAGGTATCTGTTTGTAGATAGAAACAGCCGTAATCGCTTCTTCAAGATTGAGCCGGTTTCGCTTAAACATTGCTGAGAAAGCGTTGGCTATTTCCCAATGAATTGAGGATGGGGCAATTAAACTTGCGCTTTGTGTAGCTTGAATAATATTAGCTTTATTTGGTTCATTGACAATAACTGCAATAATAACGAAAGCATCAACTACAATATCCATAACTAATCGCCTAAAGGGTACAATTGTACAAGTATTGTAGTCGGTAATATTAATTGGGTCAAGTACGGGTGTTGGCCGGGAACCCAACCTCCCAAATCGCTAAACCATATCCAAAACCTTTTACCCCAAAAACATTACCCCTCACCCACCAGAAGAAATTGGATTATCTTACCCCCATCTTCAACCGGCAGCTATTTATGATGCTATCAGTTATTACCTTGACCATCAAGCAGAGCTAGAAAAAGAAATAGCTGAAAACCGGATTGAACAAATATTGGATGATATGCCGGCAACAATGAATAATAAAGGGGAGATTACAATTCCCAACACCATTTACTCGAATGGGGGAGGATTTATGGGGTTAAAGCAGGATTTTCAGTTTGCAAACCTTCAGCTTGGGCAGCTTGTAAAAGATCATTATCGGCTGCAACAAAAGTGCAAGGCGAAAGTTTACCCAAAGTGAGGATTTTATTAGTTGCTAGAGCCGTTGCCAGTTGGATAGCATCACAACCACGCAATCTATGATTCTGGGTTAAATCAACCGCTTGATCTATAATGGTGCGGTTAAGTGCCATCAACTGATATTCAGCCGCACAATGGCTCAAAAACATATCAAGGATGTCGTCACGTTCCTCCTGGGTAACTCCATCCGAGGCGCGGTGTAGTGCAGCCAAAGCAGCAGCCGTCTCGGCCAGGGTAATTTCACTCAGAATAATTTGATGTCTGTTAGCAGGGTCTGTTAATGTTTCAACTCGAGTTGTTCCTGTTTCCGATTTGTATCGTTTGAGGATTGCACTGGTATCCAAAAAAAATGACTCTACCAATATTTTTCCTTTCGCTGGGCTAATACAATTTCACTAAGCGATCTGGCCTTAACTCTATCAAGAATAGCTCTTACTTCTGGCAAGGTAACGGTTGACCTTTCAGCCCGTTTCCGTAATTCCGGCCCCAGTTCAGTTAATAGCCCCGACTCTTTAAGAATTTGATCAGCACGGTCACGTTCTGTGCCGGGTGATGGAGGCAACTGTTTTTCCACCCAATCTACAATAATAGCCTGGGGCGATTTACCCAAACGATTAGCTTCTTTATGTAAACGCTGATAAATATCAGGAGGAAAATCAAGCGTTAAAGTTGTCATTATTTTCTCCTTACTAATTTATAATACTATAACTCAAGTTGCCACCTGTGGGTAAAAGACCCTAAAGGTTTCCAATGTCACCTTATTATGCCCACATGATGGGTGTTCAAAGTGATTGTTTAGCAAAATCACCATCTAAAACCTTTAGGGTCTGGCTAAGTAGCAACTTGGGTTACTATAAGGAAAAACCCTTATCTTGTCAACACACCCTCAACGAGAAATTGAAGAAACACAAACAAAATTAAGGCCATTTCTAACTTTTCTAATAATCTGGTAAGATTATGATAATCTTACCAGATATTTGCCGCCGTAGGGCACTATTGAAGCCCTCCAGATGGTTGGCGGTCTGGAGGGGCCAATGCACAAGCAATAATATCGTCATCATAGGTCATTGTCAGTTGCTGTCCTGGCTGAAGCACCAGGAAATCCTTGTCCCAATCTCCTTCCAGCAGGCGGCGGATTAGGACTAAGTCTCCGGCAACACGATCAAACGTCCAGTTGCGCCTGGTTGCGTCAGCTTGGGCTTGCTGTTCAACAGCGGTACCGTCGCCAACACCCAAATCAATATAGGCGGCTCGTTTATAATGCTCCTGCCAGGCCCCCATTACTTCCATAAGATAATCAGCATTGTCCTGGCCATACTTTTCCACATACTCATCGTAGACTGTCTCTAGTTGCGTATCTGTACCGGAGCCCAGGGCCAGCAATGAGTCGGAGCCATCACTCCGCTCTATGTAATCCAGGGTATACCAATAGGTGCCCGAATGTTTTTGGAACTGCTCGTTGTATCGCTCACGACTACCCAGAAAAAGGGTGATACAATCGTGGGCGCGGGGGACCACCAGTGGCGTATTCCGGGCTGTTAAGCCAGCCGTAGCCTGGCCGCACAAGCCATAAGCCAGCACTATGGCATCATACCCCTGGTCCGCTGCCAAATCAATCCGATCTTGCAGTTGGACACGTAATTTTGGCGGCGTGTTATGAAGACCACGCTGGAGTATCTCGACATCCACAATATGTGGTGAGTGGGCTGCACAGAGGTAAATGGGTCGGGCAAGTACTTCACAGCCAATACATTTAAGGCGCATTGATTATCTGTTCCTTTTGGTCATATTATTTCTCCATTGCCAATCTCAAGCCGCGACGGCACGGTCTGTAACCCTTCCCTTGTAACCGCTCAGCCCCCCAGCACAAATAGAACACGGATCGTACGGATTGCACGGATTGGTACGGATTTTTTATGGGGGGGTGAACCAATAGTTAAACAGGTCCGGCATCATCAGCAGCGAGTCGGCAATTTCCAGAGCCGGGGAGTTTTGTTGGGCCATAGCCAGCAATTGAAAGAGGGTGTTCAGTTGCATAAACTGAATACCGGTTTGTTTAAATATCTCTTCACGCGGCACGATTTCAAAAGATTTTTCCACCATACCGTCGGTCCGGCTGTCGCGGTAGTGATAGGGATTGCCGATGAGATTACCGGCCCGGTCCAGCAGGCCAAAATCGACCCCCCACGTATCCAGGCCCAAAGCGGCTAGCTCACCGTCCAGTTCGTTAACGGCTTGGGCCAGACCATGTTTCATCTCGTTGAAAAGATAAAGCGCGTTCCAATGCAGGCTATCGTGAATACGAGTCGGGCTATTGGCGAAGCGATGCTTCTCTTTCAGCGAAAGTTGTTGGCCGTCAAAACGTCCTAGCACGGCCCGGCCACTCTCAGCGCCCAGGTCAAAGGCTAAAAAATTAGTGGTTTTGGTCATAAGTTCTGTCCTTTTAAATTACTGGTGTCTGGCAACAAAGGAGGATCGGGTGTGCCAATCAACCCTGAATTTGAATCGGTCTACTCAGGGATTTCTCCCGTTGGTCGAAATGACATGCCAATTAGGCATAATCAGTTACGAAACCTTCCGAAGGTTTTATTCAACAAGCAGTTAAACGAGAGCCATTGCGTCTATATAGCGGGTCATAAAGTCCGGAGCTACATCCAGATCAATCTGTTCGGCGTGAGTGGCCAATTCCTCGCCTTGAGCAAAACCGGCAGCAGATAAAAACATAGCCGCACCCAGTCCGGCCCCGTTGGCAACGGTCTCTACTACTTTGGGTAGCACGGGGGGAAGCAGGCCCAGTGCCAAAGCTGCTTCCAGGTCAACCTGTCCGCCAAAAGAACCTGTCAGGATGACACGCTGCAGATCGGTTGGTTTGAGGCCAAGTCTATCCAACAAAATATCAATGCTGGCTCTAATGGCCGCTTTGGCTTTTTGGAATTCACGTACATCCCACTGGGTCAGGGTCAACTGATTGTGCGGGGTCAAGGTGATATAACGTACACCCTGTTCATTTTTACCAATACAATCAACAAAGTAGGGGGGCTGGTCGGCGATGCGGCCAGAGGGCTCAATAACGCCGGTTTGTCGCAATTTGTGGACTATACTTAATAAGCCCGATCCGGTCAAACCAATGGGTGATTTGTTGGCGATAGTATCAAAAACGAGGTCTCCATTGTGGAGATGAACGTCAATAATAGCTCCATCTACAGCCCGACTCCCGCATGAGATATTCACACCCTCAAAGGCAGGGCCAGCTGCTGTTGAGGCGGTAACAATGCGCTGGCCGTCAGTGACCATCACTTCGCCGTTGGTTCCCAGGTCAATGGCGGCCATTGGGCCAGTTGGATTGTCAAAGCCGAAGTAGGCCAGACAGGCCAGGGCATCGGAGCCAACAAAACCACCGATGAGTGGGGGCAGCGACACGTGAACGTCTTTGGGAAATATACCGCCCATCAAGTGGGTAGCATTCCGGATAGATGCCCTATTGTATGGCTGGAAGGGCTTCTGGGCAATCGTGTCCAGTGGCAATTCTGCCAAAAGGTGATGCATGGCAACATTGCAAACCACTGTCGCTCGCTCAATTCGTTGGCGAACACGAGGTGATAGGTGGAGCGAGTCGACGGCCTGATTGATAGAGGCCAGAGCCAGATTGCGTAACCGCCTGGCATCGAGCGGGCCACGGCTGGCGGCTGCCAGCCGTGAGATGACATCGGCGCCATAAACAGTTTGCTGGTTGAGACCGGCCCCACCGGCGCACACCTGAGCATCGTCAAGCATGGTCAGAAAGGCGGCAACGGTGGTGGAACCCAGGTCAATGGCCAGGCCCAGCGGTTTTTTGCCCCGCTTGTAACGATTACTGGTCTGAAAGATTTTGTTAGAGTAAACAATGACTGGGGCCAGGGTAACTTGTACATCCTCATTGTGGACTCGAGCGCGACAAGCCAGCCGGTTGCCCACCGCCCGCTCACCAGGGGTGAGATGCTTCTGTTCTATCTCGTCGGGCGGGGCCAACCCGGCCTCTACCAGTACCTTGCATTTGCCGCAGGTACCGCGTCCGGCACAAGGCTGCTCCAAGGGCAGTTCCGTGGCTGTAATAACATCGCCCAGAACGGTGTCAACAGTCGCGTCAACAGTGGTTACTGTTTCACCATAAATGGCGGTAACTTTGGGCATAGTTTTATGTCTCTGCTGCTTCTTTTCGCTGGCGATAGGCCTGAATCCAGCGCATACTGTAGTCATCTCTGCCCAACGCCAAGTCAGCGGCCAAGGCAGCCGTGGTAATTTCTTTTACCAATGGGTTGGTAATTGGACAGGTCAGACCGGCGTAAATTGCCATAGCCATAAAGGCTGAGTTGATGTACTTACGTTCGGGCAATCCAAAAGAGACATTACTGGCCCCCATTGTTATATTGACCCCAAATTCCTTAACTATCAATTCAATGGTTTTAAGCGTAATCCGACCAGCGTGGCTATCGGCACCCATAGTCATTGCCAATGGGTCAATCACCACATCTTCTGCACTGATGCCCATTTTGGCTGCCCGCTCGATTATCTTGCCGGCCACAGCCAGTCGTTCTGGTGGTGTTTTGGGGATACCGTTTTTGTCCATACACAAGCCAATGACTGCTGCGCCGTACTCCTTTACCAGCGGTAGGACCGCCGCCAACGACTGCTCTTCGCCGTTGACCGAGTTGACCAATGGCTTGCCGGTGTAGATTTTTAGCGCAGTTTCCAGTGCTGCCGGGTTGGCAGTATCAATACATAAAGGCACGTCGGTAACTTCTGTAACTGTATGTATCACTTGCTGGAGTAGGGCTGATTCATCAGCACCAGGCACACCGGCATTTACGTCGAGTACCGATGCGCCGGCAGTGACCTGAGCTAAGGCATCTTGACGTACAATATCAAAATCGCCTTCTTGAAGAGCAGCCAGCACTGCTTTGCGGCCGGTAGGATTAATACGTTCGCCGATGATGACGGTCGATTGGTCACGACTGATTTCAACAGTTTGAGTGGCTGATGAGATGGTGGTTGTAAGATTTTTTGTCATATTTTCCTCTCAAGTTTGCAAGTTTGCAAGTTTGCAAGTTTGCAAGTTTGCAAGTTTGCAAGTTTGCAAGTTTGCAAGTTTGCAAGTTTGCAAGTTTGCAAGTTTTTTGGTTAATTCTGCTTTTATTTGCTACCTGCTACTTGCAACTTGCTGCATGGGATGAGATAAGGCATTAGGTTTCAGGTCCTTGAAACAGGTCAAGAGTTTTAATATTTTCCGTACAGCGGCCCAAAATTGGCGCAGGCTCGAAAATCAGCACCTTGCGGTTCATTAGCACCAAAAGCGGCCCAGGTGCTGGGTCTAAAGATACGGTCTTCTGGGATGTTGTGCATATAAACCGGGATACGTAACATTGAGGCCAGGGTCATCAGATTGGCTCCGATATGGCCGTAACCAATAGCCCCGTGATTAGCGCCCCAGTTAGCCATCACCGTGTACACATCTCGGAAGGGACCGCTGTCGGTGACATTGGGCACAAACCAGGTGGTGGGCCAGGTGGGGTTGGTGCGCTGATCTAAAACATCGTGTACCTCTTGTGGCAAGTCAACCGTGTACCCCTCGGCAATTTGCAGGGCTGGACCTAGCCCCTTAATCAGGTTGAGGCGACACATCGTGACCGGCATCTCGCCCGAGGTGAGGAAGCGGGTCGACCAGCCACCCCCACGGAAATACTCTACCATCGAGGTGTGCCAGGTGGTGGCAGCGAGACACTTGCCGGCCTCTTCCGGCGTAGTTTCCCAGTAGGGCTTCATGGCCGGCTGGCCGTCGATAGATTGCTGACCGGTGCCGTCCAGGGTGGTCGGGCCGGAGTTGATTAGATGCAGAATACCTCCTTCAGCTCGCCCTGTTAGTTCGTGACCGGTGACACGTTTGACTGCTTCGGGACTCCAGTAGGTTCGCACGTCGGAAAATATCTGGGCTGTGCCGGTCAGCAAGTGACCAAAGAGCATTGAGATGCCGTTGAGGGCGTCGTTTTCGGTGGCGACAATGTAGGGTTGGCGGATGCCTGTCCAATCAAAGGAGGTGTTGAGGATGGCTTCCATAAAGTCGCCGTTGGGGAAGTGGTCGGTCCATTGGCGCTGCCCCTGAAAACCGGAGGCGATGGCGTTGTGGCCCAACGCTTCCTCGCCAAAGCCCAGTTCGGCCAGGCGTGGATTGCCGACCATCAAATCACGCACAATCAGAGCCATTTTAATCGAGTCGGCCCAGGCCTGATCTTTCTGCTCTTGGCTGTGCTGCATTTCGGGGGGATTGTAATCCTTGCCTTGCTGACAATTCTCATTTGACCAGAGCAAGGCTCGTTCAAACTCTAGCGGATCGTAGATTTTTTCCTCGATCCGGCGGGTGATTTCACTCATGTCAATAGCCTCGACCCGCATACCAAGGTAGTTTTCAAAGAGAGGTTGGTCTACAATGGAGCCGGCAATGCCCATCGACGTCCCACCTATCGATAAATATGACTTTCCGCGCATAGTTGCCACAGCCAGCCCGGCCCGGGTAAATTGCAGCAACTTCTCCTGCACATCGGCCGGGATAGAAGTGTCACCCCCGTCCTGCACGTCGCGCCCGTAGATGCTAAAGGCCGGTAGCCCTTTTTGGCTGTGTCCGGCCAGTACTGCCGCCAGATAGACGGCCCCCGGACGTTCGGTGCCGTTGAAACCCCAGACCGCCTTGGGAATGTTGGGGTCCATATCCATCGTTTCCGCCCCATAGCACCAGCAGGGCGTAACCGTGATGGACAGGCCGACTCCCTCTTTTTTGAACTTTTCGGCGCATTGGGCCGATTCGGCCACCCGCCCAATGGTGCCATCGGCAATGATACACTCAAGCGGGAGGCCGTTGGCATGGCGTATATTCTCGCTGATGAAGTTGGCGACAGACCTCGCCATGGCCATTGTCTGCGCTTCCAGCGACTCGCGCACGCCGCCCAAGCGGCCGTCGATGGTCGGGCGAATGCCAACTTTGGGCATATTGCCGATGAGTCTGTTTTGGGGAGGATTCATTTGGATATCTTTTAGGTTAGCCATTACAGTGTCCTTTCTTGGATTATTAAAACTATGACGAATTTACATTCGGTCATAGAGATGGGTTAGGATTCTTTACCCAAAGAGCCATAGCGCCCATATTTATGGACGGCCTGGGTCATTATCACAAAGTTTTCCGGAGGAATACCTTCCATAATGCTGGTAGAAGAACCCAGTACATAACCCCCGCCGGGAGCAAGATTGATGCAATATTTTTTAACTCGCTCTTCAATCTCTTCTTTGGTCCCATAAGCCAGCAGGGCCGTAGGAATATTACCCACCAGCGCCATTTTGCCAGTCCACTTTTCTTTGACTTCAAACATATCATTTGATTCAGGTTCAATGGGGTGGGCAATGTCAAAGCCAATGTCATACAGGATGGGCATGATGTTGTCCATCTTTCCGTCGGTGTGCATGGCAAACAGTTTGCCGCGCTCCTTAGCCGGAGCAATCAAGCGCTTCATCCGATGGGGAAAAATTTCCATAAACATGTCGGGATGAATCATCAAACCGGAGTTGTGGCCGATATCATCATTGACCAGGAAAAAAGCAAGGTCGTCGGCAAAATTCTGGCATACGGTGTGCATAACCTTTTCTTGATGCTCTAAAAGAATGTCCATTAGCTTTTCTAACATAGGACGATCATCATAGAACATATAAAAAGAGTCGCTTACACCTACGGCCAGCATCGCGCTGTCGAAAAAAGAGGTAAAGTTGGCAAAGATACCTACGCCGGTGCCCTGGGCGGCCTTGAGATAGCGTTCCAGATATTTGAGCTGGTCATTAATGGCCGTTGGGGGTTCTAAATCATCCAGATCAGCCCAGGTTTTGACTGAGCCATTAACATAGTGCTCGGTACCATCACGGGCCTTTTTGAAGATGTTGTTGGGTCGCCAGGAGAAGTTGCAGACAACGGCATCCATGCCCAATCGCTCGGCAAACACAACGTGGTCTTCGGGCGAAATAGACTGGCCGCCGACGCTGGCATCGACAACATCATAAGCAAGTTTTTTCTGCAGCACATACTCAAATACGGGTTGACTGGTTACCCAGAATTCAAGGTGAGGCAATCTATCGGCTTCCTGATGTTGAAATGCTTTTAGCAAGCGATTGATATCAGGTTTGTCATATTGGGAGTCGTTATTTTGGGTCATAATTTTGCTCTCCTTATATAACTATTCGACATCCAGCAATGACTTGCCCACGCGAGGGGCACCGCCGGCATCACCGGCAAAACCATCTGCCCCCACTTTATCGGCAAATTCTTGGGTGATGGGCGCGCCACCAACGATAACCTTAACCTTATCACGTACACCGGCTTTGGTTAAGGCCTCCATAGTAGCCGTGACAGAAACCATTGTGGTGGTTAACAAGGCTGACATCGCAACCACATCAGGGTTGTGTTCTTGGACCGCTTCCACAAACGTTTCAGGGGCCACATCGGTGCCCAGGTCGATGATTTTGAAACCGGCCCCTTCTAACATCATCCCGACCAGATTCTTGCCGATGTCGTGCAAGTCCCCGGCTACGGTTCCAAGCACCACTGTGCCCAACACTTGAACATCTGCTTCCATCAACAACGGTTTCAGGATTTTAACCGCAGCTTGCATAGCCCGGGCTGCAATCATCATTTCGGGGATAAATTTGTCGCCGGCTTCAAAGAGACGACCAACTTCAGTCATGGCCGGGATGCAAGCCTGGTGCAAAACATCTTCCGCTGAGACCCCGTCGTCCAGAGCGACCTGTACGTCGGCGGCTGTTGTGGGGGCATCTCCTCTAAGTACTGCATCATAGATAGTTTCAAGACTCATGTTTTAGCTCCTTTTAATTACTACTAAATTTTGTTGATTTTAGATATAGTTATAGTTTCAGTAGATCCAAGTTTTGAGGCGTGAGACAGCCTCATAGATTGAACGTCGCCGCATCTGAGGATGCTACCTGCCCAAATTTGAATGTACTGGGACTGCCCTATTATCCCTTTATAGCCCCAAAGGTTAAGCCCTGGACCATGCTTTTTTGGGTAAGAATGACAAAGATAACGGCTGGAACCATCATTAATACAGACATAGCAGCCATGCCGCGCCAATCGACGGTGAATTGACTGGTAAAATCGAATAAACCCACAGGGAAGGTTTTGGAGGCCGGTGTTTTGGTAATGATGCTGGCAATTTGATATTCATTCCAGGAGGCTAAAAAGGCAAAAATGCTGGCAGCGGACATACCGGGCAAGGCCAGGGGCAAATCAATGCGCCAAAAGGCCGACCAGTGACTACAGCCATCAATGTAAGCGGCTTCGTCCAGTTCGCGTGGGATCTGACGGAAGAAACCATCCATCAACCAAGCGGTAAAGGGGATATTGAAGGCCACATATACAAAGGCCAGGCCATACACTGTATCAACCAGACCGTAGTTAATCATCAGCAGAAACAGGGGCAAACTCAAGGCCACGCCCGGTACACTGCGCGATAGCATAATCAGCAGAAAGATGGATGAACTCCAGCGGAATTTGAAGCGAGAAAAGGCGTAACCGGCCATGGTTCCCAAAGCAACAGAGAAGACAGTACTCAAAATAGCCACTCGGGTAGAGTTCCACATATAGTCCCAAACCGGTATGCCGGCGGCAACACCCGGGTTAAAGCCAAAAAGTGATAAGAAGGCATCGAGGGTTATTTTTTGCGGTATCCATATAGGAGGACTTACATTCACCTCATTGCCGGGGCGAAAGGCAGTAAGGATAATCCAAATAGCGGGTAAAGCCCCGATAAGAAGAACGATATAAGCCGATATATTATAAAAGTTATCTTTTTGTTTTTTAGTTAAACTCATTGATAGACCTCTCTTGATTTCATCAACTGTCTAAACAGGTATAAGGTAAACAATATGCCCAAGACCACCCCAACCATAGACATAGCGCTGGCTAAACCAAATTGTGAGTTTCTGATGGCTAAACGGCCGGCGTAGGTCCAAATCATTTCGGTGCGATGGGCCGGGCCACCACCGGTCATAATACGAACAATATCATAAGCCCTGGAAATATCGAGCGATAGTACGGTTAGGGCAATAATGGTAAAGGGTTGTAATAGAGGAAAGGTAACGTGTCTAAATTTCTGCCAACTGCTGGCCCCGTCGACCTCTGCTGCTTCGTAAACATCGCGGGGCAGCGATAGTGTTCCGGCCAGTAGAATGATGGACATGACCGGCACATTCATCCAGATACTAGCTATCATTAAGGCTATCATGCCGGTGGGTTCATCTACCAGCCAGGCCTTAGGTTCGGTCATCAAACCCAGCGAGAGTAAAGTGTTATTAACTAAGCCTACTGTAGCGTTAAAAAACCAGGCAAATTGAAAACCAACCAGAACCGGGGCAAACATCATGGGTATCATTAAGAGGGTACGCATCAGGCTTTGCCCTTTGGTAACACGGGCCAGAAGTTGAGATACGGCCAGGGCTACCAGAAAGGAGACATTTACCGATACAGCGAGAAAGATGATTGTATTCTTTAGGGAGCGCCAGAAAACGTCATCTTGCCACAAACGGAAATAATTTCTAAGCATGGTATCTGTTGAAAAAACAAAGGTTTTTTCCGGTCTTAACAGATGGAAGGGGGTAAAGCTAACGTAAGTGGAGTATAACATGGGGTAAATAATGACCATGCCAATGACCAATAGCGTCGGGGCTATTAAATATAGCGGGAAGTATTTTTGGCTGCTATAAAAACTGGTTTTATGAGATGTCGAGGTCCGACCAGAGGGTAAGATACCAATTATTTTAGTCATATAATAACTCCTGAAAACAGTGAATAGTGAAAAGTGAATAGTTAACAGTGAACAGTGAATAGTGAACAGTACTCTTGTGATTTTTGATTAGTATAACAGGCACTACGTTAAGTAGTGCCTGTTAAGGGTTTAAACTCTATTCGTAGTAACCAAAATCGGTCAGCATTGTCTCCGTGTCTTCAATAGCGGTTGATAAACCATCTTCAACACTCGTATCGCCCAGGATGATGCCTTGCAAGGTGGGATACCAGGTATCGGTAAAGGAAATCCAGTCGGCAAAGAGGGGCGGGGTGAAGAAATCTTCAGCAATTTGCAGTTGGGCAACTTCCAGTCGTCCCTTATCCAGGGCTACATCAGAGGCTGATGCGTCGGCAATAATCAGATCCCAAACATCATTCCGCACGGGTAATAAACCCAATTGGCCTTCTGCATAAGCGACTTGCTGCGAGGACAGGAATTTAATTAATTGTACCGCTGCTTCTTTGTTTTGGGCATCTTTGGCTATGGAGAAGGCGTGCGCTCCGGCCCAACCGGTATGATCGTTACCAGCCCCAACCGGGCCGCGGACAATACCGAATTTTCCGGCTACGGCACAGCTTTCGGGGTCCTGGAAGTAACTATACCAGCCATACCATTCCAGGTAAAAGGCCACATTCCCATCGCAGAAGTTTTGAGCTACTTCGGGCCAGAGCAGGTTGGGGGTATCTGATGGGATTAGCCCGTTAGTGTACAGGTCCGTCATCCATTGAGCCGAGGCTTGACCGGCTTCACTATCAAAGATGGGGTTCAGGTCTTCATCAAAGTAGTTGCCGCCATTGGCTACCAAAACCTCGTAGTAACGACCGGCCAGGGCTTCTTCTTTACCGGCAAATTGGGTGCCGTATTGGATGGTTTCTTCCCCAACAAAAAATTCGGCCATATCATACATTTCATCAAGGGTGGTCGGTGGAACCAGCGGATAAGAGTAGGCTGTCTCAAACTTGGCTTGCAGGTCGGCATCTTCAAACAAGTCAGTGCGATAGTGCATACCGCTGATGTCGGCGTGACGGGGGATGAGTTGGAGTTTGCCGTCAATGGTGGCGGCTTCGATGATGGCCGGGCTAAAGGCGGCCAGTTCTTCAGCGCTGAAGTAGTCGTTGAGCGGTTCCACAAAATCTACGTATTGGCTCATAAAGCTGGTGTGGTTCCAGGCCAGGTCAAAGTCAACGGTACCGGCAGCATAGCTGGTTTTTAGATAACGGTCAATTTCAAAACCATCGCCCAGGAAGACAATTTCTACGGTGGCTCCGGTTTCTTCTTCAAACATCTTTATCGAGTCATACATAGCCTCGTAGGGTTGTCCGCCGATGTTAGCCATGTTGATGGTGACACCCTTTAAGTCCTGGTCCAAGCCGGCATATTGGGGTTCACCCGCAGGTTCGCCGCTGCCGCCTACATCGGGACTTTCAACAACGTTTGCAGATTGGCCTTCGTATCCCAGGTCAGAAAGTAAGGCACGTGTATCTTTAATGCTGCTGGCTAAACCTTCTTCTACGGTGACATCACCAAGAATTATGGCTTGCAGGGTAGGATACCAGGTATCGGTGAAGGAAATCCAGTCGGCAAATAGGGGTGGGGTGAAGAAGTCTTCGGCAATTTGGGTTTGAGCCACAACCAGACGCTCTTGGTCTAAAGCAACATCAGAAGAAGCTGCGTCGTAAATAATCATATCCCAGACATCATCCCGCACGGGCAGCAGGCCCAATTGACCTTCTTCATAAGCAACTTGTTGCGAGGTCAGGAATTTAACTAATTGCACTCCCGCTTCTTTATTTTTGGCATCTTTGGCTATGGAGAAGGCGTGCGCTCCGGCCCAACCCGTATGATCGTTACCGGCCCCAACCGGACCGCGGACAATACCGAACTTTCCGGCTACTGAACAGCTTTCGGGGTCCTGGAAGTAACTATACCAGCCGTACCATTCCAGGTAAAAGGCCACATTCCCATCGCAGAAGTTCTGGGCTACTTCGGGCCAGAGTAGGTTGGGGGTATCTGCCGGAATTAAGTCGTTGGCGTACAAATCACGCATCCATTGGGCCGAGGCTTGACCGGCTTCACTATCAAAGATGGGGTTCAGGCTCTCATCAAAGTAGTTGCCGCCATTGGCTACCAAGACCTCATAATAACGACCAGCCAGGGCTTCTTCTTTACCGGCAAACTGGGTACCGTATTGAATGGCATCTTCATCCACAAAAAACTCAGCCATATCGTACATTTCGTCAAGTGAGGTTGGTGGAACCAGAGTGTAGCCGTAAGCATCATTAAACTTGGCTTGCAGGTCGGCATCTCCAAATAAGTCGGTGCGATAGTGCATCCCGCTGATGTCGGCGTGACGGGGGATGAGTTGGAGTTTGCCGTCGATGGTGGCGGCTTCGATGATGGCGGGGCTGAAGGCAGCCAGTTCTTCATCAGAAAAGTAGTCGTTGAGCGGCTCGGTAAAGTTTACAAATTGGCTCATAAAGCTGGTGTGGTTCCAGGCTACATCAAAATCAACCGTGCCGGTGGCGTAGTTTGTTTTCAGGTAGCGGTCAATTTCAAAACCATCGCCCAGGAACACAATTTCAACTGTGGCTCCGGTTTTTTCTTCAAACAATTTGATGGAGTCGTACATGGCTTCATAAGGTTGACCGCCAATATTGGCCATACGAATGGTAACGTCAGATAAATCTTGGTCCAGTCCGGCATAACCGGTTTCATCTACCTGGGTTTCTTCTACGGTAGTGGCTTCCTCGACGGTAGCTGCTTCTTCTTCAGTAGCTGCTTCTTCTTCGGTAACTGCTTCTTCTTCGGTAGCTGCTTCTTCCTCTTTGGGGGCTGGGGCCGCTTCTTCCTTCGCCGCCGGTTCTGAGGCACCGCCACATGCGGCCACAAGCAGGGCGAATATCAATACTGTTAAAACAATCAATATGGTTTTGTGATTTTTCATATTCTTAATCTCCTCATTTTAAGACTAACTTATAGAGTTTCAGTAGATCCAAGTTTTGAGGCGTGAGGCATGCCCACAAGTTAAACATCGCCGCATCTGAGGATGCTACCTTCCCAAATTTGGATGTACGAGTTTTGATTTTTTGGTTTGACGACAACTTGCCCAAACCTTGAAATTAACGTTGTTTATACCATAGGCGATTCCCTTTGTTATGTAAATTTGGAAACAACTACTCAGTCTCTCGTTTCCAAATCAATTGTTATTAAATTCGTTTATGGCCTCGAACATAGCTACGATGTTCTCTGGCGGAACATCCGGTAAAATGTTGTGGACTGTGTTAAAGACGTATCCGCCCCCAGGGGCAAAGATGTCAAGCAATTCCTTAACGTGATCTTTTACTTGCGCAGGTGTTTTGTGGTTAAGCACATGGCGGGTATCGGCACCGCCGCCCCAGAAGGTGATATCCTGACCGAACTCTTTCTTCAAACGCTCCGGCTCCATATCCCGGCTATTGATCTGCACCGGGTTGATAATATCGAAGCCGGCCTCAATCAGGTCGGGCAGCACTTTGTAGATTGAGCCGCAAGAGTGCAAAAAGGTGTGCATCTGGCTGTGCTTTTTTACATAATCACACAGGATGGTGTGGCGCGGTTTGAAAAGTTGTCGATAAGTATCAGGAGACATAAATGGCCCTTGATCCGTGCCCAGGTCGTCGCCAAAACGAATGATATCTACCACGTCGCCGACTGCATTGCAGACATTTTCTAAGGTACTCAGGTGTATTTCCAGCAGGGCATCGAGCAAACGCTCTACCTCAACCGGCTCTAAAAGGAGGTCCATCAGGAAATTATCCAGCCGTCGCAGGAAGGTACCCCACTCAAATAAATTGCAACCGGCGACGATCATCAACGCTTTATCCGTACTTTCGCGGAGGATAATAGCCTTTTCTCTTAACTGCTGCCAAAAATCGGGTTCGGCGGCGTGATCCCAGGGACTATGGACCAGCCCCGCCCAATGGATTTTTGGCATTTCTTGGGGCAGGTCTTTGTAATCTGAAGGATAACCATCCAGATAAGGAAAGTAAGTTTGATCAAAAAAGGTGGCTATTTTGTTGGGCATGGTGGCAATGCGTGTTCCATCGGGGGCAAAGGCATCCCAGCCGCCCTTTGAGTTATCCAGCGGGCGAAACCAGGCCGGAAATTGAACTTCCTGACCGGTAAGCAGCGTTATATTGTACCAATCTTCATTGCTCGTATTGAACATCCGCCCCACATCCAGGATATCGATCCCAAAACGGTCAATTATATCATCTTCAGGTTGAGCAAGCTGTTGAACCACATCGTAGACGCGGGTATGGCCCTCAGTTAAACCCAGGTGCTTTTTGAGATTGTAGTAGGCAATTGTGGAGATGCCCGAACTTGGGGTGGCCCCCAGATCAACGGGTACCTGGTCTGGTTCCTGATGTCTAATGCCGGCCAGAACACGTTCTCTTGAGGTCATTTTTTTAGGTGTCATATTTTCACTCCTATAGTCCACACCATCCACAGCCGGACTGTCGTCCGGCTAAAGCAGTTTTTTAGTTTAGGTCTGGCAGGTCGTACTGGCCCAACTGCAGCGGGTACTGACCATACTCACGCACCAGGTTGACCACGTAGTCGTAATTCTGGCCCGACACATTACTGGGCACAGAGTGGTCAGATTGAAAGATCATGCCGCCGCCTTTGGCCGCATTTAGCTTGGTTAGCACAATCTTCTTGAGTTCCTCCCGGCTACAATCGGCCCACTCCATGACGTTCATATTGCCGCAGAAACCAATCTGATGCTCGTATTCGCGCCGCAACTCGACCACATCCATGCCGGCCTTGGCCTCCAAGGGGTTATAAGCATCAATGCCGATCTCGATGAAGTCTGCAAAAACGCGCTTAACGTTGCCACAGCCATGATAAATGACCGGCAAGCCATGTTCGTGGCAAACATCGATCATAGCTTTGAGGCCAGGCTTGTAGTACTTCCGCCAGTAGTCGGGAGAGAAGAACATATCTTTCTTGTAAGCAATGTCGCCCCAGATGACTATGCCATCAAGCAGGCCGTCGGCGGCCTTGATTTGAGCCTTGAGTACTTCCAGGGCAAATTCATTGAGGCGTTCTACAAATTTTCCCAGGCGTTCAGGGTAGAGACCGGCCCAGAGCAGGTTGCTTTCCGAGCCAATGATGCGGGTTAAATATTCATTGGCTTCACACTGGCTACCGTAGACGGGAAAGTTAGGGTGCAAGTTTTTGACTGTCTCGACCCAGGGCGGCGAATTGCGGGCGAAACCATCACCAACCCCGGCAATCTGGTTGTCGCCCGGGCTGAAGAAGCGCCGCTCGTCCCAGGGATCATCAAACTCAAAAGCCTCGGCCTTTTCGATGGTATCGGTTTCAAACTTCAGCCACCTGGGCATTGGGTCGGCGAACTTTTTCTCGATCACCGCTTCAAAACCGGTCCGCACTATGACGTGTTCTTCTGTTTCTTCCAGGGTTTCAAATTGTTTGATGTGAGGGTCCATATTGGGGACGGTAACTTGCCAGTCGAGGTCGTAATAGGTATAAACGTCCGTATCTTCCGGCAGCCCCAGGTCTTTCCGCCAACGTTCCAGAAAACTGCCCCAGAAGAAATCGCTAACCGGCACCCGGTCTGCTTCCTCGTGCTGCAAAGTTTTGTTCATTCTGTCCAGCTTGGCTAAACAATTCGCTGTTCTTTCCATCGGTTTATCCTCCTTACTTGATGGTTTGATTTGTAAAGTTGGGTTTCAATCCAAGTGAAAAACTTCTTCCATTTCAGCCCACCATTCGCCCTCGGTACGAGTTTCCAGGGGAATTTGCATGGGCATCATGACATCCCACCACTCTTGGGTTTTGGGGTCGGCAGCCATTTTGGCCATGTCGGTCGCAAAATCATCACCTGTGTACTCAAAATAACTAAAAAGCTGGCCATCTTTATAATAAATTGAATAGTTTTGAATGTTACATTGACGGATCATGTCCGAAATCTCCGGCCAGATTTCGGCATGGTATTTTTTGTACTCTGCCAGCATGTCTAGCTTGACTCCAATCACGGAACCATGTCTTTTCATAATCTATTACCTCCTTTGGCTGTAGTGCCTTTCAAAAATTAAATTGATTAACTAACTCAAGTTGCTACTTACCCAGACCCTAAAAGTTTTAGATAGTGATTTTGCTAAACAATCACTTTGAACACCCATCATGTGAGTATAATAGGGTCACATTGGAAACCTTAGGGTCTATTAGAAAAAACCTCAATTGTAGCTCCCGTACTCACGAATAGTCTGGTACAGGGCAATGACATTTTCGAGCGGTGTTTCCGGAAGCAGGTAATCATGGCTGGGCGAGGCGATATAACCGCCGCCCGGTTTCATAATATCAAGAATCTGGCATGTTTTGGCTCTGACCAAATCCGGCGTACCTTCGATGACCACGTACTGGGTATCGATGCAGCCGTTAAGCACCATCTTATGCCCAAAGTCGGCCTTGAGCCGAGCCGGTTCCATACCGCGAGCAGATGGTTGCAGGGCTTGCAGGCCATCCAGCCCGACTTCGATCATAGCCGGAATGAGGGGCGCAAACCCGCCGCAACAATGCATCATCACCTTTAAGCCGTAATCATGGCCCAGGTCAATCAGCCGTTTCAGGTGCGGCAAAATAAATCGCCTGAACATGTCCTGGCCGATCATAGGGCCAATCTGAGTGCCAAAGTCGTTGCCGATGAAAAAGATGTCGATTACATCTCCGGCTGCGTCAAAAATACGTTGGCTGGTGCCGACATAATAATCAACTACATGTTCCATCACAGCATCAACTATCTCCGGCTCATCGTACAGCTTAAAGAAGAGATTGTCCCAGTCCAGCAAGTCGATGGCATCGTGCCAGAAGGGGGACCAATCACCGCCGAGAATGGCATATCGCCCCTGCCACTGTTCCACTTCGGCCCTGATGCCGGAAGGATCCATCCAGACGGGGTTCGGCCACGGATACCCATGCACCTCCGCCAGGGTGGCGTTTTTAAGCGGCATATTGCGGGGCATTCCATAACCATAGCCGTGGCGCTCAATCCCAAAAGGTGTTCGATAGGTTGAACCCGGCATCAAATTAGCAGTTGGGCTAAATTCCTCCGGGCCGGCATACTTGGCATACACCCGCCGAAAATCATCTCCCAGATAAACGGATAGGGCTTCATCATCCGCCAAGCCCAGATGATCTACCATCATCTCTCGAGTTTCGGGGGCAGCACCGAGCCACGCCGGGACGTGATCGGGTTCTTCATGTTCAAAAGCGGCTAAAACCCGCTCTTTAGAAGTTAGCTTCATCAAAACACCTCCTGTTGTGAACGGGTGCGTCCAGAATTTTAGGAATTCGGACAAGCTAGGGGGGATTCGGGGGGAATTACCCCCCGCGCCCCCCAGTCCTCCTAAAATTTCGGACAGACCCGTTGTGAACTAGAAATCGCAAGTTTTTATTAGAATTCGCTTCCCAAAGCCCCATAACGCCCATATTTATGCACGGCTTGTATCATCGCCACAAAGTTTTCCGGGGGGATGCCTTTCATAATGCTGGAGGAAGAACCAAGTACATAACCCCCGCCGGGAGCCAACTTTAGACAGTAATCTCTGACACGCTCTTCAATCTCGTCTTTATGGCCGTAAGCTAACAAGGGGGTGGGAATATTGCCCACCAGGGCCATCTTGCCGGCCCACTGCTTTTTGAGCGCAAAAATGTCATTACATTCGGGCTGAACAGGGTGGATGATGTCAAAACCAATGTTATGCAGAATAGGCATAACCCTGTTTACCTTGCCGTCGGTGTGGATGGCGACCAACTTGCCATGTTCCTTGGCCGGGGCGATCAGCCGCTCCATCCGAGATGAGAAGACCTCCATAAGTATATCGGGACTAACCAGAGGCCCGGCGTTGTGAGCAATGTCATCATTGACTACAATAAAGGCGAGAGCGTCGGCAAAGCGGTCGCACACAGCGTGCATAATCTTTTTCTGGTGCTCTAAAATGAGGTCCATCAACCTTTCAAGGAATGGAAGATCGTCATAGAAGCGGTAGAAAGCATCGGTTACGCCTACGGCCAGCAAGGCGCTATCAAAAAAAGAGGTGAAATTGGCAACGACACCGACACCGGTTCCCTGGGCTGCACGTAGATAACGTTCCAGGTAGTTGAGTTGATTAGCCAGAGAGGGCGGTGGTTCCAGGTTATCAAGATCGGGCCAGGTTTTTACCGAACCGTCAACATAATGTTCCGTACCGCTGGAGGCTGTCTTAAAGATGTTATTGGGTCGCCAGGAGAAATAACAAACAACGGCATCTATCCCCAAGCGGCGGGCAAATTCGACATCATCCTCGGGGGTGATGGATTGTTGGCCGGTGCTGGCATCGACAATCTCGTATCCAAGTTTGTGCTCCAAAACATGCTCATACACCGCCTGGCTGTCCACCCAAAACTCAAGGTGGGGCACCCTGTCGACTTCCTGGTGTTGCAGTGCTTTGAGCAGGCGGTTGACATCAGATTTGTCATAATCTGACAATCCTACATCTCTCCTGGACATTGAGAGGTTCATTCCGGCCAGGCTGGTAGAGGCTCGACGTATATCTTCGGGACTCAGACGCTTCACCAAATAGCTTTGTATCGGTGTGTCTTGAGGCAGTGGCAAGCTCAAGTCGGCGCTACCATCGCTCTTGATTTTGCTGCCGCAAGAATGTCGTATAATGAGGCGAGTGGGCAATACAACCTGGCGAGACTGTAAAGTCACTTCGGCTTCCAGCCGGCTAAGCAGAAGTTGAGCGGCGTTGACGCCCATATCGTATGCCGGTTGGACGGCAACAGTGAGGAAAGGGAAAAAGTGAGAGGTGTTGGGCAAATCGTCAAAGCAAACCAGGGCGATATCTTGCGGAACCCGCAGCCCTCTCTTTTCCAGGGCATCAACCACGCCCATTGCAATTGCATTGTTAGCCGCAAAGATGGCCGTGGGTTTCAGTCCTTCAGCCAATACTTGATAGGTCAGACGCTCACCGGATGCAACGCGAAACTCTCCATGCTTGATCAAGCCGGGTTCAAGTGGGATTCCCGCTTCACCTAGCGCGATGCGATAGCCGGCAACGCGGTCCGCAGCGGTCGAGGTATTCTCCGGTCCGGAGATCATGGCAATGCGCTTATGACCCAGATTGATCAAATGTTGGACCAAAGCGTATGCACCAGAGATGGAATCCCCGCTAACGGCATCAACATTCCACCCCTCAATGTATCGATCAATGATAACTGTAGGAATATTTCTATGACGCAGTTTGGCTAAATTCTGGACATCGGAGTCATAAGGGGCAATGATTACCCCATCGACCCGCTGGCTAATGACGACATCCAGATAGCGAAGTTGTTTGACGGCACTTTCATCGGTGTTACAGAGGAGAACGGAATAGTCGCGGCCATGGGCTGCATCCTCTACGCCCCGGGCTACCGTGGTCCAAAACGCATTGGTGATATCAGGAACCAGCAAAGCCAATGAGTGTGTCCGCTTTGAGCGCAGGCTTTGGGCTACCCCACTGGGGACGTAACCCAACTCTTGGATAGCTTGCCTCACCTTTTCTTGGGTAGCCGGGCTAACATTGCCCACATCATTAATGACTCGAGAAACCGTTGCCGGAGCTACACTTGCCCGTTTAGCTACATCGCTAATTGTTGCCAAATTTCTAATCCTCAAATATTTTAGTAACGTTTTCAGAAAACGATTTTATGAAAACGATTTCATTCACCAAATCATTATACTGACAATTGCTTCGTTGTCAAAAACAATGCTTTATAACTAAAAATTTAGTCTTGGGGAAGTGGCCCAAAAGTTTGGCTGGCCAATATCTTTTGCCTACCAGCGTTCAAACCGGCTTCTTGGAGAAGTGGCTTCTTGAAGAAGCTGAGAAGCCACCTCTCCAAGCGAAAAGGTTTTTTATTTCGCAAGAGACCCAACGTCGCCGTGAGAACTCAACAGGTATCAGACGCGGTTGATTTTTATTCGAAAGTGCTTGGTTTCAGCAATCGCTCCACCAATCCCGATCAAACTGATCTCGATGCCAATCCCCTGAATTTGTTTATTATCGAAGACCCCGAAATCAGCGGTCCTGTTATGGAATTGTTTGTCGATGATCTTGAGCAAGCACGGGATGAACTTCTTGCCCATGGCTGCAAGATTCTCCGCTGGCGTGGTAAGGGTCAGGATTGCTATATCCAAGACCCCTTTGGTGTGGTTTTCAATTTGTGGGAATCTACTAACTCCGATTAGGTGAAGGCGGGAGTTTCTATCGCTTTGACCGCAAACTCTTTATGATAAAAGGCTTTCATCACCCCCAAAACAGTCAGCAGGAGTTTCTCTTCGGCTTGGCTATGTTGTTCAACTTCGTCCCTTACCAACGACGAGCCAAAAAGGCCCGACAATGTAGCGTTGAAGTACAAGGGGGTTAGTTGCTTTCCGATAACTGGTTGCTAAATCTCCAAATCTTGACCTCTGCTGGATTTCTATGACCCACTTGAGTTTACCACTAAATTCGGGGGAATCTGTAAAAATTGAACTTTTTGATAGATGATAACCCGCTTAACCAGCTTGAATAATCTGACCAAGTTTTTTAAGAATCATCAGGAGAGTAATAAAAATGCAGGTAGTACAATCCTACAATTTTTGCCATTTTTAGCATTTCCATCTAAAATAGGTCCGGTTCTGACATTCTGAGGTCCAAAAGCCGTCACTTTTGAACCTTGTATGTTTAGGCTTTTTCAATTTTTAAATGCTCCCAAAACTACCAATTCACCAAGATTTCTCTAGCCCAAAAAAGCTAAAAAAGCCTTAAAGGAGTTCCATTTGAGGGCTATCTATCTCAAAAGT
>PJEL010001526.1_pt1 | contig 23094 bp, 18 predicted proteins | sample 1853271 | NCBI WGS metagenome assembly PJEL01 (sample SAMN08108733, study PRJNA415343) | Invertebrate metagenome, whole genome shotgun sequencing project. | host: Globobulimina | place: Sweden: Gullmar Fjord | collected 2015-08
TATGCACTGGCTTGGCTCTGGTGGTGCTATCCACAGCAAAGCGGGACATATTTTCTCAACAGGATGATTTGTTCTACTTGCATGATAATGGGATCACGATCCTATGCCCGGACGCACCTCGGGGCTCTTGGGGGGTTGTAAATGGAACTGAGTATATCAAGCCAACAGATAAACAATTAGATTATATGACTGGCACGAACGCTGCATCCGTGGAGGGAAGGCCTATTTGCACAAGTGGCATTGGGCGCATGAGAGGTTGGCTGGCATCAGTTAGTCTCAAGGAACACGAGGACATCACATCTTGGGACACAAGCACGGTCACAGATATGAGTTATATGTTTGTCTCAAATACAGATAACCAGTCGATCGGATATTGGAATACGAGTCAGGTGACAAACATGGCTAGGATGTTTGAGCGTAGCAATTTCAATCAGCCTATTGGAAACTGGGACACAAGCAAAGTGACAAATATGTCTGGCATGTTTGCTTACGGATACGAATTCAACCAGCCGATAGGAAACTGGAATACAAGCAAGGTAACGGATATGCATTGGATGTTTCATCGTAGTGTGTTTAATCAGCCAATTGGAGATTGGGACACGAGTCAGGTGACAGATATGTCTAGCATGTTTTATCGGGCGTGTTCCTTTAACCAGGATATTGGCAGTTGGGATACGAGTAAAGTGACAGACATGCATTGGATGTTTCTATGCTGGGGAGGTCACTCATTCAACCAGAATCTAAGCGCATGGATAGTGAATCCTAATGTGAAGCAATGCGGAGATTTTGCTTTGAATGCATCTTCTTGGAAGCTCCCAAAACCGTCTTTTGAGTCATGTAATCCTTAATATTGACAGTGCCTTTCTATGAGGTGATCCTGATGACACAAAATCATTCAACTTGGCGAGGATTGAAAACTCACCTGGAAATGGATGTCGGATGCAGGTTGATCCTTTGTCGCACACACAAACCAGACCATCTGTGCCCCAGAACATTTTGTGTCGTTTATGATATAAATCCAATTTAAAGTAGCATCAGTCAAACCATGCTTGCACACTACTTCATTTATATACTTACAGGATGCGAATCATGTAGTAATAGTTAGTAATAATGCAGTAATAGTAATGCATACAAGTTAAAAAACAGAGAGAGAGAAGCAGAGACTAATTCACCCACGAAGGCTTTGATTGGGTTAGCTCCGCTTGCATGGCAAGACCTTGCCTTGGTGAAAACACAGTCATGCAGCAATCCTCTGTGTAATCCATAAAGTTATTAATGGCATCCTTGCCTGGAGTAGACGTGCAAGAATCGACACCGACTGGACACTGGTAGTTGGTATTACCATTTGGTGTGTCTGGAATCAAGTCACCATTTCCAGAGCACCCTGAATCAAAGACGTGATAAAGACCAAGATTATGCCCAAGTTCATGGGTCATTGTTCTTCCTAGATTGTAGGGTGCTGCTGAACCACCGGGCAAGGTTCGTGGATTGTTGAATTGGACTGGATATGTTGTAAGCCCAAGCTCGGCTATTCCCAGGAGGCCTCCTGATCCACTCCAATCACCAAGAGCAATGAGAATTGCATTTTTCTTTAACGTTGCGGCAAGACTTTGAAGATAGTCGAAGCCAGCATTGATATTAGTATTCGCACCGAGATTGTTCTGCCAATCGGTTTGTTGCTGCCCACTACATTCCAGTCTGCCAGTGTTGGAGAATTGTACACCGCTTGATGCATAATCCGTATTGAGTACCTGCACCTGTGCATCTATCGACGACTGTGAAATAGTATATCCTTGGGTACATGTATAGAAGAACAATGGCACAGTGGCAGAAAAGGTGGCCATAGAACTCGCATCAGGGCTGTACTTTGCAACAGTTGTGCCAAATGTAGCAACCTGCTTTTTCAAGGCTTCCTGGATCTGCTCAGGAGTCTGCAATAGGAAAAGTCAGAGAATGAAACATATCGAAGATATATCGTATCAAGAAGACCAACGTACTGGATCAGGGGTACCACAAACTCTCTCCTTTGGAAGCCTGGGACCAGTTTCCAAAAGATCGCGTTTGGCGCAAGAACCTGAATTTTGGTAATTAGCAGCCAAGGCTGACGAGCAAACGTCACCCCCGCCATTGTTAGCGACAACAAAGCACGAATACAAGGTACTAGGGCGAAGACCTGTGACAACAGCCGTCTGTGTCCCTCTGGGAATGTTCAAAACCTGTTGCACAGGAGTACCACTGCAAGTGTCCGGATACATCATACACAGAACCTTGTACGTTTCAACTGGATTTCCTATGCTTCCATCCGTCCACGTAATGGTCACAGAGTCGGCTGTGTTACTCGATTGAACTACATTCGTGGGTACTCCGGGGTTTGTATTCGGCCCTGGAGGAGAAGGTGAAGGAACAGGAGGGGATGGACTTGGGGAAGGTACAGGTGGGGATGGACTTGGGGACGGACCGGGAGATGGAGGCGGGGTAGATGGACAATTGCTTCCACAGCAGCAAAACCTGGCACTGTTTGAGTATGTACCAGCACAAGTCGAAGCGCTTCCATCATACTGCAGGTACCCATTCCAGATAGTTGGTCCATCGTTATATACCCCTCCAAATGCCGGCAGAGTCTCAGCTCCAACAACCCCACAATACTCGGCAACATTCAAAGCTTGTGCAACGGTTAATATCTGATTCATTGGACTTACATTGCACGTCTTTCCATCGGCTTGGCACGTCGCGGTACAAGATGCGGCAGGAGCCCCTTGTATCCAGTCTGATAATGCTGGTGGCGAAGGAGAGGGACTAGGGCTGACTTCGTCCAAGCATCTTTGGATTCCAGCACACTTCTCGGCTCTCTCAGCCTGACTCAGGGTGCAACAATACGTATTTACCAGAGTCAATATGTTTGAGTACTGAGAATACTTGGAGTTCTTGTTGAACCTGCTGCCACCTATTATCTTCACACCGCTGGTTGATGAATACCAACTAGCGACAGCAATCATCACATTTGGGTCTGCAGCTGTGCCTTGGGATGCTGAATCTGTTTGAGGGGATCCAAAATTGACAATAAACGGGGAACCACCCAGACCAGACTCCATGGTAGACCCAATCCTCACCTGATTAGGAGTGTCCTGAATCCCCAGAGAATCTGTACGGATCATCTTGGTACCTCCATCTAAATTTGCAGAGTATCCAAGAGCAGTGATCTGAGTAGATTGATAGCCGGCATACGAGACATAAGAATAATCTCCATCCTTGAACGCGTAATATCCCGCTACATTACCTGGTGCCTTGCCAACATATGGTGATGTAGATGGAGTCGTGATAGGTCCCAGGGACAAGACGGCAAGGTCATTCTCACACTGATTACCATTGGCACATGTATCTGTACCATCACAGTAGGGAACCGCCGGAAAGTATCCCTGTACATCCGCCTTTATAAACTGATCGCTATCAAATTTCCCGGAAACGAATGTGGCAGTTCCAGAGAAGATTGTGTTTGATCCATATGTGCAAAGACAGTGGGCAGCTGTGACTGCAACATTTGGTGCTATGAGTGCTGCTGTGCACCATTCCCCTGCACGCAACAACGAACTCGAATATCATTTCTTCCACTATACAGATGGTATCTGTATAATGTAAAAGCATTGCGTATCGTACCAGAGGACAACATCAACTTTCCAGTGGCTGACCATGGAATCAGGTTGGTTGGTTCTTGCTGCAAGATGACTGGGTCTCCAGCTTGACTGAAATCTTGCAGCTCAGAATATGCACCAGAGGTAGTAAAAGGTATACCTCCAGTTCCATATTGACGTGAGGTTTCATTCCCAGGTACTGTAGGGGTTGGATATGCTTCAGAGTCAACGATTGAATACCTTCCTCTTGGAAATTCTTCAGTCTGCAACAGACTGCGATGAGACCCAAGGACAGTTCCTGGCATGTCATTATTTTCTGTCATTATCCTATGCATACCACACCCCATTACCTGGATGCTCCATGAGAAACAGAGTGTTAAAAGTAAAACGTTGTTAGCAAAGCAACGCAACTGCCGACTGGCAGAGACACTCCCATACATGATCATTCAAGGGAGTGATTAATAAACGTAATATAGAATTTACAAGATAATTTACAATACTGGTATCATAATTATAGGTAGTTTGTGGAATTGCTCGAGCATATCATTCGAGCAACGAGCGTTCGACCATATCGAGGCATGGCTCTGTCTTGGTCCAACCTTGTTGACCATAATTTTCACAGATACTCTACATCTTCTCTACGCACGTGCACAACAGTTGGTTTCCCAAACACGTCAATCTTTGCCTTGATCGTATCAGAAGCAGGATTATCCTCCAATATAAAACCTTCAAAATCTTTGAATTCACCCCTGACAACTTCAACTGATGCACCTTGGGAGCCATCATCATCAGATGGTGAGAGGAGTACATCCTCATCTGTGAATGCATGAATCTCGTTTCTATCTTGTGAGCCCTCTTGAGGTGCATCATCCCACCAAGAAAGATCATCCGTGTCAGATACAGATTGTGGTGAGGAAGAGGCTTCCTTGTCATCGTCCAATCTGCTCCAATCATCATTCAAACTCTCATTGAAATCCCCAAGCCATGCACTCAACTCATCTGAACTCTCTTGTGTAGTAGGAGTAGGAGTAGTAAAAGTCTCTCCTGGCAGTGTGTTACTACGTGATATTTGATCCAGGAAAGCATCGTCATTAACATTGAGCCAGGGTGAGCTTGTATCAGTCTCATCGGAGAATGATGATGATGATGATCCACTATACCATGTGTTTGAGTCATCTCCCCATCCATCATCGGTATCGTTAGAAGAGAATAATCCTTGTCTCTTCGTATCTCTTCTACTTTTTCGTTTTCCAAAGTCATCTTCCAGGTCAAAGAATTGCCCCTCTGGGATGGGAGGAGGGAGACCCATTTCTTCACGAACCTGTTCTTCCAGAATTGGCTGCAAATCTTCCTGCCATTCAGTCAATGACGCCAGCATTTCATCATCCACAGGGATAGGAAATTCCTCTCCATTATATACCTCTCTATGATGAAAACCAAGTATATTGATATTGCCACGTAGTATCTTTGCAACATCATCATCCATCATTGCCCTCACCAAGACCCAACCTCCACCATCATACCGAATCATTTTATTACCCATTTTCTCATTCTTCGGATTCCAAGCCCGAACACGCTTCCATATATCCCACGTTTCTATTTCCTGCATCAGCTCAGCATCCTCTGGAGAAGCAGCTTCCCTGAGCTGCTGGTACCTCCTCTCAATAGCAGTGCATGTCTGCTTTTCCCTCCCAATCGTCACCCGCAGGGCCCACCATCGCGGCTCGCCTTTACCATGAACACCAACACGTGGCCTCCACGTCCCATCCGATACCCTATAAAAGTATTCTCCATGCTTTTTCTCATTCTCCTCGACACCTTTGGTGTACAAAGACTTGGACCTATGCCTCTTTTTCTTCCCCTCCTTGTTCACTGTGCTACCCACATACACGCTTCCATTTTCTTCCTTTTGTTCAGATTCATACATTTTGAACAGATTTGACAATCTACCTCCATCCTCTTCCGAGCTTCCACCCGCCATGGCAACCCACGTGCCAGCCTTCCAGTGACGGCATACGACATTTGGGTATTTCGATCGAAACACCACGTGTGTTCTTCTAGTATTATGTATTGGTATATTCCATCCAATTGTGCTCATTGTTTCTTTCTCATTTGTCTATTACCAACAAACGTTCAGAAATGGTTTCAATGCAGCATGCCACACCACACAGGGATACCACGTCAAGTCTATTGAGTTTCTTGTGTCTGATATTTAAAAGATTAGATTTCTGATATCTTATGTATGTATGTAGTGTACGTAAGTGAAGGTAGAAAAGGTGATGATACTATCCACACTGCAGGTCAGCAACAGTCATGACTGATCAACCAGTCAGAATTCATGATACCTACGTGATACCACAATGACAAGAACAACACATAGATTTGTACTAGCTAGTTCTCTAACTATAGAGAACTAGTAGTAGTAGTAGTTGAGACTTCCATGTATGGAGTGCCTCTCATATATGGAAGTCATGCTTGGACCATGCATGGTCATGGTAGAAGCATGCTTCTACCACTGCGCAGTGCCTCGATTCAATCGATCGATCCAATCCGAGGACGCGTTGGATACAAACTACCATTGCTGCGTCATACTTATACATTATTTATTCAAAATAAAATAAAAATACAAGGTACATACATAAAATATCAAACATGAGGTCAACGGATATGTGTCGTATTCTTGCCATTTGTATTGGCGTACTGCTGGTTGTGTCTCAGGTTTCTGTCGTCTGTGCTTCTGGTAGAGCCCTCAGTCAAACTCCACCTTACAGACTCTGTGTGGACTTTATCAGACCAAGTGGTCCTGGGAATCTCAAGGTGATCAAGGTGGGAACAAACTCTGTAGAGGCATGCTGGGATACCCCAACGAATTATGGATGTGCTGATTCCTACGATGTTCAAGTTACTCCAAGGGTGACTACGGGTGTTGGTGGTTCTATCCTTGATAGTATCCGAGTACAGAGTGGAAAGTGTGCGACTGTGAATAAACTGCGAAGAAATCAAGACTACACCATGACTGTCACCTCCTACTCCAACCGGTACAATGGTGGTGGAAGCAGCTCTGTGAATTTCAGGACCAAGTAGTGGGAAACTATACAACAAAGTCACTGCAATGATCATTACTATACATACGTACGTAAAATGATGTGTGTGTGTGTGTAATATCAATCCAGGATGTGTATACGATTTAAATAAATAAAATACAACTCCTCTACTCCTGTATACTACTACTACTAGCTGTACTAGCATTGTGTATTCCCATTGTTATTGCTTCAGACACTGATGTGGGTAAAAGACCTTGGCTCTCCAACACATATGCAGTATGTTTGATAAGTTCTAGTTGATCTACTGCCCGAAGTTTCAACACCATTGATAATACAGACCCCAAGGTGACTGCACTACGGTCTGTGAATGCATGATAGTAAATGTATGAAAATGTTGCCATGACAACCTGACAATCCATTCTATCTGTCATTCCCCCGTGACCAGGTATTGAATCTCCAAAATCCTTGATCTTAAATCCCCTTTTGAAACCAGAGGCAAAGAATCCACCGAATGGTGCTATCGCTGAAGCGAATAGACCCAGTGCAAGTGCATGAAACTGCATTGGAGAGGCATGGATTTCTATAGAGTCTACCCTCTTCCTAATGCTTTCAGGGAGTTTTTCATGTACATAGTCCACCTGCTTCATAAACTTGGGTTCTGCGAAGAGTTCTACAACATCTATGACGGTGAAATTTCGTGGCTGGAACGTTTCTGGTGGCTCTGTGCACTCCATGGGCTGAAATACAGACAGGTCTGTCCTAGGGCAGGTCAGCCACACAGATGTTGACATCCATCCTGAAAGATACCAGGAAGCTATCAATGTACCGATGAATCCTCCTATAAATCCTTCCCATGTTTTCTTAGGAGATAATTTAATCAATGGAGTCCTTCCAAAGAAAAAGCCAGCCAAGTATGCTGCGATATCATTCACAATCACAAGGGCACATGGCAGGAGAAACCATATAATACCCTCAAAGATATTCGATACAAAGAAAGAAGAGGGTACGAAAACCGTCATGAATATCATATGAGTCCAAGCAAATTGTCCAAATTGGTATGTGTATGATCCCTTTTCAAGGGTCAGAACAAAGGCAACAAAACCAGCAGCATACAGAGAGTAGGAGATGAAGGTATGTCTTCGGATCATTGTTCCAAGAAGACGAGCTAATGCAGCACTGCTGGTTATTTCAACCATCAAGTTATTTTTAATAAACCTAACATACACCCAGAAAGCCGCAACAATGTAAAAATACCACTGCTGTGCCCGAAATCCAGGTAATGTCCTCTCCTTCTGTGCTTCCCTGGCCAACTGGAACAACTCCTTCACCATGATTGTCTGGATCGCAAGGACCATACCCATCAAAGGAACATGACCTGCGTATATGATGGATATAAAGGAGAATATCAGGACGATTGTAGAATACAATCGGACCCTGAAAGACTTCAACTTGTTATAGTGCTCCCCTGCAGCAGCAGTCTTTGAGCTCGTCCTCTGCAACCCATGTGATCCACCTGACGATTTTGATACTCCATCTGAAGAGCCAACTACACTTTTACTACGTGTTCGAGTGGCTATGGAAGCATCCATGCGATGGGAATCAGTCGTCCGTTGTCTCAACGACATGATATCTCATTCACGTATGTGGTGCCAAAAAGATTCGAGCATACGCAACCTTCCCCGCCGACACGCGTACAATCTATTATTACTAATGTAGTAAATATGTCACTGATAGTGCTAGATATGAGTTGAGAGCAGACTGTTGATCAACTTTCAAGATAGTGGCCTCAGCCAGGAGGACTCTGCAGAGTAATAAAATATAACTAGCGGTAGCTAGTTGCTTAATGGATGATTCTTTACTACGTAATTTATATTACTCTGTGTCATGCGTACCATTGATTGATTTGTAGTAATGAGAGAAAATTTCTTCATCGAAAGTCCTCTCATCTAGATGATGCATGCATGCATGCAGATCTGCTGCTACTGGCCAGTAGCCACTATAGTGAAAACCTATCTCATGAGGGATATACATGCATGAGATATGGTATGAAGATAAACATTCCTATCTTGTTACATGTTGGGACTTTTATAGACGATTCATCCACTTCAAATCATCATCATCAGGGAGATTTGCCTGCATTTGCCAAATGCCAGTTGCAGTTGGATCTAGATCTAGATCTACAGACAGATATATATCATGTGTATATGGACGGGCACACATACCTTGTATCCCACTATTAATCTACTAAAGAACGTATATATACTTTTGTTTCATTTAAAAACAGACGACATCATGATTAAAATTGGTATTAATGGTATGTGCACAGATGTGGGCAAGGGTTTTTTTGCAAGAGTTTGTTGGGTCTTGATACCACGATTCTGGGCTCAAACCCAAACTTGGATACTATAGTATCTCAATGAATGATATTTTTGACTGTTTTCATGCAGGATTTGGACGTATTGGGCGCTTGGTACGTATTTTCAACATAGGTCAACCCTATCTAGGGCTTTTTCTCTGAACCCCGTTCATTGGGTTTCGCGATTCCGAGTATCAAGGCGAGCATATTCTCTCATGTATATGTATTTTTGATGTAGCTTATGCGTGTGGCTCTTGCCAGAGAGGATATAGAGGTGGTGGCGTACAATGATCCATTTATTGACCCAGAGGTATGTTGCTACATTCATTCACAAGAGAGGGTAACCATCTAATGAATTATACATGTCTCCTGCAACAGTATGCAGCATATATGCTGAAATATGACTCAGTTCACGGGATGTTTGACGGAACCATTGAACATGCTGACGGTGGTTTGATTGTTGATGGAAAGTTCATCAAGGGTTTTACCAAGATGAGCCCAGAAGACATTCCTTGGGGTGATGTCGGGGCAGAATACATCTGTGAATCTACAGGAGTATTCACGGATCTTGCCAAGGCTGATTCTCATATCAAGGGTGGTGCAAAAAAAGTCATCATCTCTGCTCCATCAAAGGATGCCCCAATGTTTGTTGTCGGTGTGAATCATGATGCATATGACCCAGCCATGCATGACATTGTGTCTAATGCATCGTGTACTACAAACTGCCTTGCTCCCTTGGCAAAAGTGATTGATGAGGAGTTTGGGATTCAGGATGGGCTTATGACGACAGTGCATGCCACCACTGCTACACAAAAGACTGTCGACGGGCCATCAAAGAAAGACTGGAGGGGTGGCCGAGCTGCAGCTGGCAACATTATCCCCTCTTCAACTGGCGCAGCAAAAGCTGTTGGTAAGGTTCTACCACAGTTGAATGGTAAACTCACCGGAATGTCATTCCGAGTACCAACACTGGACGTTTCTGTCGTTGATTTGACGCTAAACCTAAAGAATGAAGCGTCATATGACGAGATCAAGCAGGCAATAAAGATTGCTTCTGAAGGTCCTCTTCACGGGATTCTTGGGTACACGGAAGAAGATGTGGTTTCGGCTGATTTCAAAAGAGATCCAAGATCCTCAATATTTGATGCAAAAGCAGGTATTGCTCTCACCCCAACATTTGTAAAGGTTGTCTCGTGGTACGATAACGAATGGGGTTACTCCAACCGTCTCGCTGACTTGATGGTGTATATGGCTCACAAAGACTCTGGCGGCAATGGATCCGCACCCTCACTTCAGAGCTCTATGCCTTTTGTGCCACAGGCTACTGGACAAATCAGGCACATCAGGCCATCTGTCGCCAGCCGTCCTTCGGCAACAAGTATCAGGATGCTTCATCAAAGATCTTGGGGATGCCAGAGAATGTCTTCAATGAGGGGAATGAGAGCGAGAGTTTGCATATAAGTAAGAATGAGAGCAAATCAGAAACCTACATGCATGGCCATGGGTGGATACCCACAACAGTCCATGTCATCTTGTTTACTCAAGAAGCACAAGCGATTAGCGTTACTATTACAAATAATAATTTTGTAAAATAGATTGATTCATTAGAGCAAATACTATCGTCATAAAAGAGGAGGTTGTCATGTCTGCGAAGAAACTCATTCCATTGCTCGATCGCGTTTTGATTCAGAAAGTCGTAGCTCCTTCCAAGTCAGTTGGAGGAGTTCTTCTTCCTGAATCTGCTGCACAAAAGGTATGATGGATGGGCCATTTTGTAGTTGGTGCCCAGTATTGCTATCTGGGTGTCTCCCATTGTGAAACGTCTAGAAGCAGCAGCTCTCTTGTTGTTGTTGGTGATGATGATGGTGATGGTGATTTTAATGTACTGCTGCATGACACTGTCGGGTTGATGTCGCTCCCCAAACCTGTAGTATATGCTTGCAAGGATGCAGTAATGATGGTATACATCTATGATGCATGTAGGTTAATCAAGGGTCTGTGGTTGCGGTTGGCCCAGGACGTAGAACAATGACTGGAGATATCGTCCCTGTAAGTGTGAAAGAAGGCGACAAGGTTCTCCTGCCAGAATTTGGTGGTATCAAAGTACACGTTGGTGAGAATGCTGCACCAGGGTCAGAAGCACCAGAGTATTATTTGTTCAGGGATGAAGAACTGCTTGGGGTTTTGACTGAGTAGTAGAATTTATATATAATGTGTAGTATTACATTTACCCAGAAGAAATGCGAATTTCAGCGCCCAAAAATTCCTTCACTTGCTCATATGTCACAAATGCAATGGCAATTGATGGTACAACCTTGAGATAGTTTGGCGCCAATCCTTTGAACAAAGCCCCTATTCCCTCTTCACGGGTGGTTCGAACAAAGCAATCTATCATTCCTTGATAGGCCACCGCGTGACCACTCTCAGCATGCAATGTTTGAGCTCCACTCCAGCCAGACACTTGAAGTCTGCGCCGAACGACATCAAAAGGATATGCAACTGTTTGTCCTGCCGTTCCTGCAACTGCACCGCAGGACAATTTCGTGAAAATACTCAAGTCTCGCTCGTCTCTATAATTGTTCTTCTTAATCAATACGTCTTTCAGTGTCTCATACACTGAAAAATTAAGGCCAACATATGGTACAACTCCAATGACAGATGGTAGCCATCCTCTCCAGAGGGCTAGAACCCCCTCCTGGGAAACAATACATCTAGTAGCATGCAACATCCCCCGGTATTGTTGGGACGTCCCTTCCTGAATAGAAATTCTACCCCTCACCATATCCATTGGGTACGTTGCAGACATGCCTATGATGCCAGCAACAGCACCAGCACCAAGACGCAACAGAGGAGTCAGCTGGCCATCGCCCCCATTGTCGATCAAATGATGGGATATTCTTCTCGATAATTGCTCATAAGACATAAACTTTATTGCCTGGTTTGGAAAAATTCTGATGCAATTGAGCCCATTGCCTTTGAACAGCCCCCGAATGCCGTCTGCTTTCCACATGTGGACTGTGCCCTGCCAGACACCAGTATATACCCTGTCGTTTCCTTGAATTTGCATCAAGATCTTCAACCTTTCTAATGGTGCTACAGCAGTCCTACTGACAGACCCAGCAACGCCTCCAGCAAGCAACGATTTCGAGATTTGAGACCATGACAGGTGCTTCTTTTCCACTTTTTGCTTCGGTAGTGGACTCTCTGACATTGATGTCATGCTCTGGTCTTTATCGGTAGGTGGAGTATTACTCATAGTTTCTACGTGTCTTAAATTGTTATCTGAGCTTGGATGGGTCTTGCAGCGAGTCTCTGCCTGAACTTGCATCACTCCACACCGATGCGTTCCCTGGGACCTGAGCACAATACCCCTCTCTGGAAACCTAGATCTCTCTGAGTCTAAAACACGATGTTCCGTTTACTTTAGTGATAGTTTGAATGATTGATGATGCAAAAGAAGAGATTCCAGAGAAGATAGTGCTCCGAGATTAGAGCTATCGACATCCACAGTCAGTGGTTGCCTAGAGAATGATCTGTGGGAGAATTACCTCCACCCAATGCTATTATGTAATTTAATGGTTATCGATATATTTTATCTTTCATCTGTTGAAAGTACGGAGCATTCATGTGGGTTTTTCTTCTTCCATTGGGGAACCTACCCCATGGCGCCCCAAGGTTGGATATTTTCATTAACATTTTTTTACAATATTGACGTTCCACGAAGTCGCGATTCCTCTCCTGGAGGCATACATTTCCGTATTCAATGGTATACAGTCAATTCATACCTTGTATTTAATGCAATTGTGGAATATGCGAGTGTGAATACTGTTCCTCAATGACGGCACATACCATGCAACAGTCTCACTGTTGGGCTGGGAGGCCTTCTGTCACCAGATGGCAGAATCGCTCCATATACGTTGGTATGAATCCAATATGTGTCAAACACGTTGATGATAAGAATGAAGCACGGATATTGCCCAGAAGTAGAAGGGCCGTGACTCGTAGTAGAGGATTTGAGGCACCAGTGGTGGAGGAACCCTCAATCTATTGGCATGATGAGGAGTATGACGTCGTGGTCGTGGGTGCTGGGCATGCTGGATGTGAAGCAGCTTTAGCTTCTGCTCGTCTCGGTGCGAAGACTCTCCTGTTGACCATGACATTGGACAAGATTGCTTGGCAGCCATGTAACCCTGCAATTGGTGGACCTGCCAAGAGTCAACTGGTACATGAGATTGATGCGATGGGAGGAGAAATAGGAAAAGCTACAGATGCATGTTACCTACAAAAAAGGGTGCTGAATAGGTCCAAAGGCCCGGCTGTCTGGGCTCTCAGAGCACAGACAGATAAACTAGAATACTCGGCATACATGAGGAATGTATTGCAAAACACTCCAAACCTGCACGTCAGAGAGGGGATGGTTGTTGATGTGCAAATTGATAGTAATGATGCCGTTCAAGGCGTCACGACTCATTTCGGATTAAGTTATGCATGCAAGGCAGCTGTGTTGACCACTGGAACATTTATGAGAGGTCAGATATGGGTAGGAAAGTCCACGCTATCTGCTGGTCGAGCTGGGGAGAGTGCTTGTACAGAATTGACAGAATCTCTTATTAAATTAGGATTTGAAACTGATAGATTAAAAACAGGAACACCAGCCAGGATAGATAAGAGGACTGTAGACTACTCTGTGATGGAAGAGCAGCCGGGAGATAAAGACCTGAGGTGGTTTAGCTTTGATCCGTCTGCACACATAGTGCGAGATCAATTGAGCTGCTGGTTGACGCATACAAGTGCGGAAACACATAAATTATTACGTGATAATTTGCACGAGACCCCTATTTATGGAGGATGGGTTGATTCCAAAGGACCACGCTACTGCCCATCCATTGAGGACAAGATTGTTCGATTTGCAGACAAGGATAGCCACCAAGTCTTCTTAGAACCAGAATCGCGATCAACTCCAGAACTATACGTACAAGGACTTTCGACTGGACTACCAGAAAGACTCCAGCTTTCCTTGCTCAGAACTCTGCCTGGTCTTGAACGGTGCACAATGATGAGACCTGCATATGCGGTTGACTATGATTATCTTCCAGCACATCAATGTCAATCGACCCTGGAGACCAAGAAGATTGCCGGTCTCTTCTTTTCAGGCCAACTGAATGGAACGACGGGGTATGAAGAAGCTGCTGCACAAGGTATCATTGCAGGCATCAATGCCTACAATGTTGTTGCTGACAAGGAAAAGCTTGTCCTCTCAAGGGAATCTTCCTACATTGGTACTCTCATCGATGATTTGGTAACTAAAGATCTTCGCGAGCCATATAGAATGTTGACGAGTAGATCTGAATATAGACTTCTTCTTCGAGGCGACAATGCTGACAAGAGGCTGACACCCATTGCCCGTGACATTGGACTGGCAAATGACTCTCGCTGGGCCATGTACCAAGATAAAATGAGCAAAATAGCAGAAGAGTTGAAAACACTGGAGACCACAAGAGTCCAGGAGAATAGTCCTATTGCACTGGAAGTAGAGTCAACATCGGGTCAAAAGATTACACAGATGATATCCTTGGCAGATATACTCAAGAGGCCACACATTCACTATGATGTCCTGGAAAAGCATGGGTATGGAGATCGTGGTCTTTCAGCTTCAGAGAAGGAAGCTGTGGAAATTGACCTCAAATATTCTGGATTTATCCAGAGACAGAAAAAGCAGCTTGCATCCGTGACGTCAAAGTATTCAAAGAAACTCCCTCTGGACCTTGACTATGATGCCATTAGTACATTGAGCAAAGAGGCTAGAGAAAAGCTGAGCAAAATGAGACCTACGACACTCGGCCAGGCAGCGCGCCTCGGGGGAGTAAACCCTGCAGATATCTCAAACTTACTCATTCATATGGAAACGCAAAGAAGAAGAGCAGCAAAGGAATCAGGAAAGCGACAGTTGACAAAGAAGCAAATGAGAAAAGCTTTGATCCAAGAGAGACAAGACAGTGTTGCTGTGTAAGATCACTATTATTAAATATATAATGCAATGCCAGATGCTATGGTATATTTATATACATCATTCAAGCTCTGCTTCAAAGTCTGTCTGGTCAACAAACACAACCTTCCAACCATCTGGATCTGTGCATGCAAAAATTTTGGTTCCAATACCTGGGACTGGCCCTGGCTCCCTCGTAATCGTACCCCCTGCTGCCCTCACTTGTTCAGCAGTCTTGTACACATCCTTGGTAGAGATGGCCACCTGAGCGTAGGCATCACCCTTGGTGTAGTTGCTGCCATCATCTCCATAGTTGTATGTCAGTTCAAACACAGTAGAATTCTCCTCATCTCCATACCCAAGGAAAGCGAGAGTATATTTGTATTCCGGGTTATCCCTTGTCCTTAAAAGTTTCATTCCCAAACATTTCGTGTAAAATTCAATCGATTTGTCCAAGTCACCCACTCTGAGCATGACTTGAGCAATGGGTTCCGTAATCTCACCCTCCCTCTCAATCAACTCCCAGCTATACCCTGTAGGATCTTTCACAAAGGCGATATTCCTCGTACCACCCTTCACTGGGCCAGCATCACGGGTTACTACCCCACCTTTGGCCTTCACATCATCGACAGTCTTGTACACATCGTTCACAGCCAGTCCAAAGTGACCAAAACCAGTACCAATATCATACTCTTCGCGTCCATAGTTATAGGTCAGTTCCATGCAAAAGTTTGTCAGCTCTGACTTATATCCAAGGAAAGCATTCGTATACTTTTCTTCTTTGATATCCCTGTAACGCAACAGTTTCATCCCAAAGCATTCTTGCATGTATGAGATATACTTGTCCATATCCCCAACCCTATACACAGCGTGCAACATTCGACGCTCATCCTGGGCAATCCACTCATCACTTCCACTACTCATGGCATTAATTAATGAAAACTTTCTACAAGAAGAGGAGATTCTGGGTGATCTGGTAGTCGTTGCCAGCACTCGTTTCACAAATGATTGTTTACAAATTGTAGACACAGATTTCATCAGCACAGGTTCTCTCTGGATCCTTTTGTTGTGTTTCTTTGTTCCTTTCTCCTATGACAATGATGATGATTTTAATATTGTAAATTGTAATTCCAGGTGTCTAGTGGAGTGCAGAAGATCATGAGGTTGGCAACATTCCAAAGTTGCTTGATAACCATCATGTGATGAAGCGACCAATTACTTGCTTACGACGCCATGAAGCTTGATCTTGTGTACGCATGCACCATCACATGGTTACTACTACCACTACCTAGTAGTGGTTGATTGGATGGATGATACCAACTACGACTGCTTTGAACATGTGTGGGTGGTTTCCTGGATAGTCTCCTCCCTCCAAGGAACATTGGACATGATGGGATACAGACAGATACGATGATGCATGTATATGAGGATTACTACATTGTGCGTTATATGGATTCTTAAATATAGTATTATCAACAGAATGCTTACGACAATTCGTGGAATCACGTCCCACCACAGTCGTGGTCTAGGTGGTGGAGCTGTTAGACAGCACGCTCACCTGATTATTCCCACCCAGAAGATGGGTGGTATACGTACTACTCATGTTAGATCAAATGCACTTCCTGTAGTGGGAGATGTAGCGGAATTGGACTCTGCAACCGCGGCAACATTGTCTCTTATATTGAAACCCACCTTGTCTCTGTATTCACTTCTCATGATTGTCCGTATCGTCATGACTTGGTACCCAGAGGTTGATGGGAAGACCTTTCCATGGTCTATTGCATTCAAAAGCACAGAAGGGCTGCTGCAGGGGACAAGAAAGGTTGTCAAACCTTTCAATGGACTGGACGTCTCTCCCATTGTTTGGGTGGCTCTTTTGAGCTTTTTCAGCGAGATTTTGACGGGTCCGCAAGGTATTTTGAGTTTAATTGCACGAAAAGGTATTTAATTTAAAACCATGTAATGAAGAAATGTACTATATCTCGTCTCTTTTGGTGATGCAATGAGTGTGCCATGCATCCATCATGTCCATCAGAGTACTTGGATAGCTTGTGACAATGGCTTCTGGGAATTGCTCCAAGCTTTTTTCCATCATATACGGGGCATCAGATGTCCATAAGAATACTCTTCTTCCTTTTCTAGAGAGAGTCTCTACTTGGTCTCTGGACCCAAACTCCCAGTGCTGGCCAACAACAGTCATCCTGGGGTATGCTACATCGCTATCAATCCTAAAAGGATCAGTCTTTCCAGGCATATCCATGACAGTGATACCAATCTTGATGTGTGGATATGATATATGAATTATATCATGCAGCCGTTTCATAACATTGTCGTCCTTGCACCACACGATGATCTCATTGGAGATCATGTCACCTCGTGTTTCAAAAAGATTGACAAGCTGGTCAAGAAGCACAGTATCCTTCTCTTCCAAAGACGTCAATTTCACATCAACTATAAATCTGGTTCCATATTCGGATGCAAGGTCGAATATTTCTTCAAACTTTGAAACGCCCGCTTCCAGCAGATCACTTGATGAAAGAGCATGTGCAGGCTGGGATATTGGCTTGTTCATAAACCCTGGCAGATCACGGTCATGTACGGCAACCAAGACGTCATCCTTTGATATAGAAAGATCAACTTCAATACAGCCTACACCTCTTTCGATGGCCCTTTCGAGCGCTTGAAGACTGTTGGGAAGATCACCAAAGAGCTTTTCTCCTCCATGTGCGCACACAAGTATTGGTTGATTTCTTTCGAGCAACTGCGTACAGTAGCCCGAGGATGGTTTGTTAACAGCAAAAAAATCCTTCTCCCTGACTTGACGAGTGACAAGCCACAGTCCTACGACGATTCCAGTCGTCGAAAGGAGCAGGAGGGCCTTGCAAGGTATGACTTTACCTCCTGCTCCCTTTGTCTTCCGACTCGCAGCGCTTTTTGCTGATTGCCTAATTGCTCTTGAATTGAACGTACAAATTGAACCAATTCAATTAAATTTTTAAAAACAAAAATCCACTACGCTAGCCCCTCTTCAGATGCGCGAGATATTCAATGTTTCCGCTGGTTGCACCCGTAATTGGACTCTCCACCACCAACCTACACCGAAATCCTACATCTTCCCAGCCTTGAACGACACGAGATACAACCTCTTCTCGGACTTGAGCATCTCGAACAACCCCACCTGCCCCTATATTCTCCTTTCCAGCCTCAAATTGAGGCTTTATCAGGAGTATCAAATCCCCTTTTGCCTCCATAATATCGCACACAGCATCCCTCATTTTCAGAGTGGAAATGAATGACACATCAAGGCTAACGAAATCGATTCTTCCCTGATTGACAGCACCTATATCATTTCTTCTCAAATGTCTCAAATTCGTCCTTTCCATGATAGTCACCCGTGGGTCAACACGAATCTTTTCTGCCACCTGGCCATACCCCACATCCACTCCAACCACATGATCCATTCCGTGTTGCAGCAAGCAGTCTGTAAACCCTCCAGTCGACAAACCAGCATCTAATCCCATCCTTCCTTTGAACATCGATTGTCTGTCGGATTCCGACATCTCTTTGGTCCCAAAGAATGCCTCCAAGGCACCTTGCATTTTCAATCCAGCCCTGCATACATACTGAGGGACCTGGGCGGTGAGACGAATCGCTCCGGAACGGTTGGGATCAATTTGTGTTCCACTCTTTGTTACTGGACGATCATCCACCAAGACTTTTCCCTGGGCAATAAAAGACTGTATCACATTCCTGCTGTATTCTGGGTACAGTTCTGCACAAACTTCATCCAGCCTCCGTCTCTTCTTTTTATGGCCAGGTGATCTTGAAACCCCATCTGACGTGACTCTATCTTCTTTGGCGATGAAGGCATCTTCATCTCGCGCACTGCTTCGTACACTCAGGGACCGTGCCATGCAACAACCACGTGGTGCCAAAGATGCAATGCGACACTGATACCATAGCATTCTGGTGGTAGCAAGAAAGATATCATATACATTTCATTTGATAATAATATGGTACTATTGTGGTAGCTCCCACCAACAATAGTTTGTGGTACATTCAATGGTCTGTCTGTTTGACCTGGTTTCAGCTACATGAAAAAAAGAAAAAAGTCATCTGCTAAAAAATCGTTGGTTTTGTCGATCTGGAGAAAAGCCAGCTTATTCTATTATTTATATTTATATCGTAATAGATCTACAATATAATACCATCATTGACAGAGAGAAAAAAGGACATGGAAAACTCTGAGAATATCAGGTGCGCATTGTCGGTTTGTTGGTCGTTGGGTGCCCAGAGGTCCCGGTCCCCAGGAGATTGGACTTTCTCATATGTTAATCCATTCAATAATTTGATATGTATATAGGGTATATGCGAGGGTACGCCCTCTTCCTGATGGAAGGCAGGCAGAGCGCTCTGCTTGGAAGATTTCCAAGGATAAATCTTCCATCGCACACGTGGATACAGACAGGGATCCTTACGTTCTAGATACGGTCTTTGATCATAATGATAGCACAAGCACTGTCTATGAAGTCACTACCAAGAGATTGATACGAGAGGTGGTAGATGGATTCAATTCTACAGTGTTTGCATATGGGCAGACTTCGAGTGGAAAGACTCATACAATGCGGGGAACAGATTCAGATCCAGGCATCATTCCTCTTGCAATTAGAGAGCTTTTTGGTATAATAGCTAAGGAAGAGCGAGACTTTTCCGTGAGGGTATCGTACATGGAAATATACAACGAGGATATTAAGGATTTGCTGGTGCCTGGTGACCAAAAGCTGGCAATCAAACAGAGCACGGATGGAATTGTTGTCTCTGGACTCAAGGAAGAGACTGTCACGACGTTTGAGGATGTCATGAAGTATGTAGAGCTGGGAGACACACAGAGACACGTCGGTGAGACAAATATGAATGCCAGGAGTTCGCGGTCGCATGCTATTTTTAAAATGGTGATAGAATCAAGTTCACCATCCTCCTCTGGAGTTCGTATGTCGTCATTGAACCTTGTTGATTTGGCTGGAAGTGAAAGGATAGCAAAGACTGGGGCTGAAGGACAGCGAAAGAAGGAAGGAGCTGCCATCAACAAGTCCCTGCTGACCCTTGGTACTGTTATCAGCAAGTTGAGTGAGGGTGCGTCTCATGTGCCATATAGGGATTCCAAACTCACGCGTATCCTTCAATCATCACTCGGGGGTAATGCAAAGACTGCAATGATATGTGCTATCACTCCTGCATCTGAGCATATTGACGAGTCACACTGCTCTCTTGCGTTTGCATGCAGAGCCAAGACCATTGTCAACAATGCATGTGTGAATGAAGTGTTGAGTGATTCTGCACTGTTGAGAAAACAAGCGAAAGAAATTGAAGCACTGAAAAGTAGACTTCAAACAGAGAATCCTGGACATGTTGATGAAGATGCTGTTCGCAGAAAAATACAATCCATCACGAGGATGCTGTTGAACAACCAGCATGTGGATGACACTTCACTCCATCTGTCATCCCGCCAGGCTGACCGCCGCAAGACATGGTGTCCAGAGACGCACACTCAGAAACGCCAGGCAGAGGATTCACATACTGGTATCATAGACAAAAGAGTCAGAAGAACGTCGGGTGGTCATCTGATACTGGAAGGGCAACTGGAGCGCATGATGTCAATGCAACATTCAGATATTGCCATTGCAAGTGCAGATTCTGCAGAGGAGTTGGAAGGCTCGCTGCAAAAGCAGGTCATGTCACTTCGAAACGCAAACCATCTCTTACAAAAGCAACTCGATGCAATGGTGGATGTCGTGCAGAAGAAGAGAGAGGAATTGAGAGCTGCTGAGAATGACTTGAAAAAAGTTGCACAAGAAAAGGGTAGTGTCCTTCCAGCTCTTAAGGAGGCCCAATGGAAAAATAGGCAGCTCGAAAAAGATGTGCAACAACAGAAAGATACATTGAATCAAGCTCGTGAAGAGATGAAATCTAAGGATTTGGAATATACCAGGATCTTGGAGGAAAGAGACTTGATGTTGCAACAAGCTCAGAAGCTTGCTGAGGAAGCTACATGTCGAATGCATGCACTCGAAACGCAGGTTCAGAGTGGCTCAGGATCTGCAAAGGATATTATTGATGCAAGAGCAGAGCTAGATACATTGCGCATGAAGCTAGAAAGAGCCTTGGAGTCAAAGGAAAATATGTCTACAGAACTGAACTCAAAGATTGAGCAAGTTGAGCTCCTTAAAGCACAGCTTGCAAACACTGAAAAGGCAGAGAACAAGTCTCATAGGCATGAACAAGATATGGTGGAAGAAATTGAAAGGCTCAAAGCGCATGTTCAAGATTTGGAAAAGCGTAAACGAGCTCCTTTGTACCAGAAAAAGCAAGATGCAGAGCTAGAAGCTGCCAAGTTGAGAGCAACTCAGGCAGAAGAGAGGGCTGAGGAGGCTGAGGAGGAGGCTCATAAAGTGAGGGAACAGATGCGAGAAATGGAAAAGAACATGGATAAGCTTCAGAAAGACTATGAGGCAAGAGTTGTTGATCTCAAGGATGAATCCGTTGCACTGTCCAAGAAGCTTGATGCGGCAATGGAAGTTGCATCAGGACACCAGGCCCAATCTGCTCTTGTAGCTGAAAAAGAGGCTGCTATGAGACAAATTGATGATCTCAAAGAGTGTATTGAAAACAAGGACCAGACTATTGGGTCGATTGAAAATGAGCTTGATCGGTCCAGATCAGAATGCAAACACTTGAGGGCTCAATTGGAGGAGGTCCAGGCATGTGCTGATGCCGCATCGGCTCATATTCGTTTCTTAGAAGACAAGGCAGAACAAGAAAATCAAGATGCAAATCTTTGTGTGCAAGAAATAGAAAAGAAGCATGAGGAGAAGGTTCATGCCATGGAGAAGGCTTTGAGGGATCAGGAGGACTTGTGCGAAAAGGCAAGGCTAGATCTGAATGCCCTGGAGAGTGAAAATACCTCTCTCAGGGAGCAAAATGACACGCTCGAAAAAAGAGTGGAACTCGCATCCTCGACTCTTAACGCTGTTGATGAGCTAAGAGATTTGAAGAAGAAGCACAAGGAAGAGGTTGCAAAGCTTAATGCCCAACTGAGGCAAGCCAATGTTGGGAGCAAGGGCAGTGAAAGGGCAGCTGAGCGGGCTACCAAGGATACAAATCGTCTTAAAAATCAAATACAGGATCTTGAGACCAAATTGAAAAAAGCAGTTGCAGAAAAGAGCGCACTTCAGTCTGAGAAGGCTGCTCTGGACAGGGAACATAGGACAGCAAAGGCCTCACTGGAGAAACTGAACAAGAATGCAAATAGAGCAGCTGCCGTAGAAGAGAGAAAAAGACAGCCTCTAGTTAAAGAAGTAGAAGATACAAAGGCAAAGCTTGCATCTACAGAGGAAGAGCTGTATGAATGCAGGGCATGTTTGGAGAGGTCAGAGGAAAAAACCAGCGAGCTTGAACAGACATTGCAAGGTGAGCAAGTCAAGATCTCTGATCTTGAAGCCATGCTTGAAGAGCACAAACAAGAGCTTGAGAACTTGAACACTCGTTATGATGAGTTGGATTACATACGCTGTGAAACACAAGAGAATCTTGAGGCTGCAAATGCCAAGGTATCTAGCACAGAGGACGCATTGAAGGAGGCCAATAAAAACGTGGCCAAGTTGAATGAGCAGATTCGAGGTCTCAAAAATACTCTTGAGCAAACCCTTGGTGAAAAAGAAGAACTTCAAAAGCATTTGGAGAGTGTTCAACAGGACAAGAAGTCGTTAGAAAGTGCCCTCTCAGAGGCTGAAACAAAGGCAGAAATGATGGATGCGCTCCAATTGGACCTGGATTCTGAAAAAGCACACGTCATCACGCTCCAGCAGAATTTTAAAATCATGGAGAAAGGTTTGGAAGATCACAAAAAAGAATTAGAGTCTTGCAAAGAGAAGAATACGTCTTTGGGTGAAGAACTGGGACAGGCTCGAAAGTCTCTTGAAGAAAAGGATGACTATGTGTCCTCCTTGGAAAATCAAGTGAATGAATTAATGGTCAAGTCTATGGAAATGGAAGCGTCTCTTGAAGCATCCAAGAGTGAAT
>PJEL010001527.1_pt1 | contig 23083 bp, 19 predicted proteins | sample 1853271 | NCBI WGS metagenome assembly PJEL01 (sample SAMN08108733, study PRJNA415343) | Invertebrate metagenome, whole genome shotgun sequencing project. | host: Globobulimina | place: Sweden: Gullmar Fjord | collected 2015-08
CACCTAGCCGGAAATCATCAACCTGATTGCTAATGTGGCTTGCCTGCTTCCAATCCTTCATCACCCGATCAACATCTCCATCACAATAATCCCTATATAAACTCCTCCCCGCGCGCTCCACAGTCATGGTATCAAGTATATTACCAGTAGCCTTGAATTGTGAAACTTTCTGAGGATCAGTTCCAGCAGGCAAGCTAGGAAACCCTTCAATGTCCTCCAGCTGTGCCTCCTCATAGCACAGGGTCTTCCAAGGATTTTTTCTCCTGTTCATACGTTCTACTCCCTGCCTCTGCAATGCATCCTCTTCTTCTTGTATCTGCAATGCCATTGCATATTGCCGATCCCTTTCCTCTTCCTCCCTCATCTTCTCAAGTTCCTCTCTCTCCAGCATTTCCAGCAAACTCTTCATCTCTTGCTGTTCCTCATCATCACGTCCCCCATGTTTCAGTTGCTCATCCCACAGCACGACCATGAGATCATGATCATCATGTATTTCTTCGGCATAGTCTGACGATGCCAGAGCAACCGCATCCCGCAACGACACTTGAAACTCTTCACTACACAGTTCCTCATGATTTTCAAATAATAAAGATACAATCACAGCACCATTTTCATCCACGGCATCGACAGTCCGAGTTTCTTCATGTATAGAAACAGAATAATACGGCAACATTACAGACGTTCTTCTTCAGCCAATATAAGGGGCACATTTGCATGTCATGACATGTCAGTAAACTCAGACTACAATTCGTCCGATTGTCCATCCAGTAGTATGTATGTATGTGTATATTAAATACTATATATTATAGCATTATTTGAATGTGTCTTGTTGATCCAATCTCCTCATCTTTTCTACAATCAATCTGACACCTGCTATTCTCTCTCCAATGCTCTGTTTACTTTCAGAAAAACATCTACCATGGATGGATATCAATGCACCAATCCCTAGGGTTCCAAGAACAAAGAGATCTTCAAGTATGCTGGCCAAGGATACTCGAATCATCCCACTTGTTGTCCTGTATTGTTCAGACAAGTGTGATGTCTCATACCAAGCAGAAAACATTCCAGCACCACTCGATCTACCACGCATCCAACGTCTGATCACGAGAGAGGACACATGTACTGACAGAATAGCTTTTGCTATTCCAGATGGAGATGGTGTTGATGCATACCAGTAGATTCCATAGGCAACACTCGCATCAAGAAGTCTGGAGAGGAGGTATTCTGCAAGAGAGACTAGGACTCCAGGATCTTCTACATCTACTGATATCAGGGAAGATTCTGAGCACAAGGCCCAGAAACTTGATGGGTGAATTTCCTTGAGTTTCTTATACAGGTGAACTCGGCTAAACACATCTTGGAGGGCTGCAGAGTCCATTTTATTCTTTACACACCATTCCTTGAATGATTTCATCTTTTGAAGCTTTCGGAGTTCTCGTGTCGTCAAATCTTCATCGAGTTCTCCGTAGAGAATACTGGCAGACTGTTCATCTGCGTCCAAGCCATACGAGGTTGCCCTGTGGTGTGATGGAGCAGGGTCAACAGGAACTGGCTGTTTTGCTACACATTGGTCTTTCAGGGTTTCAAACGTCCCTCTACCATCCCTCTTCTCCTCTTGTGTATCATGAGTTTCTTGTACATCTTGTGTCGGGCGCAAGAGAGACAAGATATATGACACACCAGTGTAGACAAGGTGGACACCAGTAGACAACAAAAGCAAATATATCCAGCTTTGGATAGTCTCTGGTGTCATTTCAGTCATCATGTCTAGTTTTTGATTGTTTTCATTCATGATTCTATAGTAACAGATAGATACTCGTCACCAAATCGATTTGGGACATGTCTCATTGTCTGCACACATGTGCATGGCAACACTCTGCTCCATCCTTCAGTAGACAAGCATCTCATCAGAATTCATCTTAGAATGTATTACATAGAATAATTATACTATGATGCGTTTGAATCGTGAGTGCTGTAGCAACACAATGCTATCAGTCTGGTTGATGAACCAATTGCAGACAAAAGAATTCTTTTTCCCTTTTTATTATTAATAATCAAGGAGATATCGTCTGATTCTCTGCAAGTACTAGTAGTTGCTTACGCAAGCGATCCCGACGTTTGGTAATCCTAATGAGATCAGTATAGCTAGGATCATCTGGTAAGACAATCTCACTGGGATGCTTTGCTGGAGAGGATTGCAGAGTCATGTCAATCACCCCATCCTTGTCAATCATCTTTATTTCCTTTTTCGTAGACCTCATCATGGATGTATTGAGGCTACTAGTTTCATTCTTTTTATACTTAAAGAGCGATGCAGCAGCCTTGTATGATTCTTGCTTGGCTATCCGAAAGACAATCTTCTCATAGGTGGTAACCTCTTGCTTATCATTTGCTATCTCTACCTCTGTCCTGAACCTATTATATCGATCAATCAGTTCTGGTTTCTTCCCCTCACATGGAAGACCATACTTTCTTAAAGCATTCTTGATTGTTTTATCATTTGCAAGAGTTCCTATAATCTTTGAAGGAACCTCGAGTGGTTTCCACGCAGGCTTTTTCTCTTGTGGTTTTGCAACAAGGCATGCATCTATGTGACCATTCATATGTAGTCGATGAACATTCTTCCCACATACAGGGCATTCTAAAAACGAACTTGTTCCTATGGCCGGAGGACATGACTGCTCTCCTTTGATAGCAGTATGTCCACCTCCTCTACCATCCATTGTCATTTTGTTCTTCTTCCTAGGATGAGAAAGAGACATTCCAGCTTCTTTCTTCGGATCGTATTCCTCCCCCGAGGAATACACATCCTCACTTCCCTCGACAGAAATCACACACAATTTATCATGAGTATCTATCCTATGCTTGATGGTCTTTTGCTGCGCAGCCTCCCTTGCATGCTTGGCATGTTCCTCTTCCCGTTGCTTGGCTTGTTCTTCTTCTTGCACCTTGCACCATTCCAGGAGATTCAAGTATTTCTCCACCACACCTCGCAGTGCAACATTTCCAACCAAATCTCTCGCATCACACCCTACTCTACAGGTTGGGCAGTATGCCATGGTACCCTTTTTTTCCTGAAATTCAATACTCTGTCGAATACAGGCAGCACAGAAGGAGTGACCACACGTTCGAATCAGCAATGGGGTATCAAATACATCACTACAGATACCACATGCTAAAGAGACATCAAGTCTCTTCAAATGAGTCTGAAAGTGATCCATATCAATATGCTTGGTTGCGTGTTTTAAAAAACCAAGCGTGTCTTGTCTCCAACTGGTTCATACTTGAATCCCGCCACACACTGCCATTATACCATTAATTCATTACATGATATATTACCTTTTACTATGGATGCCTTGCGTAGGCCATTGCAACCGTATATAGTACGTACACAGTGGCAATTGCAACCTGGTCAAGTGACAGTTGTAACCAACAGTCACGATGTTCTCTTGTTTCTTTCTTCACAAACTCACATGCACATTGGTTATCGTATTTCAAAATAGTATAAATACGTATTTCATACTAGTTGATCATTGATGAGGCAAAGACTCTACATTGGTGAAACGAATTGGCATCAATCAAGAGTCGGAGTCTCCATTCAACACTGAATTACTCTAGTAATACCAACACGACAACGTAGTAGAAGAAGAATGGAGTTCCAGTAGTGATGTCGAACAGAGTGTGGCAATGAAGACGTTTCATATCCTGGTGTTGTTGTCTGTTCTTCTGTCTGTTCGTAGACTTGTGTCTGGAGCCGAACGTGGGGATGGTCATGAGTATCACACGATTGATAGTGTCGATTCTCTGATGGATGCTCTCAAGGGACATGGAGATGAGGTGGTGGAATTGACGGGGGAATCGGAATCGTTGTTGGAGAATCAAATTGTGTTGCAGGCTCTGGGGAAGGATGTGGATTCTACAGGCTCCAGTGATACATATTTGCTTGTAAGTCTTGCGGATGGGCGTATTGTAGCGTTAGATGAAGATACTGGGAAAGAGATATGGAATATTGACACTGGCTCTCCTCTGGTGATGTCCTCCTCCAAGCAGATGGGAGAGGGGGAGACTGAGGGTATATTTCCCAGCACAGATGGAAGCTTGTATACGTACTCGATCCCTGCAGACGGGCCTCCAGAAGTTAAGAAACTTCCGGTTAGTGTGAAAGATTTGGTGGATGCTTCTCCGAGTCCCACGCCACAGGGAACCATGGTGCTTGGATCTCAGGCAACAGTGGTGTTTATCATTGATGTGGAGAAAGGAATTGTTCTTAAAACGATATCTGGGGATGAAAAGGATTTGTTCATGTACTTGAGGAGTGAACAGATAGATCCTCAGACACGAGTTGGGAAGGACTTTTATTCACACTCTCAAAAGTCTTTGAAAACCATTGCCATTTCACGAAAGACGTTTGTTATTCGGTCAATTCATCCTTCTTTAGGAGAGCAATGGAATGTGACGTGGTCCCAGTTGGACAAGATGCCTATGTTGGAGATTTATGGTCATGGCACTGAAAAGGACCGTGATGATTTACGACTCATTGTGGCCCCTGATTTCTCTCTGAGGCGATTTGATCCTTCAAGTGGAGCAGAGATGTGGATTGCATCGTTTGATGTACCGCCCACCGTGGCGTACCCTGCGACTGGAAAAGCGATTGATCTGCTTGCAGCGACGAAAAACCTGCTTCATGCTGCTGTCAAGATACATGACGCTTCCGACAAGGCTCTTGTAGAGAAGAATGGGGGTTTGGAAGTATCAGAGACCCTCGTTGTTGGTGAAATCGATGGCAAAGTCTTTGGCTTGCGAGCACCGTATTTTAAGGCAAAAGATGTGAAAGAAAGTATTGATTCTAAAGCACAGGAGGATCCGGTGTTTGTGGGTGAGAAAGCATTGGTTCCTGTGAAGGAACCTGTGGGACGGGTGTCTGGTCGTGCATGTAAGGATGGCAATGGCATGTGTAGGATCCCAGTTGGTTTTTATCCACTGGTGAATGATTCATTCGAGTCAAACCTTCTTTTCCTTCCCAAATGCTCGGAAGATGATGTGGAAGATTGTCCGGATGGTGAGGAGCAAGCAGCTGCTCCAAAATCTACACTTCAGATTGTCATCATCTCTGGAACTACAGCAATCATTGTGGTAGCCTCCATTGTTATGTTTAGGTCCATGCGGTATAGTGAACAGGTGTTTTCTACGTCAGTAGAGCTATCGAACGGCAATATTCGAGTTGGAAGGCTAGAAGTTAGCAAGACTATCCTGGGATATGGATCGGGAGGGACCACAGTATATGAAGGAGTTCTTGATGGCCGCAAGGTCGCTGTAAAGCGAATGTTAAAACAGCTTGTCGAGCTTGCTCAACAAGAGATCAAAGCTCTTATCGACAGTGATGAGCATCCGAATGTTGTTCGCTGCTTTGCACTTGAGGAGGACAATGAATTTATTTATCTTGCACTTGAGAGATGTGACATGTCTCTTGCAGACGCTCTCGAAACATCAAAGTTGAGCACAATGAAATTTAGAAAAATTGATGCGGATGGTCGCATCTGTAGAACAGAAACGGCGTTCCAAGTGTCAAGAGACATTGCCGAAGGAGTCAATGCTGTTCATTCTAGAGGAATTGTTCATAGAGACCTCAAACCCCATAACGTCCTCTTGAATTCTTCCGGTCGCGCAAAACTCTCAGACATGGGGTTGAGCAAAAAACTGGTGGATAATCAAGCAAGTTTTGAGACCTTGGGAGCAGGTGGCAGCCCTGGCTGGCAGGCACCAGAGCAATTGATTATACGGGCTGGAGGATCCGCCAGACTCACTGCATCTGTCGACATCTTTTCTAGCGGGATGTTGATATATTATTGCCTGACGGCAGGGAAGCATCCATATGGAGACTCATACAATCGAGACGGTGCGATCTTGAAAGATGAAAAGGATTTGTCTGGCATCAAGGATCTCCCATGTGCCTTGAATCTTATTTCAGCAATGCTCTCCAAAGACTCATCAAAGAGGCCATCAAGTGAGCAAGTCCTCGAGCATCCCATGTGGTGGAGTCCGCATGATCGTTTAGGATTTTTATCTGATTTCTCAGATCGGGTAGAGATTGAAAATAGGGCTGATGATGAATCGGCATTTGTTGCCTTGGAGTCCTTATCACGCTGGGCCATTGGCACAGGCAAGGGTTGGCTCGATCTGCTAGACCCCGTGGTTGTCGATAATTTAACCAAGTACCGCAAATATGACTCACTATCCTTGCGAGATCTTCTCCGCGTTGTGAGGAATAAATCGAGCCACTATCGTGAACTTCCTCCAGATGTGCAGAAAAAACTTGGGAGTCTACCAGAGGGTTTTTTGGCCTATTTTGAATCACGCTTCCCAAACTTGGTGACGACGTGCTTTTGCTTTGCTCTCAAATGGTATCCAGGTGATTCTGTTTTCGACAAGTACTACAACAGTAGCAAGGCTATAGGTCTGTTGCAAGCCTGTGGACCTCCTCCAATGATGGACCCCAAATTGGAGCAGGAGTCCCGCGCTGAAGCACAAGCCAGGATAGACACACAGAAAGAAAACATCAAGGCAATAATGGAAGATCATGCGCAAATGATGATCAAGGCAACAAATGGAACGCCCCAAAGCTCGTTGAAACATGGAGGTCAGGCTGGCACACCCGAACAAGCATATCCCAGCCCATTGCTTCCTCGAAAGCCTTGGATGATTCCATGTGAATTTTACATGAAAACTGGAACTTGCAAATTCGGTGCTGAATGTAGATTTGATCATCCACCTGAGCATCAAGTGACTCTAAATGAATTGGGGCTTCCAATACGGCCAGGCGAGCCAAAATGCAGTCATTTCGAAAGAACAATGACATGCAAGTATGGAGCAACGTGCAAGTTTGACCATCAAATGACACAGACCCCAAAGAAATAACATGATACTAGTATTTATTTTAAAGTATATGTGTACAGTATAGTATTCATTCAAATTGCAATACATTAGCTGGAGCAACTCAAAAGTTCCACCCCCAGCCGTGGTTGTGATGGCGCAGGTTCAAGCCAAGAATCTTTTAGATTCTCCTCAGAGTATGGGTTCATCAATGCATCCATATACTCTCTCAAACTATCAAAATCACCCTGCTCAATGTCCGATATGATACCAACCATGACGTGGTTCCTTGGCACAATGGTTGGATTTGCGAGGGATTGGATCTCATACCTCTCAGAAGCCTGTACACCCTGTGTCTGCAGTATGGCAGAATAATCCTTCAACCACGCCATCCACGCCATTTCCTTTTCATCATCAAATGAATCGCCAAAGCATTTGCGCAACTTTGTTGGAACTTCATTCAAACTGATGGCAAGATCCACATCCATTGCCCCCAGAGCTCTAAACGTATTTGTGTAATCCCCTTGTGACTCATACATGAGCATCAACAACCTATTCGTAATATCCTTGTCAAACGTCTTCATTCCCAACTTTCGAGCCATATTATTATTATATGTATTCATCAGAGAATCCACATATGCCTCCATTCCCCTTTCAGCTGCAGATTCATCAAAGAGACCAGCAGCAACAAGAGCACGTGCAAGCTGCAACAAATTCCATTGCCCAATGGAAGGCTGTGATTGGAAGCAATACCTTCTGCCAGGTAAATCCGTTGTATTCGGAGTGAAATTTGGATCAAATCGTTCCATCCACCCATATGGCCCATAATCAATCGTATCCCCCAATATACTATAATTATCACTGTTGCATACCCCATGAGTAAATCCCACCCGTTGCCATTCTGCAACCATCACCCCAGTTCTCCTGCACACGGTCGAGAAAAACTCTTCATAGTTTGCGCAATCTGGGTAGTATTCTTTCATGACAAAGTCTGCCAGGGATTTCACCAGATCGAAATCCCCCCTGCTTGCAGGTAATTGGAATGATCCAAACCTCACAAAACTCCTTGCCACACGGCACACCACAGCACCAGGCTCCATCTGAGCATTTCCATTATAAAACATATCTCTTAAAACCTCGTCTCCTGTCATGACTAAACTCAAAGCTCGTGTCGTGGGAACTCCTAGCGCTGCCATGGCTTCACTTGCAACATATTCCCTCACGCTCGACCTCAATACAGCACGACCATCAGCCATTCTAGAATACGGCGTTCTCCCTGCACCCTTCAACTGTAATTCCCAACGAATACCATCAGAAGATATAGGCTGCTCAACCTCTCCAAGAGAGATTGCTCGCCCATCCCCAAGCTGCCCAGCCCATTGTCCAAACTGATGACCTCCATAGCACTGTGCATACGGATCTGATCCAGGACACAAGGCATTCCCTGAAAATATCAAAGCAAACTCTGGTCTTTTGAATTCTGACGCAGAGAGTCCAAGAGTAGACGCCATCGATTCACTCCCAATCACAAGAGTAGGTTCGGTGCCTGTCCCTGTCGGTGCAACACGTGTGAATATAGCCCCTTCCACCTGCCTTGTCCTATTTTCCCTTGACGGATCCTCTGGAAGAGATTCCACAAACACATTCTTCCATGACAGATCTTCCAGACGACCTGTCGTACTACAGACAGCCTCGTTTTTGTGACTAGAAAAGGCCATACTTGGTCGTCTCCACAAAGAGCTTGCTCGTGGTACAGACGTTCTCTGGTTGGTCGTGGAACGAAAGCCTGTTGTTGCAGATACACAAAGTCTTGGACACCTATACAGAGTACGATAGTATCAAAATCATAGACGACAAGGTGGTTTTGTTGTAGAAAATCAATGGAAACCTACCCCAAACGTGGTCCAGACAAAAGCATTGTCTCGTAGATAGAATACTCGAATGAAATCAAAATATGTAATTACACCACATATATGTATATAATATATTTGATGATATTACTGAAGCCAAAGAGAATCGACATGCATTCTTGTCCTTGTTTTTTCTCTTGGTCATGGTTGGGGTAGTGATGATGATGATGCCTTATTCTTCTTCTACTTGCTGTTGTTGTTGCTGCTGCTGTACTCATTCTTGTTGTACTGGTTGCTGCTCTTGTCGCAGATTGCTCAGAGTGTAATCTCTCAAGTCAATGGTCACTATCTCTTCGTCACCAGCCTCTGGCAGCAAGGTTGCTCGCTCTACAAGCTCCTCAATCTTTCTATTGCGTTCCTTCACAGAGTCATCATCCTTTTTGTGTGCAAAATGCTTGTTCAGTTCTGCCTGTGATGCTTCCAATTCCTTCAACTTTTGTGCAAACGCACCATCCAATGGTTTATTATACCATGGATGGCGCTCAATCTGCTTGATAGTTACTCTCCTATCGGCATCAATAACAAAAATCCTGTTGAGCAAATCTTTAATCTCGGGAGAGAGTTTCTTCACAGCCTCTGCCATATGTGGGACCTCACTCCATCTCTTGGACACTTGTTGCAACCATACTTCCAAGTGAGCTTCCCCGGTATTCGGATCTGGATGCTCTGTGTGATCAAATGGGAATGATCCCAAAAGCATCACCAGCAAAAGAATACCAGATGCCCAGACATCCACAGATCTACCATCATACCCCTTTTCCTTTGCAGATTCATTCATCTGCTCTGGAGACATGTATACAGGTGTTCCAATCAACGTATACATGTTTGCTTCCTCACTCCATGCCTTGGCAAAACCGAAATCACAAATCTTAATCACCGGAGGCTTTGAATCATCCAACAATGTGTTATCCAACTTTAAATCTCTATGCACAATACTATGCATATGACAATAGTTTACAGCAGACAAAAACTGCTTGAAAAAGTACCTCGCTTCATCCTCTGTCAAAAACAACCCCTTGGCCTGTGCCTCTTTCCATCTATCAGCAACATACGCCGTCAGACTCCCTCCCTTTGCATATTCCATCACAAGGCACAAGTGTGTCGGTGTCAACACAGCCTCATACGCTTTAATAACATTTTCATGCCCAAATCCCAATCCAGCTTGAATCTACAAGAGTATGTTTGTTAGTAGTATAAATATATATACACACAGAGTACTGCCAATGAATCAGGCATTGTGATGGAATACTACCACCACCGTAGTACACTATATATATACAAGAACCAAAAAAACATACCAAAAACTCCCTCTTGATATTCTCCAGCAACACTTTAGGCAAAGGCCTCTTTAAGAATTTAATAGCAACCTGCTCTCCAATCCGCTTATCCAGAAAAGCCCATGTATCTCCAGTCCCTCCCTTACCTGGACAAGAAATCAAATCAAATCAAATAATAATACAAAAGACATGTGGTGACATGAAAATACCAGCAGTCCTGAGGACACGTCACAATCAACCACCACAGTACCAACAACCATCCCAACCACCACACAACAACATATATATCCCATCATTACACAAACAACCATCAGAACGAAAACCCTATGCATAGGGCACAGATGGATGACACGATACCAATCGTCGTCGTCACCTACCTAGATGCTTGATCTGTTTGAAATGAGGACCAACATACAGTGTAGGACCTTTCTGAGAACTGTCTTGCGTACGAGAATCATTATGTTGACGGGCAGAGGTTGTCTTGCCATCTTTCACAGGCGTGCTCGAAGCGCAACCCATGATGACGTCGAAACTACTCTTGATGTACGTGTATGAGGATACTATGGGTAAATGATGTTGATATGAATAAATAGAATACTAATTATATAATAATATCACCCGGGTACCAGTGGACATGACAAAATATTGGTTGGTTGGTTGGTGAGAGAAAACATACAAGAGCATTAGGATCTTGCTAGACGAATGGTTCCAGATCTATATGCATGTATGTATGCACCTAGGGACCAGATAGTTGTCACTGCAGTTGCTGGTTCAAGAACGTGTGTGATCAAGGATGATCCTGGCCAGCCTATCCAGGAATCTACAAGACAGCTCGAGACGAGAGCAATCTGAACAACAGTATTCACCTTGCTGATGAAGAGGGGTTCTGCTTTTGGTGCAGCATGGGATGAGGTTCCTGATATATTGAAAAACCTCGTCAGTCCTGGCCAGGTGTAGTTCAAGGCATGGGCTCTTGCCCAAAAGGCACCTCCAATGAGACAGACATCCCTCCCCAGAATCAATGTCCATACGTATGGGGACATGATCCCAGCATACCCCATGGAACACACGACACTACCTACGAGTACTTTATCTGCTAATGGGTCAAGATAGCTTCCTAGAATATTATGTGTCAGTCCTTGCCTCCTGGCAAGATATCCATCAAGCCAGTCTGTTGCTCCAGAGAGGAGAACCAGGGGTACTGCTGTGGATACATGGCCATGAATGATGAGTCCTGCTATAGCTGGACCTGATAGCAGCCTGGCGAAAGAGAGAATGTTTGGTGCATTGACAATAGCATCATACGACCAGCCACCTGTTTTTCCTGTTGATTTGTCTTTTACGTTTTTTCCTTCTCGTACCTCTGTCGATGATATTCTACTACGAGGTACTACGTCCCCATGATGATGTAACGATGAATCTTGGTTCTTCGTCGTCGTCGTCGTCTTGGCTCCAGACCAAGTTCCATACCAAGAAACCTGTTTCACAAGAGCTCCACCTCCCTCTCTGCTAGAGGATACACATGGGATGGCATCATCAGCATCAGCATCGACATATTTGATTGAAAATAAAAGACGAGATCTGAGATTCCATCGTCGGGAATGCTGTCCTAGGACCCGTACCAATGTCATGAGGTAAAGATGCTAGAGCATGGCCATGGTAGTACACCTCTCTTCATCTGATCATGGTGATGATGATACATACATCTACAATACAATAATTATCTAATTAATGACATGGTGGTGATATCATCCTGCATATCAAATGCTTCTGTTCGTACCAAGAGAAATGCATTTTGCCAAAATCCTCATGATCATGATCATGAAATGCATTTCACAAATTCTAGGATGGGTCAAACCTGATCCTGTCTATATTATGTACTAGTCGTATCGTGCTATGTTTTCCAATACTAAATAAAATATCATGCCTCTTCATCAAGTGCAAACTGGCCCAAGTACGTGCAGTCAAAGGCGACATGATGGTGCTCCTCCTCCTCCTAAAGGTGAGGTCAACTCAATGGAGCAGCTGGCGACTCGACCTCTTTTAGATGAGGGTGTCCCTGATAAGAATACAACTCCTGAGTTGATCTCTCCGATGGATACTACCTTTGTCTTGAGGGACTGGGTCAAAACTCAACGTTTCTTGTCCTATGTGGCTGGTAAGTTGCCTGTTCTACAGGCAGATCCCACGATTGTGCAAGTCGTGTCGTGGTTGGATCGTACAGTCGACTTGTTTTGTGGTGAGGTCACAGGAGGCCGTCCTCATCACTTGGCAGGCATGCTCTGGGAGAAACTTCCCTCGTCCGACTTTGATGCTTTGGTCGCACAAGGGTTGACCAGTCCTTCATTCGTCGGATCCTTTGATGATCTCAAGGAACACATTCTGAAGTGTGTATGTGGTCCAAGTTTTGCGTATCAACTTCTTCAGGCGCGTTATTCGATCAAGCAAGGTCCTACAGAACCAGCCAGCGAGTTTCTTCGAAGGCTTACTCAGGTGCACCGATATCTGTATCAATTTGGGAATGGTCAAGAAACTGAGCAAATTAGCGCTTCCACCGTGTGGTCCTTGGCTAACAGCAACACTAAGGACGTTATCGAAGAGTATTTCCGTAAAATGGTCGCTAGCAAGGAACGAAGTTCATTTGAAGGATTTCAGGAATACTTGTGTAAACAAGACCCTGCCCTGGCAAGGAAGTATGAAGCTCATCAGGCTACCAATGCGAATGGTGGTCCTTGTAGTGATGTCATGGCTACTCACGATTTCAGAAATCATAATACTCGTGGTCGTGGTGGATCTTATCGTGGTCATCGCGGCAGAGGTCGAGGCCGTGGTCGACATCATAATGATGATTCTGAACGTCAGAATGGATACGGGCACAGTCACCGAGGTCGAGGTTACGGTTATGGGAATCGAGGCAACAAACGTCATTCCGATAATTCCCGGAACGACGAGAAGTCGCATCGACATAAGAAGAAGAATAAGAATCGGCAATACTATGCTGCTGCCACGCTTCCTTGTCAATCCAATGAGGAAGAACCAGTGTCAATATATTGGTCCATGCACCCAGCCGGGTCCCCAGACCCAGCAAGAGTGTCTTGCGTCTAGGTTCTCTAAGAAAGTCACATCATGAACTGACACCGGTAACGCTGTATACTTTCATTATTTTATATTATGACTATATGACTATTCTTATTAATGACAATGTACCATCTCATCTGATGATATATACTCTACTATCAAACAAAAGAAAAGTCAAGTCAACCAAACGTGGTGACGACTGGACATATTACAGCTGCAGTATACAGTAGTATAGATGATGGAGTAGTATCGTATCATACATACATGGTAAAGTAAGAATCAATTAATGGCACAGTCTGTGTGTAGAAGACATCTGGGTACGTGGTGGGGCGGCAAGGGACGTTGGTTGAGCAGTAGTCTGCCAGAGAGTCTGAGTCTTCCGACGGTGGAGGATGATACGTTCAGAGCGTGTGATATAGAGATGAAGGATCTTCGATATGGTAGATATGGAACGAGAGAATGGAAGACGAGACGGGACCATGTACATGGGTCTCTGCTTGATAGCCTGGCAAGTCAACACACTCATGGTGGGCTGGGATTTGGGAAATTCTTCTCAGACCACATGATGTCTGTACAACACACGGGTGGTGTGTGGTCAAAGCCTGTGATTACACCGTTACAGTCAGTAGAATTGCATCCTGCGTCACAAGTGTTGCATTATGGGATGTCGTGTTTTGAAGGGATGAAAGTCTACAGACACCTTGGGAATGGGAACCAATGCATTCAATTCTTCAGACCAGAGCTCAACATGGAGAGACTTTTGAAATCTGCCAGACGGCTTCATCTTCCCTCGTTCTGTCCACGAGAACTCTTGGAATGTATTACAGAATTAGTTCGTATGGATGAAGGATGGGTTCCTGGAAAGAGGGGACAGAGCCTGTACATACGGCCTGTCATGTACTCTCTATCTGATATGCTTGGTGTGTCAAGTCCACAAGAAGTCTCGTTGAATGTCATCATGTCTCCGAGTGGGAATTACTTTGGAAAAGATATGAATGCTCCTATTAGAATGTATATTGAAGAGGAGTACAAGAGGGCCTGGCCTGGAGGGGCTGGTGATGCCAAAGTGTCTGGTAACTATGCACCGACGATATACCCACAAGCAGTCGCAAAGAAACGGTTTGGAGCGGATCAAGTTGTATTTACGACGAGTGATGGATCCATGTTTGAAGAATGTGGGGCTATGAATATATTCTTTGTATTTCGACACGCTGATTCTCGTGTGGAAGTGGCCACACCTCCTCTTCTTGGTACAATACTTCCTGGAGTCACACGGCAGTCTATTCTAGAGATTGTACGGGAATGGAGTAGGCATGAGGATGGGATTTTTGTGAGTGAAAGAAGTGTTGGTGTGGATGAAGTGAGGAGGGCGGCTCGGTCTGGGATGTTGATGGATATGTTTGCCTGTGGGACAGCGAGTGTTGTACAGCCTATTGGATGTCTTGTCCGGAAGGATGGGGAAGAGATTGTTCCAGAACAGCTGTCTGGTGCTATGACATCTCGTATTTATAATGCACTTGTTGATATTCAACATGGCATGTATAGTAGTAGTAGAAGTAGTGATGTATTTGATTCTTGGACTGTTCCTATGTATATGTAAACCCATACATGTCACCCAGAATGGTAAAGTGATCTGGGACAGGGGCCACAATTTTAACAAACATGTCATTCCTTCGTTTCATCGTGCCGTGACGTTTCTGTTCCTTCAGAAAAGGCAGACGGATTTCCCTACAATGCAGAAAGATACGAGGCCAGGACCGTACTGTGTGATGTTCTTGCATCAATCTCTCCTTCACCTGTGCTAGAATATCCTTCTGAGGAGAATCCCTCATTCTGCCATATTTTGTATCCCCAAGAATCGCAGAACCCAGAGAATCTGCACAGTGTATCCTCAACTGGTGCATTCTCCCAGTCTCTGGGATCAGACGCAGCCATGCAAGTGAACTGAAAGCATCAACAGCCCTTTCCTGAAGCACCTCCACCCGTGTCACGGCTCTTTTTCCTTTCACAGGTAGATCTACTATCCCATCACCAGGCGTACCACACACCATGGCCCAATATACTTTTTCCACCATGTGAGATGTGTTGCTATTGCTGCTTTGAAACAGTCCTCCAAGCTCCTTCGCAGCATAGGCCGTCTTTGCCATCACAAGAGCCCCACTCACATCTTTATCAAGTCTATGAACTAGTTTATATTCAGAAAAGATTGCATCTATGGACATCTTGGCATCAACGCCTTTTCCTCCTTGTGTCGGTATTCCAGCAGGTTTATGGATGGCCACCATGGCCTCATCCTCATACAAGACCTCGAATCGTTTCTTCCCAAAAAGAGTACTGCTTGATGCTGCGTGTGCTAGTACGAGTGGAGAGGATGGATATAATGTATCTAACAAACCCAAAAGAAACCTCCTGGCAGGTCTGCGGTACAGCCGCATAGTATGTCTTTCGCTGTGGTATTCTACATCTACAAGCAATCTATGAGTCACGTGTTCATTTCAGATGGTTCTTTACAATATAGTTTGTATTTCAATACCGTGATATGTGATGCACAGTACTGTGATGACCATACTCTTGTTATTCCATCTTTCTTTTTTGAAACTTCGGTGGACACCTAGGCAGGACTTCTTGGACGACGTGATGCATACGTGGTAATCAGATGTGCACATAGGATGGCGTATTCACATATATACTCAGAGAGTATCTATTTGACAAGTAGATATTGTGTGCTTGTCATTTGAATACGCAGAGACGTAGAGAAATCTCACATTCTAGCCAGATGGTCTGTCCATAGGACGTGTCCTTGTCCACGCTTGTAGAGTTTCTCAAACCCTCGCACGAGTACAGAAGCTGTCATCGCGGTCGGTTGGCGAGGTGCAAGGCTTTTGAATAGAGTAAACTTTGTATAGAATGATAGATGCAAGCAAAAACGTGATGGCTTGTGGCGACGTGGTTGTCCACGTGAGACCTGAAGATATCTTGACTGAACAGGTATGTCTGACAAATTCACAACGAGTCTCTTCTATGCATGATGATGACGTCGATACTCGTGCGAGTATGATACTGATGGTTTGTGCTCATGTGTAGATACTGGATGATCTGAAAGGATTCTATTTGGATGTTGAGACTGTGGTGACGATGATCCAGCAGCAGCAGCAGGGTCCTGCATTTCTGGGAAAGACTGGGCCGACTGCCCTTGGATGGTTGGAATCAGTAGCAGCGTCTAGAAATGAAGATGTGTTGAAGAGTCATCACGTGCTTCCCACGCAAGAAAATGACGTGCGTCGGTTTTTCTTGGAGGAAGGATTGGATAAGGTGAATGCAACCGTACGGGATAGAGTGCATCATGAATGGACTAGGGTAATGCATGCGACCAGAGAACTGCATGGAGCCATGCATGATGCTGAACATACAAATGGAGAAAACATTCCTCAACAATCTCTGCATATTCGTGGTATCCTGGATCGTGCAAGTGCGAGTGTTGAGACACTGGATGCATTTATACGGCACAATGTTGTACTGGGTAGTTATATTGCACGGTATCTTGATGGAGTAGTACACAAGGATGGAAACAATAAAGAAGAGAGATATTTCATTGTGATTGAACGTATTCTGACGCAGGGTGTTGGCATGTCTTCATTGCTCATGGCATTGTCTGATGTGTATCAGGGGGTGCGTGTGTTGGAGGAACATGGACCCAACGCAAAGCAAGTGCTGCATGGTCTCGTGAAGCATGAATGGAAGGCTCCGAGCACATTCAACCGAGTGACGAAAAAATTCTGGATCTTACCCCGTGATGTATTAAAGTTCAAGCTCTTTGTGATGAAGCATTTGCCTATTCTCGTGTATGGGGAGAGGAGAAAAGTATTGGATCAACCTGTTGATGCTTTGGAACATGCAGACATGGAAGACTTTTCAAGCAAAGACTCGGGAGATATCTCGTCTGTATACTTGGATAGCGTTCCCGCATTAAGGGATTATCATGAGAGATTACACCGAAGAGATCTTGCCAAGGCTATTCGGATTCGGTGGTATGGAGTACGGGATTGCTGTGATGGTGACAAGAGTATATTTGTGGAGAGAAAGATTCATCGCAATGCGTACACGGGGATGTCTAGTACGAAAGAACGAGGTGGTATTAAGGAAAAACAGGTGGCAGAGTTCCTTTCTGGACAGCATGTTGTTGATGCTGGCGCAAAGGATGCAGAGTTTTTAAAGAGTGTCATGGAGGAAATCCATCGTGAAGAGCAGGTACCATTGATGCGCACGTCCTATCAGAGGACGGCATTTCAAAATTCTACAGACAACATGGTTCGTATCTCCTTGGATACCAACTTGTGCATGACCAAGGAATACGGGTATGGAGCAAGACATTCGTGGTGCAGAGATTTCTCTCTGTTTCCTCTGTGTGACGATGAGGTGGCTCAGTTTCCATATGGTGTGGTGGAGATTAAGCTTCAGGCAGAAACTCCAGAATGGGTGAAAGACTTGATACGTACAGGAATGCTCTTGGTTGTTCCGAAGTTTTCAAAGTTTCTGCATGGATCTGCATGCCTGTATCAGGAGTATACCGAGAATGTTCCGTATTGGTTCTTGCCAGATCCAGAAAACAAGGATCATCTGACTCCTGCCACGTGGGAGGAAATGGCAGATAAGGAGGATGCATTTGCCAAGCATGCCGCTGATTGGTTGTTCCCACAAGGCTTTGGAGACCCTTCTCAAGAAGAAAAGCAGCTCAGCCTTGCATTCTTCAGACCAAAGAAAACTCTAGGCAAGCCTGCTGCTGACAAGACAATTGTTGATGGAGACCACGAGGCAATGGTAGACTTGGAAGATGTTTCTGGAAATAGAACATGGTGTGATGTAGAACATGTTCCAGCCAATGCAACAATTGTTGTTCCGAAAAGATCGTGGCCAATTTACCAACATGCCTCGGATCACGAAGGGGGAAGCACATCAAGTGATCACACGGGCAGCCATGGGTTTACCTCTGACAGCACCTCTGTGTTGCCATACAAGGACTTTGACAAGATTGAAAAGGGGAACTCTATTGTCACACCAATCGCATATGGCATGAATGGATCGTATGGAGCTATGCAATACAGCATGTCGAGCAAAACACAGCCAGATCCAAAAACTCCAGTGAAGAGGAGTTCCTCTCTCGTGCGTACCCGTGTCGAACCCAAGACCTTTTTCGCCAATGAAAGAACATTCTTACAGTGGATAAATATTTCTGTGCTCGTCATGTTTTTGGCTCTATCATTACTCAGTGGAAGTAGTTTGGCCCCTGGACTAGGATCAAGTTTGACAACATCATGCAGTACAGATGATTCCAAATGTCTCGCAGGGAAAATGTCAGGAGCCATCATTGCACCAGTTGCATTATCATTCATGGCATACGCGCTATACATGTACAAGAAGAGAACCATACAGATTCTAAGACGAGAAACGGTGAGATATGATGATCAGAGGGGACCAGTGGTTCTGGTGGTGATTCTTCTCCTTGTCATGACTATTTCATACATTCTGACAATGATTTATGTCTTTTAATGTTCTCATCGTGTAACATTTCTGCCTTTCCATTGCACCTTTCTACCATCGACCTTCCATGGTATATTGAGAATCCCTATATCGTCTTTTTGAAGTATGTCGTCTCGATGACAGAAAAGATGAGAGAAGAAATCCGGCAGCCATTGACACACCAAGTAAAATCAGCCCTGGCAGTCCCCTCTGCTCACACTCCTTTTCAGGCATCTTCTTGCTCCTCTCTCGAACCGTAGGAACGGCTTTTTCTTCTTTCTCCACCACATGATCTAGCTGTACATGTGAACCAAAACTATCAACAATCTTTGGTAAAGGAGACTTGACGTGAGCATCCTCTTCTTCATCACAAAAATCAGTCATCATGACGGCATCCAAGAGTTTTGCATGACGTGATTTGCTTACACTAGAGGTCAGAATAGACGTCAAGACCCTCGTCGAACCATCAGAATCCTCGTGATCACTTGTATCCTCAGGTCCATCACCACCTTGAGTTGAAAATCGAAAACGTGTCTTTTGAGATGTCGGTGTCAGATATGCCATTTTCCCCTTGCTCATTTGGGGAGAGGGAGACGACACCGGAGGATCCGTAAACTTTGGTACAATCCTGCCAACATACTCTGGCAACTCTCCAGTCATGCTCTTATCATGCAGTGCATTACAAATGTCCCACAGGCACATACCAATCCTCTCCCCATCAGCCTTTTGCTCTACTTCAGACAATGTAAAACGCGATTCCTCTCGAATACCTAATCGATCACAAAGATCCATAAACATATCAAAATCATACGTCATCGCTTTGTACGGTCGTTCTCCTAGGGAAAAGGATGCATTCGTTGTTGACAGTGGACTCCTCAACTGAGGAGAGGACTCCCCACCACCTTGCAGGGGACTCTTTCTCACACTTTCCTCCTGCCCTCTATCCAAGATTCCAAGTAGAGCCTCCGCAACTCGACCCCTGCATTCAATATCACTCGGTATCATTCATGCAACATTGCCGTGCAAAAAAACCACAAAAAAAAACGTACAGCAACCAGCAATTCGCAAATAAATCTTCAAGCGCTACATCATCTCGTATATGAGTCTTCAATACTCTACATATCCATGTAGGAGTTCGTTTACGAACCACCTCTTCCAGACTTCCCAATGCACGTGGTGTCCTAGGATTTTCAAAATTCGACACATCATCCATCTGCCCCCGAAAACGCACATCCTCCTCCTTACTCTGGTGATCTATACGATCATCAGTATAATAATGGATATCATAATATGAATCGTCTCGCTCCATGATAGACAATCATTTCTTTACTACAGGCAATAGAAGGGTTGACCAAATATGTTTGTTTTACAAATAATGAATATTCCATGCACATTCATGTGCACATTTCAGGGGGGGAAACAGTACATGTGTCTCAGGACACTCTGGAAACAAAAGGAATGGAAATATTTGCTTCCTATACAATAATCTACACAAGTACAGGATACTACTCGTCTTATAATGGCATGGTCCTTGTCCTCCGCAGCCTCTTCCCATCCAGTGTCCCAGCATATGGATCTGGAGGCGCTTTTGCAGCGGAAATAATTTTTCTACGCAACTCTTTATTCGTATCTTTCAGCATTTGAACCCTTTCCTCCAACTCGTTCGTATATTGCTGCCTCTTCTTCCTCGATTTCGCAGCACTCTCTCTATTCCTCACAGACCTCTTGTCATCCTTGGTAGCCTTCCTTCCCTTGCTGCTGGTATCCTGCGATACATCATCCCCACTTATTTTCTTCTTTGATGGACGCCGTCTAGCCGTCCCTGCTGCCTGACCTCGAGTCGACCTCGTCGTCGTGGTTGTCGTTGTCGTTGCAGGCTCAGCCATGGTCTGATCATGGACAGGAGAATCCGTACGAAGAGGCAAAACACTCCCAGACATGATCACAGGCCGTCCATTAGTATGACTACGTTGCGTAGACATCTGCATTTCCCTCGCCCAGATATCCATACACTGAGCAACGTTCAGTGTAGATTGCAGTGGCTGTTGTTCATCTGCATGTATCTGTTGTGCCACAACTGCTTCTAGCACGTCCCCCAGGGCAATATCCCTACAATACGTTACAACAGTAGATGGTCAGATATCACCCTGGTGAATAGTGAAACAAAGAGACGTACCGAAATTCTGGTGCAATTGTATTTCCAAGAACGACACTTGAAGGTAACGAATCCAAATTTGACACTTCTGCCAGACCTCGTACCATATCTCCTAAGAGTATCTGATTAATATCATTTCTACCATACGTTTCTACAGCCGTAGACCGCAAAAGAGCGTCAAAATCCAGATCTGAAGGTTTGTCCGCAGCTCCTCCCATGGACTCGAATTGAGACACGTTTTTGTTGATTGAGACTTCAGTAGGTACTTGATACACGCATCTCTACGTATGTATGTTTCATAATAAGTATTAACAGTAGCATCTACTTTGAATAACCAGGGCAATGTGTATCTGTTGGTTTGGATATGATGACGTGGCAAATCCCATGCCATGTCGTGGCAAAATTCTCTCTCACATTCTCGTACTAGATTGATTCTTGGATGGTCCAATGTATTGGAGATCCAATTTTCTATCAATTCTTACATGAACATACTCTATCTATGTCGTAGTGAGTCTACTGACTGACTGACTGACTGACTGATTATACAGCAACATCAACATAGTCTTGAGCAAGCATGTATGTTGCATGGAGTGTTCTCCCATCAAAGAGTCTCCCATCAATGACGTCTCTTGCCTTTGAGGCTGACTCTGCATCAAGAAACTGGACGAATGCCTTGCCTTGATGGGATCCAGATTCTTTAATAAATAAACGCAAGACTGTACCATGTCGCTCAAGTTCAGACTTTAAATCTTCTATAATCTCTGCATACTCCTCCTCTGGGAGGGAATCCTCAACGACACCATCAATACACAAAAATGCAGAAGGACGGTCTTTCAATTCGTCATGTGTCACCCTTCCTGACTCGAGTTCTTCTTTCTCTCCATCTGCTTGGAAGGTGGCCAACGCATTCGCAGCAGTCAGTGCGGCCGTAGAGGCCTGTTTTGGATCAACATATCCTGCAGGCCTTCCAAGAGTCAACACCGACCCCATCAACTGTACTTTACCAGACAAGTCAAGACATGCGGTTGCCATTTCTGCATCACATACTTCCATAAAACAATATTTTTGTCCTTCAACCATTGCAATACGGGTGACAGGATCAATCGCACCGTTCTGGCACTTTGCAGGAAACGCAGCAGTCAGGGTGGCCTTGAAGAGATCATGAATCATCTTCTCGTTCACAGCCCCGATGGAGATATTACCAATGTACACTTCTCTCTGTGTTCTACTCGCGGCTTTCACCGCAGAGACTGCCTGTTGCTGGAGCACCAACTGTCTGGCTTGCAGCTGCTGCTCCTGCATCTTCCTGGCCATCTCTGCAGGGTTTGTGGGAGGACCTGCGGCACTTCGTAGTGCTGCAAATGGATCTTCGACGGCAGCCATCTTTTCTTTTGCATGCCTCTTCCTGGATACCTTTTTATATCCATCATCATCAGAGTTTCTGGGAGACCTGGACCAGTGCCGTGAATACCTCTCTCGGCTGCTCCGCCTCCGGTACCGAGGCGATCGTGAACGTCGACGACGTCGATATCGATACTCTTCATCATCGTGGTCGTCATAGTATCTACGGGAATGTCTGCGGCGATGACGGTCGTGTCGTTCCTCGTCGTAGACAGGAGAGCCCCTCCGACGTTGACCCGACCTTGGCTCTTTTTCTATATAATCAGCACCGTTAGGATGATCACGTATCTTCTCTTCTTGTTCTTCTTTCATTATGTAACACACACCTCTCGTGAGACAACACGCGTGTAATGTTGTGATGAAATCACAGTCTTACTACTCTCTAGTTTGTATACGACTGCTACATGTACAACAACTAGTAGTTCTTTATTAAATAAAGAAAAATATATCAAATATTCTGGTGTCAATGGTGCTTGTTTGCGGTAACAACGGAAGAAGAAGAAGAAGGCGTCGTGGAGGAACCTCCTGAAGAGGACATGGACAGACGAGACCTTGCACTTGGAGTACGTGTCTTTGGAGATTCTCTGGGATGTATGGGTGGAACTGGAGGTGATGGTGTTGGTACAGAAGGGAGATTAGATCCCGACCTGAGTTGTATGGATGTGAGCTGTTTATTGAGCCAGACAATCATCTTGTCACTGCTTTCTGCTTTTTTGGTGGATGCCTCTAGTTTCTTCATGGCATCTTCGAGCTTCTTGTCTCGATCCACTGCATACAAGGATACATGAGAATATCGTCATACCACATATGTACACACACACACACACACACACACACACACACACACACACACACACACACACACACACAATATA
>PJEL010001529.1_pt1 | contig 23068 bp, 23 predicted proteins | sample 1853271 | NCBI WGS metagenome assembly PJEL01 (sample SAMN08108733, study PRJNA415343) | Invertebrate metagenome, whole genome shotgun sequencing project. | host: Globobulimina | place: Sweden: Gullmar Fjord | collected 2015-08
ACCTCTTTTGCTCGTTGCGTAAACGCTTGAACCATATTATTAGCAATATGAGTAAAAACGCGCCCAAATGCTAAATCGAATATTTTATTTGAGAACTCGTAATCCAAATTTAAAGTGACCTTACACGCGTCTTCAGACAACTTTATTAATTGCCAACTACCGACTAACTTCGAAAAAGGACCGTCTACTAAGTTCAGGGTTACTTGTTTATTCTTAATCAGCGTATTTTCTGTCGTAAACCACTTATTTATTCCCGCTTTAGATACTTGAAGTGAAGCTTTCATGGAGTCATCACCTTGTGCAAGTATTTTACTGCCACCACAATCAGGTATGAACTGTGGATAGGATAAAACGTCGGTAATTAGGTCATACATTTGTTCAGTGCTATGCATAACTAGCGCACTTCGATTTACAGTTGGCATTTATTCCCCCAAAACTTAAGCTTTTATATTATCAAACCACAACGCAAAGCTCACTATTTTCAGACCTTTAATCATTTTAATGTCAACTATTGTCCATAGGCTTAATCATTTCTGCATTAATGCTACGACTTAAAATATTAGGTATAAGTTACTTTTTTTAAAACGGCTACAACAAAAGTCACCGCTTTCTAACTCCATAAAGCTAATCTTCCATAGATTTTTATTTAAGTTATTGTGTAGATATCACATAAAGCACTCTAATTATGAAAATAAAAATTTCATAACAAAGCATTATTTTTAACTTTATTGAAGTAAGCGATTTAAAAGCCCGATGTTTAAACGTATAATCCTCGCATTATGGCAAAGAAAAAATCGAAAAGTTCAAACAGCAATACTATTGCGCTAAATAAAAAAGCACGTCACAACTATAACCTTACCGATAAATTTGAAGCCGGTATGAGTTTGCAAGGTTGGGAAATCAAAAGTATTCGCGAAGGCAAAGTCAATATTTCTGACTGTTATGTATTCATCAAAAATGGTGAAGCCTTCTTAACAGGGGCTGAAATTATGCCGCTTAACTCAGCATCAACACATGTGGTTTGCGAACCAACACGTGATCGCAGACTATTGCTCAATCGTCGAGAATTAGACCGATTATCGGGCGCTGTAGATCGTGATGGTTTTTCATTAATTGCGACAGCAATGTACTGGAAAAAATGCTGGGTTAAACTCGAATTTTACCTAGGTAAAGGTAAAAAAGATCACGACAAACGAGCTGATATCAAAGACCGTGAGTGGCAAGTAGATAAAGGGCGTTTAATGAAAAACAAAAATTTGAACAAAGTTGATTAAAATTTATCTCATTGTTTAAATAGCTAAAGCAATGTACAATATGCTTCGTAAGCGCAAGCTTTAGTAAACTTTGGGGCGGATTCAGGATTCGACGAGATTCACGAAACCCAAGGTGCATGCCCAGGGGCGGTTGGCCTGGTAAAAAGCCGCAAAACCATAATTGCAAACGACGAAACGTTCGCACTAGCAGCTTAATGCTAGCCATCCTCTCATAGCCTTGCCTATTGTCTAGAGAAGTGATGGTCACCCCAAATAGGTTAGCGAGGGAAGCTTGCTTGAGGCTGAACCGCGAAATAGTATCGAGCTCACCATGACGAAGCCTGTCGACTGGCGTCTAATTGGTTAAATAAATAATCGACTAAGCATGTAGTACCGAAGATGTAGGTTTTTCGGACGGGGGTTCAAATCCCCCCCGCTCCACCACATTCTTAATCAAAGACGCTTTTTAGCGTCTTTTTTTATATGCTAATTTTAATGTCCTTAGCGCTATTTCGCTTTTCTTATATATTTGAAAAGAGTTTAAACAGGAATAAGTTTTTATGTGTGGCCGACTTAATATCGTTGATGATCCATTAGCACAACTTGTCAGTGACTTTCTTGGCATTGACTTTAAAACGACAACAAATACTAATTTGTGTCCCTCTGAAACATTAGCCACTATTATTAGACCAACCAATGGTTTTGAGCAAATCAATGCAAATTGGGGCATCCAGCCTAACTGGTCAAAACAACTACTTATTAATGCTCAAGCTGAAACTGCTCATGAAAAACCGTCGTTTAAAGACGCGATTGTTCACAGTCGCTGTTTAGTGCCGGTTAGCGGCTGGTATGAATGGAAAACTGAAGGGAAGAAAAAGATAAAGTATGGCTTTAGTCATAAACGAAACGAGCCATTTTATATGGGTGGAATTTTATATGACATTCAAGCCCCTAAATTAGTAACATTAACTAGATCTCCAACGCCGCAATGTGCAGATATCCACAATCGAATGCCAGTTTTAATAGACCAAGACAAAATCAGTTATTGGTTTAATGCTTCTCCCAATCAGCTTTCAACACTTTATACTGTTCAAAATATCCAAGACATTGAAATTACACGTTTAGGTTAAATGTTAATGTTCGCCAATGATAACTCTTTCTATAATAAGTGCCCTAGGTGCGACTGCTCTTTCGATAATGTTTTTACATAGCGTTGCGAGACTAAGCACTATTTACCGTGATTAAAACGCTTTTATCTCAAACCGAATTTTACCGATTTAATTCAACAGGCCCTAGTATTTCAGCTAGATATAGCGCTATCGTGCTGTTACGATTATAAGATTCACGATAACAACAATAATCCATTAAGTGACTTAATCATGACCAGACAAAATATTTTAATCACAGGTGCAAGTTCAGGCCTAGGCAAAGGTATGGCGATAGAGTTTGCTAAACAAGGCCGTAATCTTGCTTTGTGTGCAAGAAGAATAGATAGGTTAGAGGAGTTAAAAAAAGAGCTCGAAGCAATAAACTCCAATATATCAATTAATGTAAAAGTACTAGACGTAAACGATCACGAGCAAGTGTTCGAGGTTTTTAAAGCGTTTAATACTGAAATGGGCACTATAGATCGCGTGATTATTAATGCAGGAATGGGCAAAGGTGCGTCTATTGGTACCGGATATTTCCATGCCAATAAACAAACCGCTATAACCAATTTTGTCTCAGCTATTGCACAAGCGGAAGCAAGCATGGAAATATTTCGTGCACAAAATAGTGGCCATCTCGTCACAATTTCATCAATCAGTGCTGTGCGTGGTTTTAGAAGAGCAATGACTGTCTATGCGGCAACCAAAGCGGCTGTGACCTCTTTAACAGAAGGGATCAGACTTGATGTGTTGAACACCCCAATAAAAGTGAGCTGTGTGCACCCTGGTTTTATCCGTAGTGAAATCAATGAGACAGTAGAAAAGGTGCCATTTATTGTTGATACAGAAACCGGCTGCAAAGCCCTAGTAAAAGCGATAGAAAAAGAAAAAGCTAATAGTTTTGTTCCTACCTGGCCGTGGGCTTGGTTACATTGGTTTTTAAGAGTTGCACCTGACAGTATGATCAGGAAAATGAGTTAACAAAAAATAACTCAACTCTTTTTTGAAACAGCCGATACATCACTATGAATTAAGGTTTTCAAGAGGAGTTGAGTAAAACCGTGATTTCAAATGCACTATATTCAATTTCAATTGACCTAGGCCGCAATTCGATAAGCAAAAATAACGACTCGCTTGAACATATGAAATATGCTCAAAAGCAAGTTTCTACTGTCTCGAATACTCTTGCCGAAGATAAAGTCAGCATATCAAAAGAAGCCTTCTCTGCGCTCAATCAAAAGCTACAAGAAAATACTAGCGAGACATCTAAAAGTACGATTGAAACATCGATTAATGATAAGAATATCGAAAATATTAAAAAACAAATGGAAGCGCTTAAACAACAAATAAACCAGTTGAAGTACGATAAATCTGAAAAGGCAGACCGTATGCGCCGACAACTGCAAAACCAAGTCAATGCCTTAAACGCTTCGCTTCTGGATTTATTAGGTAAGAAACTCTCTACCATTTAAAACTCATAACTTTACAATGCGTATTTTTCTATCAACTGCTGTTGAATGTCTTTTTGATAAAGCTCAATTAACGCATCATTAAGTTTCTTAATGATGATTGGAGAAGTATCTAAGTTAAAAGCAATATGATTTCCCTCTAGCTTAGCGGTATCCAAAGAAAAAACCGGTTCAATCAAATCTATTTTAGAGCCTACTTTATGAACTAAAGTATTTGGGCTCGCTATCATTAAATCAAGTTTTCCTGCCAAAAACAGCTTAGTACCATTATCTGCTCCTGAAACATCGAGTAAGTTTTTATTCTGTTCAAAACCTAGGTCTAATAGTACGTCCTCATAAACATCATTATGAGCAGCAGCGACTGTATATTTCAATAAGTCCGTTTCATTCACGATACTGATATCTGATCTTGATTTAAGCCGATAAAAATTGGCAGTTGAAGAGACCAATGGACCAACCCAAAGAAATTTTAACTCACGTTGTGCATTTCTTGACGTTGAAAAAACACCTGAATTCTGGTTATTTTTAGCTGCTTGATAAGCCCTATTCCACGAAAGCAATGTGAACTGACAATCTAGTTTTGCTCGCTTGCACATTAATTCCACCAGTTCAAAGTTGATGCCTTTTAACGTACCTTCATCTTCAAAGTTATATGGAGGGAAGTGTTCTGTATATAGCATGATAGGGCCCGCTTCCTCCGCTAATAATGAACAGTGAACTAGTAATAATAAAAGGTAATAGCTAAGGTGCTTCATCAATTCAATATTTTTCCAAGCCTGACTGTATTAAGTTTAGCCTGTTTTACCTAATGTATACATATTGATGAATAGTTTTTATCCAAACCACTAAGCTATGCACAATAAATATCACTACTCTATGCATCAAACGATTACTCTCGATTATAAATTAGTGCAAAAATTTAAGGCTATTTACAAATATTTACTAGGCATAAACCCATTAGCCCCTTATCATCTTCCGTTTAAATTTATTAGTAGTAGAAATAAAATGAACCTAACTCCTATTATCAATGCGCTTGCGGCTGCAACTCTGGCACTAAGCAGCGCATTGTCTTATGCAACTATCGTCGAATTTCAAACCTCTCACGGTAACATTCAAGTTAATCTATATGATGAAAGTACGCCAAACACTGTCACGAACTTTTTAACTTATGTTAATGAAAATGACTATATCGATACTGTTATACACCGCGTTGAACCAAACTTTGTTGTACAGGGTGGCGGTTTTACCTTTAATGGAGACTTTCCACTCGATGCCATTGCGACTAGACCTGCAGTTATCAACGAACCTAAATGGTCTAACGTTAAAGGCACTATTGCGATGGCAAAAGTAGCAAATTCACCTAATAGCGCCACTAATCAGTGGTTTTTCAATCTAAGTGACAACAGCACTAATTTAGATGTTCAAAATCAAGGGTTTACAGTTTTCGGACAAGTCATTGATGAAGGCATGGAAGTATTAAGTGAAATAGAAAATGTGCCACTTTGTAGCAACGTCCCTATTGAAAACTATAGTGTGGAGCAATGTGCAAATGGTGATATTCCTGCTTATGAAGATTTCGTTACAATTTACAATATAGTGATCATTGATAGTAACGCAAACACTGACGCGAATTTAGATAAGGTCCCTAATACCTTAGTAAATGTCCCTACAACACCAGACACAGACAGTGGCGGTGGTGGCGGCTCGATGTTTTGGCTAACCATGTTAGCCATATTCATTAGCTCGGCAAGGTTATTCCGCAGCTAAAGTTTCACTCTCTTCGTATATTGAGCAAGCCCAAATAGAATCCTATATTTGGGCTTTTTTTGTCTGCTTATGGCTAATCAACATTGTGATTCAATAGCACTTTAATCGATAAGCTATTTATCTTGTTAGCACCAAACATTGACCTACAGTTAACGTAAACGTAAACTAAAACCATATTATCCGCAAAAACGTTGAGTAACTAAGTATGTCCACTCCCACTTTAACTTTATATCACTGCCGAGATTCACGCTCATTGCGCCCACTGTGGGCGTTAGAAGCGCTGAAAATAGAGGGCAAGCAATCAGGTTTAGATATTGATTACCAACTCATCAATATGGAGTTTCCACCGCGCTATAAATACCCTAACTATTTAGAAATAAACCCGTTAGGCACAGTCCCCACATTTATTGATAACAATAATGCTCAACCAATCACCCTTACCGAATCTGCAGCTATTTGCCAATACTTAGTTGATAAGCATCCTCAGTCGTCATTAGGATTAAGTGTTGATCATCCTGAATATGGTGAATACCTTAACTGGTTGCATCGTAGCGACGCTACCTTTACTTTCCCTCAAGCTTTAGTATTGCGATACCAACGATATGAGCCGGAAGAGCGATTACAACCACAAGTGGTAGAAGATTATAGAAAATGGTTCTGTGCACGTATTCGTAGCATCGAATCTGCATTAGAAAATAAAACTTACCTTTGTGCGAATCGCCTAACCATTGCAGATATTTGCGTAGGTTATGCGCTATTTTTAGCAGACAGCATTGGTATTAGTGACTGTTTTGGTGAATTAACCAAAGCCTACTTTACCCGATTAACTAACAAGCCAAGTTTTAAAAACACACTCGCTCAACAAGCCAATTTAGAAAAGATATTTTAAATCACCGAAAACAGCCGAGTATGCGGGATAACGATCGCTCAGGCGCAGCATGGTTGATTCAGTACCTAGTGCTTTAGACTTGTATCTAATCGGTATCAATAAATTTCAGACAAAAAATAGCGCCAGAGGGCGCTATTTTTATAGAGACTATATTAAAACGGCATTTTCATCCCTGGTGGCATCTGCATACCACCAGTTAACGAACCCATCTTTTCTTTGTTCACTTCTTCCACTCGACGAACCGCATCGTTAAAAGCAGCAGCGACTAAGTCTTCGACCATTTCTTTGTCGTCTTCCATTAAGCTTTCATCAATATCAACACGACGAACACTGTGTGAACCGGTCATTGTTACTTTAACCATGCCAGCACCTGATTCGCCAACCACTTCCATATTTGCGATTTCTTCTTGTGCTTTTTGCATTTTCGCTTGCATTTGTTGGGCTTGTTTCATTAAGTTGCCCATACCGCCTTTCATCATAATGTTTTCTCCAGTAAATTTGTGCCCAAAGATAGAGCTTATTGTTTCAAAATTCAAGTCTTAGTCTTTGCAAAGGTGTGTCATAAAGTTTCGCCATCTTGTATCTATTTGGCGACGACTGTATTTTCATCTAATTCAGCTTGAAATACGGTCTGCATTTGCTTCACATTTTCATCTTCTAATAGCACTTGTTTGGCATACTCATAACGTTTGTCATTAATATGCGTTTGAATTTGATAGGGATCATCGACCGTCTGTTCAACGATATTTATTTCGACTTCCATTGCACGATTGAAGTAATGAGAAACAAAGTCAATCAGCTGTTGATGAGCATTTTCTGTTTTTAAATGTTTAGTTTTTTGATTCAAACATAAGATCAATTTATTGTCGTTAGACTCTGGTGCAATAGTCGCTTGAATTGCTAGTTGCCTTAGTCGGCCATTAAGGGCCATGGCATCAATCATATTGGCCCATCGATCAATCTGATTAGCTTTTTTAATCTTAGACGGATCAATGACTTCTGGTGTAAACGGTTGTTCTGGCACAGTTTCAAGATTCGGCACATCTTTTAACTGTGCTTGCTGTTGAAGTTCAGCTACTGATGGTTGACGCTCATTTGCGTCATTAGACTTTTTTACTGAACCTTCCTGCTGCTTCTTGCGACTTCTTAATAAATTTCTGCCTTTAAGCACTTCACTCATGGGCGAATTAATTTGCTCAAGTATATCTTCTGCAGGTTCAATATTGGTATTTATTGGCTCTGCAATACTTTCACCCGCTTGTTGCAGTGTTTCTGATGTTGAAGCTTGTTCTGGCTCTGAATCAGCACTATTTTGACTAGCTAACTCTGGTTCCATTGATGTTTGCTGAATTTCGCCACCTAGCCCTATATTGCTAGACGAATCAAACATATCAGCTGCCATAGGTAATTCAGATTGAGGCAGGTCATCCGCTTGCTGCTGAGATTTCAAGTTTTCTGCGTCTTGTTCAATAGATAGCATTTCAGTAGAGAGTTGTTGCTCTAAGTAGGCTTCGCCACTTTCTTCTTCTATTTCATCAACCACAACTTCTGGAACTGCTTTTGATTTGATATCTAGATTATTGTCACTGGCTTTTTGTGGAGCTGCAGTTGTTACTTTAGTATCGCCAAGCAAAGTTTCATCAAAAGTTATTGCCTGCGTATTACCAGAATGTTCAACATCCGCTTTAGGTAGCTCATTAGTATTATTGATTGGTTTAAAGGCAAGCAGTCGCAATAATGCCATATCAAAAGCCGCTTGTTCATCACCCGCATAAGGTAAATCTTTTCGACCATTTAATGCAATTTGATAATACAGCTGCACATCTTCTGGAGAGATGGCTTGGGCGAATTTTTTTAATAACTCAGCATGTTCTTTCGACAAATTAAAATCATGAGCAACCACTTGGTACATCGCTACTTGGTGCAGCAGTTGAATAAGCTCAGCGAACAATCGACTATAGTTTGGTGAATAACTCGCGATTTCTTGAGACAGCAACATAAGTTGCTGTGAGTCTTGTTTGATCAACGCGATCAAAATTTTGAACGGCCAGTTTTGATCAATACCACCAAGCATTTGCTGAACATTGGCAAGTTCAATATTGCCTTGTCCTTGCGCAATCGCCTGATCGGTTAAACTTAAGCTATCACGCATGCTGCCACGAGCGGCTTTTGCCAATAGCGTAATCGCACTAGTTTCAAACGTTACTTGTTCAGCATTGAGAATTTCAATCAACTTAGTTTCAATTTGCGTGACCGTCAGTGCTTTGAGGTGAAACTGCAAACAGCGCGACAACACGGTAATAGGAAGCTTTTGTGGATCGGTAGTCGCTAAAATAAATTTTACGTGCTCTGGTGGCTCTTCCAACGTTTTAAGTAACGCATTAAAACTGCTGCGCGATAACATATGCACTTCGTCAATCAAGTAGACTTTGAAACGCCCACGAGACGGCGCATATTGCACGTTTTCTAATATTTCTCGGGTATCATCAACTTTAGTTCGTGATGCCGCATCGATTTCTAATAGATCGACAAAGTTACCCTGGTCTATATCCTGGCATACGTCACATTGACCACACGGCGTTGCCGTAATACCTTCAACACAATTCAAGCTTTTCGCAAAAATACGCGCTATGGTCGTTTTACCGACGCCACGAGTACCTGTGAACAGATAAGCATGGTGCAGACGGTTTTGAGACAAAGCATTAGCCAAAATGGTGACAACATGCTCCTGCCCCATTAGCTGACTAAAGTTTTTTGGGCGCCATTTTCTTGCTAAAACTTGATAGCTCATGAATGAAGTTACTCGCCTTCGTACTGAAGCAAAGAAGTCACTTCTATGCCTAATTTTGCTAGTCTTTCTTCGCCACCTAAATCAGGTAATGAAATGACAAATGCGGCAGCCGTTGCCGTTGCGCCAAGACGTCGAATCAGGTTGGTTGTCGCTTCAATCGTACCACCAGTAGCAAGTAAATCATCGACAATTAACACTTTGTCATTTTCATTGAGCGCATCTTGATGGATTTCTAAAGTATCTGTCCCGTACTCTAACGCATAGCTCTCAGCATAAGTCGCTCTTGGCAGTTTTCCTGGCTTACGGACAGGCACAAAACCGATGCCCATTTCGATAGCGAGTGGCGCGCCAAATAAGAAGCCACGCGCTTCAGTACCAACAATTTTGGTATAGCCTTGCCCAGAAAATTTTTCTTTTAAGCTATCAATCGTAAGCTTAAACGCTTCAGCATTTTCCAAAATACCCATAACGTCACGAAATAAAATTCCTGGCTTTGGGTAATCTTCAATGGTGTGAACAGCTGTTCTTAGGATATGTAAATCGTTTTCAGTCATTTCAAATTTGTTCATTAATTCTAGTAGGTAAAGAATAATGCAAATCGATCTGTTTTTATAGAGATAACAAGATAAATTGAAGATTTAATCGGTGATATGACGAATAGAGTTGGATTTAAAATAATCATCAACAGACAGAAACAAAAAGTGCCACAGAACGTGACACTTAATAATAACTCGGGTTCTTACAGTCAGCTTTTTTGCTTAAGCGAAGTAAGTGAACCAACCAGTTAACATAGGTAATAATGGAAATGCCAATAGTGCAGTTATAGCAATAAATAAATGACGTTTCGAGGTGCTATCAGAAAAGTTATCGTGACCAGACATATGAGTAATTCCTAAATTAATGTAAAATCTGGCGCGAATTATAGAGTAACAACTCCAAAATGAACAGAAAAAATTGATCTAGATCAATTTCACCTGTTCAGTTTTTGAAACACATGCACTTAACTATCTGATTAATTTGAAGTATCTAAAGGTTCAAAACCTTTAACTAAGTCATCAATTGCTTTCATTTGTGCTAAATATGGCGCTAGTTTATCTAATGGCAATGCACATGGACCATCGCATTTAGCTTCATTTGGGTTTGGATGCGCTTCAATAAATAGACCAGCAATACCCAATGCAATGCCACTGCGAGCAAGCTGTGCCGCTTGTGCTCGTCGACCATCTGCTGAATCACTGCGACCGCCAGGCTTTTGCAAGGCGTGTGTTGCATCAAAAATAACCGGAGCAAAACCTTTCATTTCTTCCATCGCTAGCATATCAACCACTAAATTATTATAGCCATAGCAGCTGCCGCGCTCACACAACAATACTTTTTCGTTACCTGCCTCAGCAAACTTTTTGATGATATGACGCATTTCATGTGCCGCTAAAAATTGTGGTTTTTTAACATTAATCACGGCATTAGTTTTCGCCATCGCAACCACTAAATCAGTTTGACGAGCAAGGAAGGCAGGCAGTTGAATAACATCTACAACATCCGCAACCGGTTGTGCTTGATAAGATTCGTGGACGTCAGTAATGATCGGCACATTAAAGGTTGATTTAATTTCTTCAAAAATTTTAAGTCCTTCATCCAATCCCGGACCTCGATAAGAGTGCACCGACGAACGGTTGGCTTTATCAAATGACGCTTTAAATACATAAGGAATATTTAACTTCGACGTAACTTCAACATAAGTTTCAGCAATTTTCATTGCCATATCTCGAGACTCAAGCACATTCATGCCGCCAAACAAGACAAACGGCTTGTTGTTGTCTACTTCGATATCCGCAACCTTAATATTTTCTATTTTCATGTTTGATCCTTATCCTGAAACAACTTGTAAAATTTGACCACACAGCCATGCCATGTAGGTTCCAACCGTATAACCTAATACAGCAAGCAAAACACCAACAGGAGCCAAAGATGGATGGAATGCAGAAGCGATAATGGGCGCGGACGCTGCCCCGCCAACGTTAGCTTGACTACCAACCGCCATATAAAACAGTGGCGCTTTGATCATTTTAGCGACAAACAACATTAAGCTTGCATGTATTAGCATCCAGATCACACCAATAACAAAGTAGATTGGCGCATCCATGATCATGCGGACATCCATTTTCATTCCTATAGTTGCAATGAGAATATATAAGAACGCAGAGCCCACTTTAGACGCTCCGACCCCCTCTAATTCACGTGCTCTAGTAAAGGATAGTGCAATGCCGACGGTGCTAGCGAAAATAATCATCCAGAAAAACTTACTATGAAAACTAAACACATCTAAATTTGGATAGTGAGTAACAAAATATGGCGTGATATTGTCTGCAAATAAATGGGCAAAGCCTGTCACCCCTAGACCTACGGCAACAATAATCATTAAATCTGATAAGGTGGCGATGCGGCCATGCTTAGCATGGAAATGCTCGACCTTTTCTTTTAGTTCATCAATAGCTGAAGTATCTGCTCCTGATTTAGCATCAATGCCTTTAGCATTAGCAGCCATAACTAAAAGTATCGCCATCCAAAGGTTCGCGACGATAACATCAACGGTAACCATTGCAGAAAAAATTTGATCTCCGGCACCATAAATTTCTTTCATCGCGGCTTGGTTTGCACTACCCCCTATCCAACTTCCGGCAACCGTCGTCATACCTCGCCATACGGCTTCAGGACCACTAACACCTAACATTTCAGGAACAACAGCAGAGACCGCAAGTAATGCGATCGGACCACCAATAACAATACCTAACGTACCCGTAAAAAATAGAATAACCGCTTTGCTGCCAAGTCCAGCTATAGCCTTTAGGTCGACACTTATGGTCAGTAACACCAAACAAGCAGGTAATAAATAACGAGATGCAACATAATAAAGTTTGGATTCTTCACCATTGACTACGCCAAAGGTGTTCAACAGTGAAGGGAGAAAGTAACAAATTAATACCGCAGGAACGACGCTGTAAAACTTTTTCCAAAAGCGAATGTTGCTATGCGACGTGTAAAAGACTAATCCGAGCATAATGGCTAAAAAGCCCAATATGGTCGCATCATTGGTAATAAATGGGGTATGAGACATCTTATCTCCGCTGTAATAGTAAAATTGTATTTAGCGCACTGCTTTAATGGATAACAGTGTTTGTTATTTTTATATTGTCTAATTGTATTTTAAGCAACTGAGCTGCTGGGTCTTTAGGGCATTGCTCAACAAAAAACCGATAATCGTCGCACGCCACTTTAAAGCAATCGAGTTGGTGAAGCAAAAAGCCGCGGTCACGTCGTTCAAAAGGGTCTTCGGGCCTTAATGAAATCAACAGGTCGACACACTTTAGTGCCTTATCAAAATCGCCTAGCACAATAAGCTCACTTTTACAGGCGGTAAGATATTCAACCAAAATGGTTTTAACATCCATGGGTGCCAAATGATATTCATCGGGATCTGAAGAAAGCTCATCCATTCTGCGATCCAATTCATAAAAATTAAGTGATTCACCATTTAGTGGATCAAAAATAATGGCGTAGTTTTGATCACAAACTAATCGCACCATAATTTTTTCAGGCACAAAAACCAAATCAGCTTCAAAACCACATTCAACCGCGATATGTTGAATTAGCGCCGCTTTTAAACTGGGATGTATTAACCTTGTTTTTAAGCTATCAGAAAGTTTAAAGGCAAGTTCTGGCCAACGATTTTTTGGCGTATCTAAAAATAAATGATCGACGTAAAGTGCATTAATTAAGAGCTCCGCCTGATCAAGTTGATCTTCAATCCCTTCTATCTGCTCCTGACAATCAGCAATAATCTTTGCCAACATGTCTTCAACAGGCTCACTTTGGCTGGTTGTAAAAATATTTTCCTCGATAAGAGAAAAAGTTCTTAACAACTCGTCTTGACCATCAGAAATTTCGGATAACAACAAATCATTCATAAAACGTAAGATAAAAACTCAAGTAGAAATTCAAGCCAATAAGATGGGGGCGTAAACGTTAGTTTAAAGTCTACCCCCAATAAAAATGTCATTTTATTGAGGAGTGATAACCCTTGATGATTTAGAAAAAGAAGGTTTGTTTAGTCGCAGCGACTTTAAACACCAATAACACCCAACCGACAGTCCCTAAAAAGCCAAAAATTTGCATAGTACGAGTACGAGCAAGTTTTAGCGTATAAAAACCAGTTAAAATATACGCAACTATGGCTAATATTTTCTCCGCAAGCCATAACTGTTCCATAGGATTTATCGCAAGCTTTATTGCCATCACGACACCTATGAGGAGTAGAAACGTATCAACAATATGTGGTGATATTTTCACCCATTTTTTTTGCAACATTTGCGACTCTTTAAGTGTCCATGCAAATCGCAAGACAAAAAACACAACGCTTATTATTGCCAATGTCATATGTAAATGTTTCATTTATATTCCTATTGTTATTGTTAGTTTTAATTCATTAACTTTTAGTTTATCGGGTAAATACCGCCCAAGTAATACGGTCATTACCGGCTAAATCTTGCTCTGTGACAGCCTCTGAATAACCTAAATATTCAAATAACTGCCGTACCGCTATGCCTTGATTATATCCATGCTCGATATACATTTTCCCATGATTGAGCAAGTGATTGCGGCCTAGGTCGATAATATGTTTAATGTCTGCCAAGCCATGCTCGCCAGCGACAAGTGCTGATTTAGGTTCAAACCTAACATCTCCTTGCACTAAATGCTCGTCGAGTTCATCAATATAAGGAGGGTTACTGACAATTACATCAAACTGCTCATTAAATAGCGCACCATACCAATCACTTTCGATAACATTAACATTGGAGATAGCTAGCCGTTTTGCATTGCCGATAGCAAGATTAACCGCTTCTGCATTATTGTCGACCGCCGTAATTTGCCAGTGCTGATTTTCACTGGCAAGTGCCAAGGCTATAGCCCCAGTTCCTGTACCTAAATCAAGCAGTTTTAACGTTGGATTTTGGTGATGATCGAGCACTAACTCGACCAGCGTTTCGGTGTCAGGCCTAGGGATCAAAGTAGATGGTGATACTGCTAGCGGTAATGACCAAAACTCTTTGTAACCGACTAGGTAAGCGACAGGCTCGCCTGCCAAGCGTCTTGATAACAGTACCTGAAATTCAGTATTTTGTTGATCCAAGATTTCTTTGTCAGACCAAGTGATCAGATACGTTAAATCCTTATCGAGCACATCAGCCAAAATAACTTGAGCATCTAACTTAGGCGTGTCAGAGCAATCAGCCAGCATTAAGCTGGCTGATAATAAAACTTGCTTTATCGTTAAATCAGACAAGAAAAACCTATTAGTTCTGATCAGCGAGTGAGGCAAGCAAGTCGGCTTGGTTTTCTTGCATGATAGGATCCATAACCAACTGCAAGTTACCTTCAATCACTTCGTTTAAGCGATAAAGTGTTAAATTGATACGATGATCTGTCATACGCCCTTGAGGATAATTGTAAGTGCGTATACGTTCTGAACGATCACCACTTGCAACCAGGCTGCGACGTGATGATTCTTCCTCACTTCGGCGTTTGTCGTCTTCAGCTTGTTGTAAACGCGCTTGTAATACTGACATGGCCTGAGCACGGTTTTTATGCTGAGAACGCTGGTCCTGACATTCAACCACAACCCCTGTTGGAATATGAGTAATACGGATGGCAGAATCAGTTTTGTTGACGTGCTGACCACCGGCGCCAGAAGCACGGAAAGTATCCACTTTTAAATCCGCTTTATTTATTTCAATGGCTTCTGATTCAGGGATTTCAGGCATGACCACGACAGTAATAGCCGAGGTATGCACGCGGCCTTGAGACTCAGTCTCAGGCACCCGTTGAACTCGATGGCCGCCAGATTCAAATTTCATCTGGCCATAAACACCATCACCAATAAATTTAGCGATAATTTCTTTATAACCACCTTGCTCACTTTCGTTTGCGTTCATTAATTCAACTTTCCAACCTTGCTTTTCAGCATAACGGCTGTACATACGGAAGATATCGCCTGCAAAGATAGCGGCTTCATCACCTCCTGCCCCTGCTCTTATTTCAACAAAACAGTTATGATCGTCATTGGGATCTTTAGGTAGCAATAAAATTTGCAAATCACTTTCTAATTTCTCTACCGCTTTTTTGGCTTCTTTGTATTCTTCTTGCGCCATTTCACGCATGTCAGGATCGTCATCTTTAAGCATCTCTTCTGAAGTGGCGAAGTCACTTTCAGCTGATTGAAAATCTTTAAAGGCGTCAACCGTTCCTTCAAGTTGTGAAAACTCTTTGGATAATGCTCTAAATTTTTCTTGATCGGCAATAGTGTCAGGATCGGATAATAGCGCCTGCACTTCTTCGAAACGTTCAACTAAGCCTTCAAGTTTACCGTATACAGATTGTTTCATAGGAGTGTTCTTAAATGTAATTGTGCGCAATGATATAACAAGTTGACCAGATTTTTAATCAACTTAACTTAAATAGTTGCGAATAATGTAGATGTTCTATTTAGTCTTGTCTAAAGAAAAAACATCTCGAAGATAAATAAGTTTATCCAACTCGCCGCCTTGGGCAGCGGATTGAAGCGCAGTAGTCGGCGCATGCATAAGCTTATTGGTTAATTTAGTGGCTAACTCAGCAACGACCGCTTCGGGGTTCTTACCATTATTCAGTTGGCTCATGGCTTTTTCGATGAGTAAATCTCTTTCTTCCATACTCTGCTGACGATAGCTTAATACCGCATCTTGCGTATTTAGCCCTCTTAGCCATGACATAAAGCCATTTGATTGATTGTTAACAATGCTTTCAGCTTGAACAGCGGCCTTGCGACGGCTTTCAACATTTTGCGCAATGATACTTTGCAGATCATCGACCGTATACAGGAAAACATCCTCAAGTTCATTGACCTGTTCTTCAATATCACGCGGAACAGCCAAATCAACCATAAACATCGGGCGATGCTTTCGTTGCGACAAAGCATGTTCAACCATGCCTTTACCAATAATAGGTAAGGTACTGCCGGTTGAACTAATCACAATATCGGCTTGCGCCATATGCTCAGGAATTTGCGCTAAAGTGATCACGTCTGCGCCAATTTGTTCAGCCATTGCTTGGGCACGAGAGATGGTTCTGTTAGCTACCGTAATCTGTCCTACTTTATTTTCATAAAGGTGTTTAGCGACTAACTCAATGGTTTCACCGGCACCAACCAATAAAACTCGAGCTTTTTCAAGACTCGAAAAGATATGCTTAGCTAGATTAACTGAAGCAAAAGCCACTGATACCGCATTTGCCCCTATTTCAGTTTCGGTTCTGACCTGTTTAGCGACACCAAAGGTGCGTTGAAACAAGCGATCCATCACCAAAGCCATAGAGCCTGCCGCTTTAGCTTGGCTATATGCCTGTTTCATCTGACCTAGTATTTGCGGCTCACCTAATACCAAAGAATCTAGACCACAAGCAACGCGCATCATATGGTTCACTGCCTGTTGGTCAGTATGCCAATAAAGACTTGGTGTAATATGATTAGCAGGAACACGATGGTAGTCTTCTAACCAGCCAACAATGCGCTGTTTGGTTTGTTCTATTTGCGTATCTTGAACTAAATAAAGTTCAGTTCTGTTGCACGTTGATAGGATTGCCGCTTCTTGACACTCAACTTCTGATAATAATGCCTTTAACGCACTGCTTAGCTGGTCCGGGTTAAATGAAATTTTCTCCCGAACCGCAACAGGTGCAGTTTTATGATTAATACCAACAGCAATAATGGACATAGTTATCTAGACAAAGCCTTAAAATTTTTCTACTACCCCATTGGGTCATAATTGAACGCCAATGGAGGAAGTATAATAGCAGTTAAAAACAACGGCTAACCGTTACTTTAATAATACGCATAAAATTCTTGTGGGTAATTTTACGCAATTACGGTGATGATTGAAAGCGCCAACAAGCTATGTTCAAATAGCATATCGTTAAATGATGCTTTTAAATATGATTAAACTTCTTCTTGCCGTATTGATTTTCTGCTTATTTTTATCGGGTTGTGCCACCCCAATAAAAACTGAACAGCCTGACCTTGTGATTTATACCGCTCAAGAACGTCACTTACTTATGCAACAAATCCAAAAGTGGCAAGTTAATGGCAAAATAGCTTTTTTACAGGAAAAAAAACGAGAAAGTGCCAATCTTCTTTGGAAAGTAGATGAGCAGTTAGACCAGCAATCACTGAATATGACAACCTATTTAGGGATCAATATTTTATCGCTGGAGCAAACTAACGAGCAAAGTACGATAGAAGTCGATGGCGAAACACACCAAAGCGATGATCTTGATTTACTTATTTGGCATCTAACTGGCTACCCTTTACCTACTGAGGCACTTCACGCTTGGATTAAAGGCATCACCTATTTACCTGATGATAAAATTACCTATGGGGATAACTTTTTACCAACCAGTATTCGCAGCAATTATGACGGTATGAAATGGCACATTCAGTATCAAGCTTATCAACAAGTCAATCAGTTACAATTACCTAAAAAAATAACGATTACGCAAAATCAATTTACGATAAAAATCGCCATTAACCACTGGACGCTCTAACAGCCTTAAATAACTTCATGTCAAAAAACACTCCCAAATCATTTATTTTTCCCTCACCAGCCAAACTAAACTTATTCCTTCATGTGAATGGTCAACGTGAAGATGGTTATCATGAATTACAAACTTTATTTCAGTTTTTAGATTATGGCGATGAGATTTCTATCGAAGTAACCGATGACAACCAAATCACCTTGGCTAATGAAGTTGCAGGTGTCGACAAGCAAGATAATTTAATTTACAAAGCTGCTAATACTTTGTTTCCTTTGAAAAACAATCAACTTGGCGCTCGAATTCAAGTGAACAAAGTGCTACCTATGGGCGGTGGATTAGGTGGTGGTTCATCCAATGCTGCAACTACGCTATTAGCACTTAACAAACTTTGGAAATTGAATCTTTCGATAGAAACGCTAGCAGAACTCGGCCTTTCACTGGGTGCTGATGTACCTATTTTTGTAGAAGGTTATGCAGCGTTTGCTGAGGGTGTTGGTGAAAAGCTACACCCTGCCAGCCCTTATGAAGCTTGGTATTTAGTCAGTAAACCTAATTGTAGCATTCCCACTGCTGAGGTCTTTCGTTCCCCAGACTTACCCCGTAACACTCCCAAAGTATCCATAGAGAACCTTGACTTAATGCAAGTAAGCAATGATTGCGAAAAAATGGTAATAAAACACTACCCTAAGGTTGCCAACTTACTGGCTTGGTTGGTAGAATACGCGCCGTCTCGAATGACGGGTACAGGAGCGTGTATTTTTTCACGTTTTGACTCGAAAGAAGAGGCATGTCGCATCCAATCACTACTCCCTAAAGGGATTACATCGTTTGTGGCGAAAGGCTTAAATCAATCGCCTGTGCACGCTAAAGTTGATATTATTTAAACTTTGGCTGGCAAAATTGAAATAATCTGCTGTTATTAAGTAAATTTATTTAATAAGCGTGTATTTTTAATGTCACAAGTTTCTGAGGAACTGACAGTGCCTGACATGAAGATTTTTGCGGGTAACGCCACCCCTGAACTGGCTAAAAAGATTGCTGATCGTCTATACATTTCGCTAGGCGAAGCAAAAGTAGGCAGTTTTAGTGATGGTGAAATTAGTGTTGAAATCACTGAAAACGTTCGTGGTGCGGATGTTTTTATTATTCAATCAACATGTGCTCCTACTAACAACAATTTAATGGAACTAATCGTCATGGTTGACGCGTTACGTCGAGCTTCGGCCGGACGTATCACTGCGGTAATGCCTTACTTTGGCTATGCCCGTCAAGATCGCCGCGTACGCAGTGCTCGTGTTCCAATTACCGCAAAAGTCGTTGCTGATTTTCTTTCAAGTGTTGGTGTTGACCGTGTCTTAACGGTTGATTTGCACGCTGAGCAAATTCAAGGCTTCTTCGATGTTCCTGTAGATAACGTTTTTGGTACACCTATTCTTTTAGAAGACATGGTTGAGAAAAACTTACAAAATCCTGTTGTAGTATCGCCTGATATCGGTGGTGTAGTCCGTGCTCGTGCTGTAGCAAAATTGCTTGACGATGCTGACCTTGCCATTATTGATAAACGTCGCCCTAAAGCGAACGTAGCTCAAGTAATGCATATTATTGGTGATGTTGAAGGTCGAGACTGTATCATTGTTGACGATATGATCGACACAGGTGGAACCCTTGCTAAAGCAGCTGCAGCGTTAAAAGATCACGGTGCGAAAAATGTATATGCTTATGCAACTCACCCAGTACTGTCAGGCAACGCCGTACAGAACTTGAAAGAGTCTGTTATTGATGAAGTCATTGTAACTGATTCAATTCCGCTTTCAGAAGAGTTAAAGCAACTACCTAACATTCGTCAATTGACATTAAGTGGTATGTTATCTGAAGCTATTCGTCGCGTTAGCAATGAAGAATCAATTTCCGCGATGTTTGAAGGCTAAACTTCGAACTCATAGCAAAACAGATAAAAAACGGAGCCAAGCGCTCCGTTTTTTTATTATTTAACGCTGAGACGCAGAAAACTCATAACATTGATAGTGGCATCAACACTCACCCAAAGTTGATTTATTGAGCCATAAAATATTGTTACTACAATCTAATTATTCATTATCCCTGGCCTAGATTATTTACCGAATTGATTGCTTTATCTGATCCTATTTTTAAGCAAAACCCGTAAACTAGTTTACACTTAAGTTATCTCATTTAGCTTAGGGATTCAGGATGCGCTTTCGATTTTATATTGCTGTCAGTTCATTGCTAGTCGCGTCTAATTTAGCGCTCTCGGCTGAGTTAAATTTAAATGATATAAAATGGCCGCCATATTTTTTCCCTCGCTTAGAAGCAAAGTTGCAACAGGGCATTGCTAAAGAAATTTTAAATATTTGTATTGCCAAACAAAACTACAAGATTAATTACAAAAACTTGCCAGTAAAGCGCACCCATTTATATATGCAATCAGGCGAACTTGATATCAGTGTCTATTCCTACAAGCGCGATAGAGAAGAGTATGTTGTATATGGCAAAGAGCCCATTTTTAAAATTGAGTATGGCTTTGCTTCAAGTGCAGTCGACAACATACAAATAAATCAATTATCTGATATCCGTCAATATCGATTTGGTCATCTAGCCGGGTTATCGCACACGCCGGAACTAATGGAAATAGTCGAAGAAAAGCGTCGGAGTGATCAAGTCTCCGAAGGATATGATTTAGATGCTATGTTTGGCCAATTGCTAGCCACACCGCAGCGTTTTGATATTATGGCAAATTCTAAAGAAACATTCTTGTGGAGAGCTAGGCAGCTAGGTATCGCCGACGAAATTAAAGTGCATGATTTCACTATCAAAGTTAAACCTTACTATGTAACTGTGTCCAAATCATCGAAAAATATCAAAAATATCGAACAGTTTTTAAATCAAGTCGACCAATGTCTAGTGGAATTAAAGGAAACTGGACAATATCACACAATCACCGATCGTTACGGGTTATAGCCTGTCGGTTAAATCTGTTTGTACTAACCGACTTTCGTTAGAGCATTAAAAATGTATTCATATTGGCAATTTCAAGGTCAGATAGAATACTAGCCCTTCATAGGGCAGGTTAAAAAATTTAATGTTGTAACTAGATAAGAATAAAATAATAGTTTTAAGTATTCTTTTATTATCATGAACATATACCTCTCTGAATAGACAAGAACCTTTGGTAATGCTAACGTCATATAAGCGTACCTAATTATACTTGTTCACAATTAAACAACTGACAACTCTACTTTTTCTATAGGATAAAAGTAATAGGTTTGGTATTCCGCTATTTCCACAAAAACAATAATAAGGCACTGACATGTTGGAAAATAAACTACAAGCTAGCTTTATCTTGACTGCCATACTCTATTTAGCATCACTTTCTTTGACTCCATACACGGGCCAGTTTTTGATAAAAGTATTCCCTATCTTAATTCTGTTGTCCTGCTCCTTAATATTACTTCCGAACAAGCCCAAATACTGGATAAGTGTTGCACTGATCGCGTCAGGTATTGGTGATGTCATGCTAGCTTTACCATTGGACAATAGCTTTATTTGGGGGTTGGGCGCTTTCTTTGTCGCTCAAGTCATTTATGCGATCAGCTTTTTCTTTTTTAAAAAGCAAAGAGCGCTTAGTAAAGTAAACCTAGCTATCGTTTTGATGTTATTAGTTTACTCGGTATCAATGGCGATATATGTGTTGCCACATACCGGCGAACTGCTGTTGCCCGTGGCAGCTTACCTTTCTGTGATAACGCTAATGGGGATCAGTGCTCTGCGATCTTCATTAAACTGGAAAGTTTCTGTTGGTGCTCTATTATTTATATCCTCCGACTCTGCACTGGCGTTAAGTGTTTTTAAAACGCCCTTACCGCTCTCAAGCTACATTGTAATGACCACTTATTACCTTGCTCAATACTTTATAGTATTTGGCATGATTGACAGTAGTAAGAAGTAGTACTTGTTACCATGAAATTTACGATTCCACATTATACAGTACGTGCATTAGTCAACTTTTTGGTTGCTCGTGGTTTAGAGAGAAAGAGCGTACTAGAAGTAATTAAAACCTCCGACGAAGCACTCAATTGCTCTGATAACCTTTATTTTGAGCAAGATTACGAAGCCCTGCTTCAATACGGAGTTGAAAAGTTAAAGCTTGCTAATATTGGCTTTGCCCACGGCAAGGCTTTTGAACTTAGTTTTTGGGGGATACTTGGCCATATTGTTGCTGCATCCCCTTCTCTTGCAGATGCCTTATCCTACCAAAAACGATACCAGTGTTTACTTGGCAACACGGGGCAGGCCTATCATGAAACGCTTGGAGATACAGTGACGATTAGATGGCTGTCTACTCCAAATGCTAGCGCCAATAGTATTGAACAAGTGATCACCGCTTGGGTCGCTTTTGCTTTTACTTATACTCAGCACGACGATAAACCATTAGGTGTTTATTTCACTCACGATGCATTAACTGATACCGGTGAATACCATACGTTTTTTGGTTGCCCTGTGACATTTAATGCTAATTTTAATGGCGTAAAAGTTAAAGCGTCTTCACTTGCTCTGCCATTAACAGCATTTAATGAAGAAGTACTTAATGTGCTGTGTTCACACGCTGAAAATAAATTAAGAGCAAAAAGATTAAGTGCGTCACTCGATATGGTTTCAGAATATATTGTCGCGACACTGCCTGAGCGGGTACCAACTTTAGCTGAAATTTCAGAACATTTGGGTATTAGTGAAAGGCAATTACAACGTCATCTTCAAAAAGAACATACAAATTTGTCGCAGTTGCTAGAAAGCATTCGAAAGCACCTCGCCATTTCTTATTTAACACAAACAGATCATAAACTTTTGTATATATCTACTATGCTGGGTTATTCAGAACAAAGTGCCTTTCAACGAGCCTTTAAACGTTGGGCCGGCGTTACTCCGCAAGAATTTCGTTTAAAGCCGACTGCTATACCGCTAAATGAATTATAGTTTTATGCGAGCGTGCTATCGACCTTTTGCGCTGACCACGAAAACCGATTCACCACATAAAAAAGAATAAGTGATAACAAACAACCACTACCAACCAACCAACCGTAGTTGAACACTTGATACTCACTCATACACCAATA